>Ga0210049_1003044_pt1 | contig 15303 bp, 7 predicted proteins | sample CryGeyCG2014_300_2_FD_183964 | JGI IMG/M metagenome (GOLD analysis project Ga0210049, IMG submission 183964) | Groundwater microbial communities from aquifer - Crystal Geyser CG06_land_8/20/14_3.00 (SPAdes) (version 2) | ecosystem: Environmental > Aquatic > Deep subsurface > Groundwater | place...
TTCTACCCCGAATATCTCGATTACCCTCCCCCGCGGCACTCCGCCTACTCCCAGAGCAGTATCCAAAGAAATCGAGCCAGTAGGAATAACATCAACATCTACCCGTTTGACCTCATCTAACTTCATTACTGCCCCTTCTCCAAATCTCTGCTTAATTTCCTCTAAAGCATCGTCTAATCCTTTTGAATTTTCTTCTTTCTTTTTGGCCATATTCTTCTATTTTATCATTGAAAATTGAAAATTGAAAATTTTGTCTAGACCTTCTGCCATTCATCATCCCTTTCTTTGCTCCCGTTTTCTTTTAAATATACTTTTCTCGGTTTTGCTCCTTCTCCCGGCCCTATCACTTCTCTCTCTTCTAATAGGTCCAAGAGTCGAGCTGCCCGGGCATAACCAACCCTTAACCGTCTCTGAAGTAAAGAGGCAGAGGCTTTATTTGATTCAATTACCACTCGTTTTGCTTCCTCGTACAGAGAATCATCTTCCAGCATAGAAATCCCCGAAGGACTTACTGGCTCTGTTAATTCCTTTTCCAAACTTTCCTCCAGAGTTTCTTGTTCTTCTTTTTCCCGAGCGATAGCGAAGGGTGAAGATGAAGCTTTAGCTTCATCGCCTTCTCCAAGACTTTCTCTTTTACAAAAAGCCACTACCCTTTTAATCTCACGAGGAGAAATGTAAGCCCCCTGAATTCTTTTAGGCCTGGATAACTGAGAAGAGATAAAAAGCATATCTCCCCCGCCCAAAAGGGTCTCAGCGCCAGCCCCATCCAAAATTGTTCTGGAATCAATCTGGGAAGCCACCTGGAAGGCAACCCGGGAAGTAATGTTGGCTTTGATCAAACCGGTAATTACATCAACCGATGGTCGCTGGGTGGCTACCACCAAATGAATACCAACGGCTCTTGACATCTGAGACAATCTGACAATTCCCGCTTCAATTTCCCTGCCCTTGGCAGCCATTAAATCAGCCAATTCGTCAATAATTAAAATGATATAGGGCATAAATGAAATCAAGGTTGTGTTCTGCCTTCCTCTTACAATCTTATTGTAAGAGGTAATATCTCTTGCTTTTACGGCCGCTAATACTTCAAATCTTCTTTCCATTTCCCCGATTAGCCAGTTTAAAACATTTACTGCTTTTTGGCCGTTGAAAATTATAGGGCCAAGAAGATGAGGCAAGCCATTATAAGTTGGGAATTCAACTCTTTTGGGGTCAACTAAAATAAATTTTAAAGTCTGGGGAGAATTTCGATAAATCAAACTCAGAATTAAAGAGTTCAGACAAATGGTATTATGATTAACAAAACCGTTTCCAACGAAAGAGTCTGAGCCTGGCACGCGAAAATCATATCCAACCCCAGAAGTTCTATCAATCTTTTCAATTTTGTCCCAATAAAAATTTCTTTTTGAAATTTCCATTAATTGTTGATACTCAAGTTCTTTAGAAATTGGTTGGTAAAATTCCAAAATTTTTTCTAGGCTTTGATAACCAGGTGCTCGAAATCCTGAGTTATAGTTCCTTAAAGAACTAAAAGCGTATTTAGGGACTAAAATCCCTGGTTGATATCTCCACCCTCGATTAGTTAAACGAGCAAAACGATTAAGGTATTTTTGACCCATTCTTCTAAGTAAAGAGGAGATATGAGGAATTAAGTCAACATTAGGATTTGGGGATAATTTAAGAAATTGTTTGGCTTTATTATATTTTTCTTTTCTTATAAAGCCGATTTCTTGAATGAATTTGCGTGCCTCCTCGCCAAAGATAGAAAGCCGATAGTAATCATTGTAAGTATAATTTTTTACTTTTTTGATTAAAAGCGAAGAGATTATACCAAAATTTAAAAGCATAAGATGAACCTGAAAGGCTAGTTTTTTACTACTAATACAAAATTCTATAGAATTTTTCCCTACATAGCCATCATTATCGAAAAGGGCCCTTAAATAGGCAGCAACTATTTCTTTAGGTGCTTCTCTAATTGCCCTTGGTATTTCTTTTTGAGGAGACTTCCAAGAACCCATTCCAAGGTATACTAAAAATTCTTTTAGATGTTTACTATTTACCTCTATCTCTTTAGCTTTATTCTTTGGATTCGAACCAGCTCTTTTTTCAATAAACTGAGTAATTCCAAAAAGTTCTTTAAGGGATTTTTTATAAAGCCGGATTAGATAAGAATTGGCTTGAGTATAAACTACTCTATGAATCCCTTTTCTTTCTATTGATAGTCCTCCGTCAGCGGTTAGAAGTCCCAGAAACTGGGATAAATGGGAAGTCATTTTAGAAGTAAAAGAAATCTTTCTATGATAACCCTTGATCTTGCTTGGTTTAAAATTAGAAAGATCCATTTTGTTGCCAAATAGAGCCGGGCCACGACTAATCGCTACATAGTCGCCTTTTTTGACTAAAGAAGCTGCCTTCCAACCTTGCGAACCATCTTTATTTATAACCCAAAGTGGATGTTCAGCCGTTGCTTCGATTTGATATCCACGGCTCGTGAATAATTTATAAAATTGACAAATTCCATTGTTATAGTTTTTACTCGTCGTTTCAATTCCGTCTCTTGTGATAAGTTTAAGTTTAAAATCAATTTCGCTATTTAAGGGGAGAGGGCAAAGCTCTTCAAAAGTCAACATCCCTCTCTCGCTAAATATTAAAGTGTCTGCGGCACAAGTCTTACCGGAGCCGGTACTCCCGGCTACTAAGAGGTGAGGCATTTTTCCTAAATCAGCAAAAAGCGGCTTTCCCGAGACATCCTTGCCCAAGCAAAAAATCAGAGGTAGAGGCGAGTCCTGAAAGCTTGGAGAACTAATTAACTCTCGCAGTCGGACAACCGCCCGGGTCTTATTAGGCATCTCAATTCCCACTAAAGAGCGGCCGGGAATCGGCGCCTCAATCCTCAAGGGATGAGCAGCTAAAGCCAGAGAAAGATTACTAGTCAAAGCCGTAATCCTTGACAACTTTATTCCCTCAGCCGGCTTCAAGGTATATTGAGTAACAGTAGGCCCAACATTTACTTCCGACATTTCAACAGGGATGCCAAAATCATACAAGGTTTTTTTAATTTGAAGAGAATTTGCTTCAATATCACCGGCGCTGACTGCCTTTTCATGATTAACTTCCAAAAGGTCAGGGGGAGGAAATTTATACTGGCTAGATTCTTTGGCCGCTAACTCATCTCCTTCTAATTCCTCAGCCAGCAATCCTTCATCGACTACCCGAGCGCCAGCGTAGGGTGAAGATGAACGAAGTTCATCGACTACCCGAGCGCCAGCGTAGGGTGAAGATGAACGAAGTTCATCGACTCTCGCTCCCCCTCTTTTAATTAAGGGAGGGGTAATATCTTTCATCTGGAATTCGATTTTCTTTCTTTCTCCGATTTTATCGAGAGTCCTCGATGCAGTCGGGACAATTTCCTGAGGAGCTTGAGAAGGAATTTCTTTTTTAGGTAACACCTCTTTATGAGGCAAAAACTCCCAGAAAATCAATAGACCTATTAGAATAAGGACAGAAAAAATAATAGGGGGCACCCAGGGGCCAAGATAATTTAAAAGAGGGTATGAGCTAATATAGCCCAGCCATCCCCCCTCTCTTTGAGTTAAATCCCGGATGGCTAATAGGCCTGAGATTCCTAAAATTAGGAGAGCCGCGGCCAAAAAGATGGGCGTGGCTAATCTTTTCTTTTCCGATTTTAAGAAGACCAGACCAGCTAATCCCAGAAATAAAGGAATGAGAAATATTGTTTTTCCGACCAGAATATAAATTCCTTGAAAAAGTGATTTCCCAACAATTCCTGATTTATCGAAAAAAGAAAGTCCGATAATAATGGCTGTTAAAAATATTAAGACTACTCCGATTTTTCTCCTTAACCTCGAAGTCAAAATAGGATAATTAATCTTTTCTTCGGACTTGTTTCCTCTTTTTTTAAACACTTTATTCTTTTTTCGGCGCTTAGATTTAGCCATTGTCTTAATTAAAAGTCCAAAGTCAAAAATTAAAAGTAAATAGGCATACTTTAAACTTAATACTGAACTTTGGACTTTTAACTTTTAACTTTTAACTTTCTCTAAATCCCGTGCCAGCTGGTATCAGCTTTCCTATTATAACATTCTCTTTGAGGCCGCGCAATTTATCCTCTTTCCCTTCAAGACAGCTTCTAATCAAAACTCGAGATGTCTCTTGGAATGAGGCGGCTGAGAGAAAACTATCCGAAGTTAAAGAAACTTTGGTAATCCCGAGAAAAATAGGAGAGCCCTTAGGTAGAGTTTCCTTTTTGTTTTTTAATTCATTTTTTACTTCCTCAAACTCGGCTCGGGTCACAATCTGACCGGGCAGCCAATTGCTATCCCCTCCATTTTTAATTTTCATCCTGGAAAACATCTGCCGGGTTATCATCTCAATATGCTTACCATGGATACTTACCCCCTCTGAAGTATAGATTCTTTTAACCTCCCTGGTAATATAACGTTGGGTTTCTTCAGGACCTTGAGCCCTAAGAAGTTTTCTCAAGTTTAAACTTCCCTCACAAAGCTGCTGACCTTTTTCAATTCTCTCTCCTTTTTCAACCCAAAGCCCTCTGCCTAAAGGAATTTTATATTCTACAACTTTTTTCTGGTCTTCGCCCTGACCAACAATAGTTATAACTCTCTCTTTCAAATCTATTTTTTCCACCAAGCCGGCTATCTCAGACATATTTGCTTCTCCTTTGGGTTCTCTCAACTCAAAAATTTCCTTTACCCGGGGCAAACCTTGAGTAATATCTCCTCCGCCAGCAACACCCCCTAAGTGGAAAGTTCTCAAGGTCAATTGGGTACCTGGTTCTCCTATCGATTGAGCGGCTATAATTCCTACTGCTTCACCTATTCTCACTAGTTCATTTCTGCCCATTTCCCAGCCATAACATTTCTGACAGACCCCTCTTAAAGTTTTACAAGTCAAAGGCGAACGGACTCTTACCTCCTCAATTGAAGAGCGGTCAATTGCTTTTGCTTTTTCCCAATCAATAATCTCCCCCTCTTTCACAATAACCTTTCCTTTCTTAAATTTGTCATTTGTCATTTGACATTTGACATTTTCAAGCGCTATTCTTCCTACAATTTCAAAAGCAAAATCTTGGCCAATATCTTCAGAATCTTTTCTGAGTAAGACCACGCCATTTTTATCGCCGCAATCTTCCTCGCTGACAATTAATTCATGGGCAACATCAATAAGACATCTGGTCAGATAACCGCCGGCTGAAGTTCTTAAAGCAGTATCGGCCGCTCCCTTCCTGGCACCGTGAGTAGAAATAAAATACTCCAAAATATCAAGCCCCTCTTTGAAAGAATGTTTTATAGGAAGTTCAATTATTCTTCCGGCTGGGTTAGTAACCAATCCTTTCATACCAGCCATCTGGATTGACTGCCCCCATGAACCTCTGGCTCCCGAACCGACGATAGAGACAACCGGTCCGTCTTTAGGCAGGGTTTTTATCACTAATTTCTCAAGTTTTTCTTTCATATCCTGCCAGGTCTCAATTACTTTAGCGCTTTTTTCCTCTAAACTCAAAAGTCCTTTTTTGTAATGTTTTTTAATAAGCTCAACTTTTATTTCGGCTTCCTCCAGTAGTTCTTTTTTCTCTTTAGGGACAATCAGGTCATCCATTCCCCAGCTTATTCCCGATAAGGTAGAATATTCAAGTCCTAATTCTTTAATCTTATCTAAGGTTTGTTCAATTTCCTCTTCATTGTATTTTTCAATTATGTCAGCTGTCATTCGGGAAAGAATTTTAAAATCAATATTTTCGTTAAAGAAGGGATAATCTTCGGGCAGAGCCTGGTTAAAGATAATCCGGCCAGCCGTAGTTTCTATTAATGGTTTTGAGGGGTACCCCGACCCACCTTCGGTGGGTGCCCCGGTGGGTCCTCCTTTAATTTTTTTCTTTAAAGAAGAACTCAAAACACGAATTTTAGCCTGGAGGTCAATTTTTCTTAATTCATAAGCCAGAATAACTTCTTCCGGCCCGGAAAAAGTTTTTCCTTCACCCTCCCGAGCACCAGCGAAGGGGGAAGAAGAAAATCTATTTTCTTCACCCTCCCGAGCACCAGCGAAGGGGGAAGAAGAAAATCTATTTTCTTCGCCCTGAGCCCCTCCTTTAGTTTCAGTTAAAAAATAACAACCCAGAACAATGTCTTGGGAAGGACTGACAACTGGAAGCCCGGTAGATGGTTTAAGAAGATTTTTAGTAGACCTCATCAAGTTTCTGGCTTCTTTTTGGGCTTCATCAGATAAAGGAAGATGGACAGCCATTTGATCCCCGTCAAAGTCAGCATTAAATGCCTTACAAACCAGGGGGTGAATTTTTATTGCCTCGCCTTCAATAAGAATTGGCTGAAAGGCCTGGATGCCTAAACGATGAAGAGTAGGAGCCCGATTAAGCAGAACCAATTTATCCTTGACTATTTCTTCCAAAGATTCCCAGACTTCATCTGTGCCTTCTTCAATCAGTTTTGAGGCTCCTCGAATATTGTAAGCCAATTCTTTATCAAGCAGTTTCTTAATGACAAATGGACGGAAAAGTTCCAGAGCCATTATTTTCGGTAATCCGCATTGAGAAAGTTTGAGTTCAGGACCTACGGCAATAACCGACCTTCCCGAATAATCTACTCTTTTCCCTAAAAGATTTTTCCGAAATCTTCCTTGTTTTCCTTTTAAAGTATCAGCCAAAGATTTTAAGAGCCGTCGGCCGCCGGTAGTAGCGGTTGTGGTCTGCCCCTTGCGCATTCCGTTATCTAAAAGAGCATCAACTGCTTCTTGAAGCATTCTTTTTTCGTTCCTGATAATAACTTCAGGAGCCGAAATCTCAATAAGATACTTAAGCCGATTATTTCTATTAATGACTCTTCGATAGAGGTCGTTCAAATCTGAAGAAGCGTATCTTCCGCCGTCTAACTGAACCATGGGCCGCAATTCTGGAGGCAAAACCGGTAAAACTTCTAAAAACATCCTTTCTGGCCTAATTTTTGCTTTCTCCATCCATTGGAAAAACCTTAATCTCCCCAAGCTCTTGAGTTTGGAAGAAGCAATTGTTTTCTCGGTTTGTTTTTTTAACTGGCTGATTGTCTTTTTCAGGTCAATTTTCTCAAATATTTTTCTTAAGGTCTCAGCTCCGGTCCCGGCTTCAAAAATTTCTCCGTATTTCAAAGATAAATTCCAATAGGCGGTTTCTGATAAAACTTTTAAGGGTTTTAATCCCAAAACTTCTTCTCTCGCTTCATCTCGAGCTTTCTTTAATTCAGCTTTATCGAATTTTTTACTCTTGTCTCTGGATTTTGTTTTGTATTCTTCATCTATCCCTCCCCGAAGAATTTTCTTTTTTAGTTCCTCATTCACCTCGGTAATAATGTAGGCGGCAAAATAAATCACTTTTTCTAACTGCTGCATCGGCACATCCAAAACTAATCCTATTCTGGAAGGAACTCCTCTTAGAAACCAGATATGAGAGCAGGGACTGGCTAATTTTATATGCCCCATTCTCTCCCTCCTGACCGAACTTCTCGTCAGTTCCACCCCACATCGGTCGCAAATAACTCCCTTATACCTGATACCCTTGTATTTTCCGCAATAACATTCGTAGTCCTTTGTCGGACCGAAAATTCTCTCACAAAATAAACCGTCTTTTTCCGGCTTTTGGGTCCGGTAATTGATAGTTTCCGGTTTGGTCACTTCACCATGCGACCAATTCAAAATTTCTTCAGCTGAAGCAAGTTTTATTCTTATTGATTCTAAATTAGAAATCTGCATGTTCCTTTTAAAAGTTAAAAGTTAAAAATTAAAAGTTAAAAGTTGCAATAAAAAGTTAAAAGTATTATTTCTCCTTTAAGGTTCTGATACTCGAAGCCAAAATATTTGCAATTTCAATTAGTTCTTCAAGTAATCCATTTATTTCTGTTTTATCTCCTTTACCAGTATCTCTTAAAAGTGCTAACCAAAACTTTGATTCATTGGCTGACTTCAAAGAATGAGTTAGAAAATTAGTGAAGTCCTTTTTAGAACTACCGGCAATTGCCTCAATATAATTAGCTCCAATACTTGTTCCACTTCTGATAAGTTGATATCGAGCAACTCGACATAAATCATCATTTTTAGGTAACTTTTCAACGAATTTAATTAAACGCAAAATGAACTTATATATTCTTATTTTAAGATTTTCGCTAAACGCTCTATTATCTCGTTTCATTTCAAAAGTAAAATAAATACTTTGAACTTAATACTGAAACTTTGGACTTTTGACTTTGGACTTTTAACTCTTCTCTTTTACCTCAACACTCAGGCCCAGGGCCTTTAATTCCAAAGCCAGTAAATTAAAAGAGGCAGGCACATTGAGACTTTTTATTGGTTCTCCTTTTAAAATTGCTTCATAGGCCGCTCCCCTCCCTTGAATATCATCTGACTTTATAGTCAACATCTCTTGAAGAGTGTGAGCCGCTCCATAACCTTCTAAACTCCAGACCTCCATCTCGCCGAATCTCTGGCCTCCAAATTGAGCTTTTCCTCCTAAGGGCTGTTGAGTTATCAAAGAATAAGGACCGATAGATCTCATATGGATTTTATCTTCAACCATATGAACCAGTTTCATTATATAGATATAACCTATTGTTATCTTTCTGGGAAAAGGCTCCCCGGTTTTTCCGTCATATAAAAGCACCTGGCCTGATTCCGGCAATCCGGCTTTTTTTAATTCTGCTTTAATATCTGACTCGTTCGCCCCCAACAAACCCGGACTGATTGCTAAATATCCCAGTTTTTTAGCCGCCAAGCCGAGATGGGTCTCAAGAATCTGTCCAATGTTCATTCTGGAAACTACTCCCATTGGATTTAAAACAATATCAACCGGAGTACCGTCTGCCATAAAAGGCATTTCTTCTTCCGGTAAAATCTTGGAAACTACTCCTTTATTGCCGTGTCGGCCAGCCACCTTGTCGCCAACCTTAATCTTTCTAATTTGAGCCACTTCCACTCTTACTCTTTTTAAAACCCCTGGTTCTAATTTGTCGCCTTTTTCTCGGGAAAAAATTTTGACCAGAATTACTCTTCCCTTTTTCCCATGCTCTACCTTTAAGGAACTATCTTTAATATCCTTTGCTTTTTCTCCAAAAATCGCCCTCAGCAATCTTTCTTCAGCCGTCAGGCCGATTTCTCCTTTAGGAGAAATTTTCCCCACTAAGATATCGCCCGGTCCTATTTCGGCTCCGATTCTGACAATTCCCTCTTCATCTAAATCTTTTAATTTCTCTTCTCCAATATTGGGGATATCGCAAGTCGTAATCTCCGGGCCCAATTTTGTCTCCCTGACATCACAGGTGAAATCTTCAATATGCAGAGAAGTAAAAACATCATCTTTTACTAATCTTTCCGAAATACAAACAGCATCCTCAAAATTTCCTCCCCTTAAAGGCAGAAAAGCAACCAAAATATTTCTGCCCAAAGCCAACCGTCCTTTGTCAACTGCGGTTCCGTCCGCCAAAACCTCTCCTTTCTTTACTTTTTGTCCTTTGACTACCCTGGGTCTTTGATGAAAGCAGGTGTATTGGTTGCTCCGGACAAAAGTCCGAAGATTATAAGTTATCTCTCTCTTTCGGGTTTTTAATTTAATCTGAGAAGCGTCAACTGAAATTACTTTTCCTTCTTCCGGTGCCAGTATCTCCTCTCCCGAATCACGAGCCACGTTTCTCTCCATCCCGGTCCCGACCAGAGGCGCTTCGGGTTGAACCAAAGGCACTGATTGCCGCTGCATATTTGAACCCATCAGAGCCCGGCTAGCATCGTCATTTTGTAAAAATGGAATCAGGGCTGTAGCCACACTAATCGGCTGTTTTGAAGAAACATCTATAAAATCAACATCTTCCCTTTTAACTAAGGTTGGTTCTCCTCTTTTTCTGGCTTCAACCTCTTTGTCTAAAATATTTCCAGCTTTGTCCATCTTTACCCCGGCATGGGTAATGTTGTATCTCTCTTCCTCATCAGCTGTCAGATAACGAATCTCTTTACTAACCCTGCCATTTTTAACCCGGAAATAAGGCGTTTCCAGAAAGCCATAGGGGTTAACTCTGGCAAAACAAGCTAAGTGGCTGATCAAACCGACATTCTGGCCCTCCGGCGTCTGGATTGGACAAATCCTCCCGTAGTGAGAGGGCTGAACATCTCTGACTTCAAAGCCGGCTCGCTCCCGGGTTAATCCTCCCGGGCCGGTAGCGGTCAGCCGTCTTTTATGCTCAAGTTCAGACAAGGGGTTTTCATTGTCCATAAACTGAGATAATTGGGAAGAGCTGAAAAACTCCTGAAGCGCGGACATAACCGGCCGGGAATTAATGATCTGAGAAGGAGTCAAAGCAACGGCCTCTAAAGTTGACATTCTGTCTCTAATAATTCTCTCCATTCTCATTAAACCCACCCTTAATCTATTTTGTAAAATCTCGTGGAGAGTTCTTATTCTTCGATTTCCTAAATGGTCAATCTGGTCCGGCCGAGCCAGAGGGTCGTTATTTAAGCGAATAATCTCCCGAATCACAGCCATAAGGGCTTCTCCTTTTAAAACCCGGCCTTCTTCTTTAATCTCCCGAGCAATGGCGAAGGGTGAAGATGAAGCTTTAGCTTCATCGCCTTCCCGAGCAATGGCGAAGGGGGAAGAAGAAAGTTTACTTTCTTCGCCTTCCTGGTCTTCTTGTTTTTTTAATTCGGGAAGCCGCTGACCCATTTTCCATCTCCCCACCTTGCTGAGGTCATATCTTTGAAAATTAGAGAACATATTCCAAATCAGTTCCTTAGCCGCATCAGGCCCGGCTAAATCTCCTGGCCTTAACTTTCTATAAATCTCAACAAAGGCCTCGGGTTGATTATGGCTACTGTCCCGCTTAAGAGTTTTTTCAATATACTTGATTTTTCCTTTGTCAATGTCTTTGAATTTTTTTTCTATTTCTTTATCATCTTTCAACCCAAAAACCCTCAATAAAGTAGTGGCTGCCACTTTTCTTTCCCGGTTTATCCGCACCCCAATAAAACCCGACGATTCGGTTTCAAACTCCAGCCAAGCGCCTCGGGAAGGAATAATTTTCGCTCCAAAGAGATTTCGGCCTTGAAAGGGTTTGGCCGTAAAAAAAACTCCCGGTGAACGAATCAACTGAGAGATTACTACCCTCTCCACTCCGTTAACAACAAAAGTTCCCTTCTCAGTCATCAAAGGAAAATCAGCCAAGAAAACTTCCTGTTCTTTTGTTTTATTGGTCCTCAGATTGCGAAGGACAGCTTTTACTCTTAAGGGAGCTTCATAAGAATCATCATTTTTTCTAGCCTCAAGCCCATTTTTATATTTTGACTTCCCTAACTTGTAATTTTTAAAAGTAAGTTCAAACTGCTTTTTAGTATAATCCTGAATAGGAAAAATCTCTTCAAAAAGTTCTTTCAAACTGTGCTTCCAGAACCATTCCCAGCTTTCTTTTTGGAGAGATAAAAGAGAAGGAAGAGGAAAAGAAAGTTTGGATTTTGAAAAATTTTTAATTTCCATAAAATTAAAAAACACCCTTATCCAAAAGGATTCTCATCAATTAAAATATTAACAAGTTGATAATAAACAATAATTGATAGATAGTCAACCCCGTTAAGAAATTAAAAACGTAAAACGAAAAGCGAAAAACAATAATGTAAAACTAAAAATATTTTGCGTTTTGGGTTGTTGTTTTTCGTTTTGCATTTTACATTTTACGCTTACCTCTAAGCGTTAAAATACTAGAACCAAGAATATTAGCAAGTTCTATTGTTTCTCGAAGTAAAACTTCAGTTTTATCTTTGTCAGCTTTAGCAGAATCTCGTAATAGTCCAAGCCAAAATTTACTTTCATTGGCAGATTTTAATGCATAACTAAAGAAATTAGTAAAATCTCTTTTTGTACTTCCTGCCTGAGCCTCAATAATATTTGCTCCGATACTGGTAGCGCTTCTTAAAAGCTGTTTAACAATTATTTGGACGGTAAAATCATTTTTGCTCAAACCATCAATAAATTTAATAACATCTAAAGCGTATAAATATGCTCGTTTTTTTTAATTCTATTTTAGGTTTTGAGCTGTTGTTTTGCATTTTTCGCTTTACGCTTTTCGCTTTTCACTTTACGCTTATTCCTCGCTCTCTTCTTTCAACAGCTCCCTGATTTTGTCCTTCACTTCCCCGCTTTCCGGATTGAGCTCCAACACTTTTCTAAAGAACTCCAGGGCCTTTTCCTTATCGCCTTTTCTCTCATAAACCAGGCCTAAAGAATAAAGAGAGTTTGAGTGGTTGGGGAAAAGTTGAATGGCTATTTGGAATTGCTGAATCGCCTTGTCATGTTCATTTTGATTATAATATAATCTTCCCAATTGGAAATGGGCTTCAACCGAATAAGGATTTTCATTAATTAAATTTTCCAATCGTTTTATCGCCTCTTCGGTCTTCCCCTCGCTTTCTTCCAGAATACTTAAAGAAATAGCTGCTTCTGCATAATCGCTTCTCATTTCCAGGGCTCTATTAAATAACTCTTTTGCCTTCTCTAAGTTGTTATTAACAATATAAAGTTTAGCCAACTCGGTCAGGAGGATTGGATTTTTTGGTTCCAGCCCAATGGCTTTCTCAAAGACCTTGATTCCCCAATCCGTGGCTCCCTCAGCTATTCCCCGAATATCCCGATAAACAAATCCCAGTGTTTCCTGAGCGCTGACCATGTTTGGGCTGAGTTCAACTGCCCGCTTCCCTTCTCTGACTGCCAGAGCCACCATATTGGCAAGGACCTGATTGTCGGGCTGGGGTTTGACTGCTTCTTCAGAAAGTTTCTGCAAATAACCCCGGGCTAAAACAATATGGTAAACAGTTCTTGAATCGGCTATTCTGGTTGCTTTTTCCAAAGGACTATTTCCTTCCAAAGACAATTCCCATTTAGTCGGGTTAATTAAATATTGGCGGTAGTAAACATCGGCTAAATAAAACTTACCCATTATGAAATAAGAAAACAAAAATCCAAACAAGACCACCCAGAAAATGATCGTGAAAACCAAACCAAGTTCCGGGAAATCCCTAAAACCAAAAGATTTTCCTTTTACCGCTCCTCCCCAGCTGATAGTTCCCAATCCTAAAAACAACCAAAAGCTAAAAGCCAGAACCGTATTCTGATAATAGAAAAACTGTCCTGCTAAAAGGGCTAAGAAAGCCAGCAGAACTGGAAATTGGAAATTGGGAACTAATGCTTGAGATTTAGAATTTATTGCTATCCAGGAAACAAGCAGAAACATTCCGATCAGCAAAAGATAACTTAAAATCCCAATAACTCCGGTGGTTCCCAGAATCTCAGCCATATGATTGATTGGCCGGTCAAACCTCATCTGCCAAAAAGGAGTTTCTAAAAATGTCTGGGGCTTAAACTTGCTGAATAAATAACTGAAATTGCCAAGCCCGGCGCCTAAAAATGGGTTCTCTTTTAATCCCTCCCAGCCGATACTCCAGCTAACTTTTTGAGACGGAAGAATTTCTATTGGTAGATTGCCGATCACGCTATCCTGAGGCAGAAGATTTTGGAGAGGATTAAAGAAAAAGAAAATAAGAGAAATCAATAAAAGGAAAATTGGCAAACTAAGGCGATTGACATCTTCTCTAAAAATTCTTTTCTTGAAAGAGAAAACTAAAAACAAAAGTAAAGTCAGGGAGATGATCAGCCAAGCCGGCCAAAAATCAACAATCAATAAAAGTCCCAAAATGGCAAAAAGTAAAACATAAATTGCTATTCCTTTGAGTCCTTTGAAGGCTAAAAGGGTAACTAAAAATACTGCCACCACAGCCAAGAAAACAGTCAAGGCCTCAATTGAATTGCCAATGGCGTTAAAGCCCTGAAAGAGCATAACTTGAGGCAGAACCAACTTGCTGTTAATTGATGCTAAATAATTACTAATCTTGGCCCAAAATCCAAATAAGGAAAAATAAGTCATCAAGACCACCAAGGAAGATGACCAGAAAAATGCTTTTATCAAGCCGCTGATTGATACAGATTCCGGCTGATTTATGCCGATTTTTTTATCAGCATTAATCGGCTTTTTATCAGCATTAATCAGTGGGGAAACATTATTGGTCAGTAAGAAATAAAAGCCGCCTAAACTCAGGGTTCCCACCAAGCTGGGCCAAAATCTGCCGTAAAGTCCGAGCAAACTTGTAATTCTATCCTGGGAAAAAATTACATTCAAAATCATTACTGCCAGATATCCCAAAACAAAAAGGTCAAGCGGAGTCCGGCGAAAACTGACTCTTTTGTCCTTAAAAACCATCTTGCCTAACCAGGCCAAGAGGCCGATGGTCACTAAGAAAAAGAGTAAATAACCTTTGTTAAACTCAAATGCCTCAAAACTAAAAGGCAGGAAAAAAAGAGGCATTAAAAAGACAAGGGCGCAGATAGAGAATTTAATAATTTTTTGAAACATACTCTTGTTTATTATTTTACCTTATTATAAATTATTTTTAAATAGAAGCTTCCGTAGACCCGCTCTCCGATTTTACTCTATATTATTCCTTTTTTAATTTCTCATTAAACCTTCTTCCTGCCATCTTCCTTAATTCCTCATCTATTTTTCGGTCTTCTTCAAATCGTCTTTCCATCTGAGCTTTTAGCCATTTTTCTTGAGCAGACATCGGCATCTCCTCGGCCATCTTTTTCTCTAATGAAGTCACTGTTTGACGAAGTAACCAGTCAGTTTTGTTAATCAATTCTATAAAGATTTCCAGAGTCAGGTCGGCTCCTTTAAGAGATGCTAAAGGAGGATAGAGGACTTCTAAGGGAACCCATCCTTTAAAATCCCCTCCTTTAGAATCCCCTCCTTTAGAATCCCCTCCTTTAAAATCCCCTAACCTTCCTTTAAATTCCTTTAAGTCTATTCCCAGACCAGTTAAGTTAGATCCTGATTTAGATTTTAGAAATCTATCCTGATAGGCCTGTCTAATCAGTCCTTTAATCTCCTCTAAACTGCCCTGACTAAAACCAATGAAATCTAAATATTCTTTAGTAGTTGGTCTTTTGTACCCTTCTTCAATGTTGGAGACCACTGACCTGCCGGCGTCATCAAGTTGAGTTTTGGAGCGGTATTCTGAACGAGGTAATTCCTCGGTGAACTTGCGAATGAGGAATCTTAAAAGTACGGTGTTGGTCCAAGGAGCCAAATATTTATATCCTTCTGGATGAGTCCACTGCCGAGTTGATTGATAGGGTTTCATAAAAATTAAGGGAAAATTGGAATTTTCATATTTTTTGCGAATTATTTATAAATG
>Ga0210049_1003050_pt1 | contig 15276 bp, 8 predicted proteins | sample CryGeyCG2014_300_2_FD_183964 | JGI IMG/M metagenome (GOLD analysis project Ga0210049, IMG submission 183964) | Groundwater microbial communities from aquifer - Crystal Geyser CG06_land_8/20/14_3.00 (SPAdes) (version 2) | ecosystem: Environmental > Aquatic > Deep subsurface > Groundwater | place...
TAAGAGTGATATCGAGGAGGTTGAGCGGATGCTCAAGGCACTGATCAAATCACTGGAAAACAAACACTTGACCCCTTGAACCCTGGAATCCTCGAACCCTTTTTACCCACTCGATGGGAGAAGAACCAAAAATATAAAGATCAAAAATCAAAATGATAAAAAATTCAGCAATCAAAACCCTGATTATCGGCGGAAGCGGGGCCTATGAGATTCCGGTGGAAAAATTCGGCCGGGAGAAAGAGACCGTAACCTTAAAGACACCTTACGGCCAGGCCTCTCCCATCCGTGTCCTGGAGATAGAGGGAGCCAAAGTCGGATTCCTCTCGCGTCATGGGGTCACCGGATACCACCTCACCGCGCCGTATATCAACTACCGAGCGAACATTTACGCCGCCAAGGAATTGGGGGCTGAACGGATCCTGTCATGGTCCGGGCCCGGGGCCATGCATGAGACCTATCACCCCGGAGACCTCGTCCTTCCGGACGATCTCATCGACCTCACACGGCAGCGCATCTCAACCTTTTTCCAGGGAAAAGGGATCGGTTTCATCCGGCAGAGCCCGGTCTTCTGCCCGGAAATCCATCTCTCGTTTCAAAATGCATTAAAAGAGCTCGGCCTTCCTTGCCGTCCCAAAGGGACTTACGTCTGTACCGAAGGACCGAGGCTGGAGACGCCGGCTGAGATCCGTTACATGAAGCAGATGGGAGGAGACTTGGTGGGCATGACCCTGGTCCCGGAGTCATTCCTGGCCCGTGAGCTTGAAATCTGTTACGCCCCGATCTGCTATATCTCCAATTATGCCGAAGGGGTGCGTCCGCTTCCCTATGAGAAAGGGATCCTCTTCGAGGGGACGCTCCCCGCGAAGGACAGGGAAAAAGTAAAACAGACCCTATCACTCTTTCCGGAAATCATCAGGAAAACCCTTGATCACCTGGAGACTCTCAAACACAAATGCCCGTGCAGGGATGCCATGCTTCGTTATAAACTGCGAGGGGATATCCAGGAAGACTGGCATACCTGGATCGGGTAGCCGCTCTGAGATAAAAAATCAAATTTTATATTTTGATTGGTCATTTTGATTTTTTATCTTTGATCTTTGATTCTTATTTCTGCGTGGTCCAACTTAAACACGAAAGAGAAAATAAATTAAACGCCCCTCATTTTTGGTCGAGGGACCCTGAACCCTGTCCGGAACCCTTGTTCATGATGATTCACAACCAGTCACATCACCCTGCCTGAAAATCCCCATGATATTTTATGGGGTTATAAGCAATGTCCACAATAAATGTGAAAAGCCTGTGAAAATCTGTGTGAAAATCCGGATAGGAAAGGCAGTGGACAAGGGTAAAGAGCAATTTGCCTATATTTTAATCACTAAAAATACTTTTAATTTCAAACTGTTATGTAATTACCCCGGTTTTCGGAATGAGATCAGACCCATAAGAGTCAAGGTTCTTTTAAATCCACAGAACCTTTAAAAAGATTCTTTTAGTTCGGATTGTGTGATGATCAGACCGGGCAGAGCCATGTTTCTCAAAATAAACAGCAAGCCGGCGCCGCTTCGGCCTGAACAACCGGGGCGATTTTAAAACGCGGACAGCATCGTGTATTTTTATAGATTCGTTCTGCTTGAACAGGGAAACAACTTGACACTTATATTTCATAAATATAATATAGAACTATAACTAACAATAAACTTTGGAGTTTTTAATTTATGTTTGAACGTTTTACAGACAAAGCGAGAAGGACCATCATCCTTGCCCGTGAAGAGGCGGAGAAACATCAGCATGAGTACCTGGGCACGGAGCATATCCTGCTCGGAATTCTTCGAGATGAAGAAGGATTGCATAGTAAGGTCTTGAAAAACCTCGGGATCAATCTCGACCACCTCAGGATCGAGGTTGAGAGAAACCTGCCCAAGGGAACGGATACGCTGACCTTCGGCGAAATCCCCTTTACGCCAAAGGCCAGGAAGGTCCTGGAACTGGCCGTGGAGGAGGCCCGTCTTCTCAATCACAATTACGTGGGGACCGAGCATATCCTGCTGGGTCTGGTCCGTGAAGAGGAGGGCATCGCAGGGAACATCCTGCGGAGCATGGGGGCAAGCCTGTTAGGGGCCAGGCAGCAGACCATCAATCTGCTCCATCAGACCTCTATCCGATCCAAGACCCCAAAACCTAAGAGCAATACCCCTGCCCTCGATGAATTCGGGCGGGATTTCACCGAGCTTGCCCGCAAAGGGGAACTGGATCCCGTAGTGGGGCGCAACGAAGAGATCGAACGGGTCCTGCAGATTCTGAGCCGCAGAACCAAGAATAATCCGGTCCTGATCGGGGAACCGGGTGTGGGCAAGACCGCCATTGTGGAAGGGCTGGCCCAACGAATCGTGAATGGAGATGTCCCTCTGGGTCTGACCAACCGGAAGGTCATCGCCCTGGATCTCGGCTCTCTGGTCGCAGGAACCAAGTACCGGGGTCAGTTCGAGGAGCGCCTGAAGATCGTCCTCAAAGAGATCATCTCCTCCAACAATCAGATCATCATCTTTATTGATGAACTTCATACGCTGGTCGGCGCCGGAGCGGCAGAAGGATCGCTCGACGCCTCCAACATGCTTAAACCTGCCCTGGCCCGAGGGGAGATCCAGTGCATCGGAGCGACCACCTATGATGAATACCGGAAATATATTGAAAAAGACGGGGCCTTGGAACGTCGGTTCCAGACGATTAATGTCCAGGCCCCTTCGGTTGAAGAGACCGTTCGGATCATCAAGGGGCTCAGGAGCCGGTATGAGGAGCACCACAATGCCGTGATCACGGATGAGGCCATCGGGGCGGCGGCAAGGCTTTCGGACCGCTACATCACCAACAAGTTCCTGCCGGACAAGGCTATTGATGTCATTGACGAGGCGGGGTCCAGGTCCAAGCTCCAGAAGTTCACCCTGCCTCCGGAGATCAAGGAGTTAAAAAACAAAATCAAGGAGATCACGGAACAAAAGAACCTGCATATCCACCTGCAGGAGTTCGAGAAGGCCGCCCGGTTCCGGGACCAGGAAGATAAGATGAAAGAGGAGTTCAACAAGGCACAACAGACCTGGCGCGAGGAGAGGGAGACTACGAAATCACAAATCGACGAGGAGGACATCGCCTACATCGTCTCAAAGATGACCGGCGTTCCGCTCTACAAACTCGAGGAGAAAGAGAGCGAGAAGCTTATCCGCATGGAAGAAACCCTCCACTTGCGGGTGGTCGGGCAGGATGAGGCGATCGCCGCGGTTTCGCGCGCCATCCGGCGTTCACGGGCAGGCCTGAAAAACAGGAAGAAACCCATCGGCTCTTTCATCTTCCTCGGCCCCACCGGTGTGGGAAAGACCGAACTGGCCCGTGTCCTGGCCGAGTTCCTCTTTGACAGCGAAGATGCCCTGATCCGGATCGACATGTCGGAATACATGGAGCGGTTCAGCGTATCGGGCCTGACCGGCGCGCCCCCTGGATACGTGGGATATGAAGAGGGAGGCCAGTTGACTGAAAAGGTCAAGCGCAGGCCCTATTCCGTTATCCTTCTGGACGAGATCGAAAAGGCGCATCCTGACCTCTTCAATATCCTGCTGCAGGTCCTGGACGACGGCCGCTTGACCGACAACTACGGAAGGACCATTGATTTCAACAATACGGTTCTGATCATGACCTCCAATCTCGGAACACGGCAGATCGACAAGGGGGCGCCCCTCGGATTTCAGAAGGAAGGGGACTCCACCTCAGCCGAAAAGATCCGGGAAGAGGTCATGTCTGCCGTCAAAAAGACCTTCAACCCTGAATTTCTCAATCGTGTGGACGATGTAATCGTCTTCCATGCCTTAACCAAGGATCATATCTCCTCGATCATTGACATCATGATCCGGCAGATGAATGAAGAGATCCAGGACAAAGGGTTCAAGCTGGTTCTGAGTGATGAGACCAAGGAATTTCTCATGGAGAAGGGTTATCAACCCACGTATGGCGCCCGTCCGCTCAGGCGGGCCATCCAGAAGTATATATCGGACCCGCTTTCCGATGAAATCCTCAAGGGACATTTCAAGGGAGCCTCGATCATCAGGGTCCATGTTCAGAATCAGAAGATCACCTTTGAAGAGGTCTCTGAAAAAAAGCTCAGCGAGGCCAAGGCATAACCTCGGATACGCGTCCGTCCATCCTTAAGAGAGGGGGCTTCCCTCTCTTTTTTTTTGCCCGCCGACCTTTTCGCCGGCCATGATCAAACCAGAATCCGCCACCAAAATCTGTGAACCACAGAGCACACGGATTTGACATTGAAGTGAAAAAAAGGATATAGTACAGGCCGCGATCCCGTGGAACGTAATGAATCCTTTTCGTGGTCCCATGAAACCCTTGACCCTATCCTTTGCCGCCCTGACCTTTCTCTTCGCGCTCTTTTTGTTCTTCCCGTCCGGCTGCGCCAGGAACCCGGTCACCCGCCACTATGAAGTCACGCTGATGAGTTCCAAAGAGGAGGCCAGGCTCGGAGAGGAGCAGGATAAGGCGGTCACAAAACTTTACGGCAAATACGAGAACAAGGGCCTTCAGGAATACCTGCAATCCATAGGCTCAAAGCTGGTGAGCGTTGCCCACACGCGCCCTTTTACCTACCATTTCAACGTCATTGATTCCGGCGAGATCAATGCCTTCGCCCTTCCCGGAGGGTATATCTATGTCACCCGGGGGATCCTGGCGCAGTGCAATTCCGAGGCGGAACTGGCCGGTGTGGTAGGACATGAGATTGCGCATGTCACCGCCCGGCACCACGCCCAGCAGCAGGTCCAGGCCATGGGCCTGCAGATCGGATCCCTGATCGCCACCGTCTTCCTGGGGGAAGTGGGGTTCTATCTGCAGCAATATATCGACCTTCTTTTCCAAGGGGTTTATCAGAGCTTCGGCCGGAGTAAGGAGCTTCAGGCCGATGAGATCGGCCAGGAATATGCCTTTAAGGCCGGCTGGGATCCGAGGGATACCGGCCAATTTCTCAAGACCCTGAACCGGATCGAGCACGGAAGGGACCGAACGGTGTTTCACGGTTTCTTCGCATCCCATCCGGAGACGGTTGAGCGAATCGAAAAAGCAGAGATCCGCTCCCGGGATATGATTCAAGGCAGGGAACCGGGAAAACGCGGCCGAAAGGAGTTCCTGAGACTGCTGAATGAAATGCCTTACGGGAACCGTCCGGAACTTGGAGAATTCGAGAACAACCTCTATCAGAACGCGGAATCCGGGGTTTCCATCCGCTTTCCGGATCACTGGGAGAATTTTTCTTCCGAAGGTACGGTGGTTTCAAAGAGACCGGACGAAAGTTATTTCATGCAGCTCATCACCGCCAAACCCAAGGACGAGTCCTCGTCTGAATCAGACCATAGGAGCCATGATAGGGGCGACGGTCAGCGGCCTACCCCCAAGCCCAAGGACGATACCTCCCTTGAATCCCTGACCTCAAGAGAGGACTATTTCATCAAATTGCGGGAGATGGCGGACCGGTTCGAGTCGCAGAGCGGATGGCGCCGATCCTCGGAAGAGCAAATGGTGATTCACGACATTCCGACATTCACCGCCAATTATCAGCTCCAAAGTTCCCTTGGGCGTTTCTACTCGACCACGGCGCACTTCATGATCATTAAGAAAAACCTGCTCATCCTAATGGCCTTCGCGCCGGTAGATAAGAAAGATCTGGCCGATTACTATTTTAAACAGGTCTTTGACAGCGTCCGCTTCATGAGCGAACCGGATATAGAGAAGCTCCAACCCAGGCAGGTCGTGATCTATGAGGTCCGGAAACACGATACCTTTGAGTCGATCTCCGAACATTTTTATGGAACCACGGAAAAGGCGAGAGAAATCGCCGAACTCAACGGCTACCTCTCGAGCCTCTACCCGGAATCCGGAGATCTGCTCAAAGTCATTGTTCGGACGAAAAAAGAGGAACATTCGTAAATACGGCCGTACTCGAGGGTCGAAGACCCCCGGCAATAAAATCAGGAAACCCTCTGAAAGATAAGATTTTTATATTCTCGAGCGGTCCCTGCGGTCTGTTGGCGGGCGCTCACTTTTCCGACATTTTCCTTCTCCGCTCTATTTCATTCAAACTTTTAAAAAAAAACTTAAGTTTCTCCTTCGGGCGGACGATAAAACGCCAGAGAATATCCATTCGGCAATGATCAAAAAGATCCGGCAGCGGTCCCCAAGGAATGGAGTGACGGCGAAAAACAAAATGGAAGAAATCAGGCCCCTGCTCATCATAGACGACAGTGAAGAGAATCTTTCCGTGCTTGAACGGCTGCTCACGCACCTCGGTTATCAGGTGGATCTTTGCAAGGACGGCCTGGAGGCCCTTGACCGGCTCAGCCTCCGGTCTTATGAAATGATCTTCACCGATGTGAACATGCCCAGGATGAATGGGATCGAATTTCTTCAATCCATTCGTTCCAAGGGGGATTCCACACCCGTGATCATGATCACGGGCTTCCCGTCCATCACCCTGGCCGTGGAATCCATGAAAAAAGGGGCCTCGGATTTCATCACCAAACCCTTTCAGGTCGGGCACATCGAACATCTCATCACGCGGACCCTCAAAGAGAAGTCCCTCAGACAAAAAAACCGTTTCCTTGAAGAGGAACTCAGGGATAAAAAGAAGATTGAATAATTGTTCTTTGACCGGATCTGATTTTGTGCTACACTTTCCCCATTCATGCCCGGAGAAAACCGATGATGCATACCTACGAGAAAGAGCGGCCGGACCTGGCGCCCTATGCGGCCAGGAGCGAGGCATCGAGAGGAAGACGTTATCCGGAACATTTCAAAGATAACCGGACGGACTTTCAGCGGGACCGGGACCGGATCATCCACTGCGCGGCCTTCCGCCGGCTGGAGTACAAGACCCAGGTCTTTGTCAACCACGAAGGAGACTACTACAGAACCCGCCTGACCCATACCCTCGAGGTGTCGCAGATCGCCCGAGGCACGGCACGGGCCATGGGCCTGAATGAAGAACTCGCCGAGGCCATCGCCCTGGCACACGACCTGGGGCACACCCCCTTCGGCCATTCCGGCGAGGACCTGTTGAATGAACTGATGAAGGACCACGGCGGCTTCGAACACAACCGCCAGAGCCTCAGGATCGTAGAAGAGCTGGAAGAACGCTATCCCAATTTCTCCGGCCTCAACCTCACCTTCGAGACCCGGGAAGGGATCATCAAGCACACCTCTTTCCATGACCGGCCTGACATCACGGAGATCAAGGACTTCCTTCCAGGGGTGGTCCCCACCCTGGAGGCCCAGATCATCAACCTGGCCGATGAGATCGCCTACAACAACCATGACATCGACGACGGCCTCACATCGGGCCTGCTCGATCTTTGTGAACTCAGGGAGACGGCGCCCATCGTGGACCGGACCTTCCGCCAGATCGAAACCCTATACCCCGGCATTGATGAGACACGCAAGAAATACCAGGCCATCAGCTACCTCATCGGCTATCTCATCAACGACCTGGTCCATCACACCACGTCCATGCTCAAGGAGCATGACATCCGCACCTTGGACGATCTGCGGGATAAAAATATCCCCGTGGTTTCCTTCAGCCCGGAGGTCATGCAGGAGAACAGCCGGCTCAAGGAGTTCCTTTCTCAAAACCTCTACACGCACTACCGGGTGGAACGGATGCGGATCAAGGGGAAGATGGTCCTCTCCGCTCTTTTTAATATCTACCGGGAAAACCCGACGCTTCTGCCCCAGAAATACCAGCGGATGATCGAACAAGCCGGCCGTGAGCGGGTCATCTGCGACTACATTGCCGGCATGACCGACCGATACGCCCTGGATGAATATAAAAAACTCTTTGAACCTTTTGAACGGACCTGAACAAAGAGACTCCATGTGCAGAGTCGAGATCATCACCGGCCCGCCTGGTTCAGGCAAAACGCAGGCCATCCTCAACGACATCCTTCCGGCCGTCCTGGAAAACCGCTGCCATACGATCCTGATCCTGGTCTCCTCCAACCTCAAGGCCGAATCGATCCATGAGGCCATCCTCGCCGGAGCGGGAGTCAAGGGATTCATCGGACTCAGGATCATGACCTTTCTCGACCTCTGCATGGAGATTTTTGACGGCTCTTCCCTTCCCGGCAGGGTGGGCGCCCCCCTGGTCCGCAAGTGGATGGTCCAGGCCGTCCTTGCTGAAATGCCTATGGAGCGCCTTTCAGGGCTCAGAGAGACCCGGGGCCTCATGGACCTGGCATCCGACTTCATTCGCACGCTTAAGGATGCAGGCGTCTCTTCAGAGGAGTTTCTGGAAAGATCCTCTTCGGCCCGGGCCTCACCCCGGATCATCGAGGCTGCAAACATCTATCATGAGTACGAAACCCGGCGCAGGGCCAGGGGCCTTCTGGACCGGGAGGATCTCTTTCCGCTGACAGCGGAGAGCCTCGGATTGAACCCCGGGCCCATGGCCGGCCTGCAAAAGATCTTTGTCACGGGATTCTATGACTTCACTCCGACTCAGCTTCGGCTGCTACTCGCCCTATCGGCCCTTCCAAGCCTGAAAAATCTCGTCATCACCCTGCCCTATCAGCACGGCGAAGGACCGGGCCCGGCATTCATCCGGCGGACGCTGAACCGGCTGGTCCGCACCTTACCGCATGCTTCGATTTCGACCCTCTCCCCGCTTGGAATAGATCCCGGAAGCCCCCTTCATCACCTTGCGAGGCATTTTCTCGACAGCGGACAAACTCCCCTTCGTATCCCGTGCCGGGACTCCATCCGGATCCTGAAAATGCCCGGAACCTACAGGGAGGTGGAAGAAATCGCGAGAAAAATCCGCAGGCTCCAATGTGACCAGGGCCTCGGCTTCAAGGATTTCGCCGTGGTCTTCCGCAGCCTCCGGGACTACCAGGACAAGGTCCCGGAGGTCTTCCGCTCCCACGGCATCCCCATCCGCATGGGGAGCGGCCTCCCCCTGGGAAGCAACCCCTTCATCCGAACGATCATGGGAATCCTGGAGATTCCCCTGAATGGATACCGGAGGGAATCCATCGTCCGGCTGATCCGCTCAGCCTATATCCGGTTCGACCCCCTCCTCAAGGAGAATCTTCCTCCCGAGCGGTTCGACACCCTTTCAAGAGAGGCCATGATCCATGGGGGCAAGGAGGAATGGGAGAGCCGATTTGCATCCAGGATCCGGTACCTTGACCTGAACCGGAGACTGCTCCAGGAGGGGAACCTCCCGAGCGAGGAACTGGAGCAAAGAGAAGAACGCATAAAAGAAAATATAAAAAAGATCAAAGACTACCAAGCCTGCATGAAAATCATCCGGGCCCTGCTCAAGGCCATGGCGACCCTGTCCGGTCCGGCCCCACTGACGAGTTTCGTCACCGCCATTTCCGACATCATCCGATCCTTCCATATGGAAGAACAGATCTCCGCAGGGAGCGATCTCCGTCTGATCCGCCGTGACCAGCGGGGCCTAAATGCCTTCAGGGAGCTTCTCATGCACATAGCTTATGAGCATGAGACGGCGCAAACCGGCCGGAAAATTTCGCTCTCCAAGTTTACAGGCATCCTGAACCATACCCTCTCCGAGGTCCAGTATGTCCCCGACCCGCCCATGGAAGACGCCGTGCTGGTCACCGACGCCCCGGGCATGCGCGGACTCAGAAGGCCCGTGGTCTTCATCGGCGGGCTCGTGGAAGAAGGCTTCCCTCGGGCCCATCCCTCCGACCCGCTCTTCCGGGAAAAAGACCGGGCCGCCCTGAACAAAACCCTGAGTCAAAACCGGTGGATCACCCTCGCCTCGGATCGGCGTGAAGAAGAAGAGGTCCTTTTCCTCCTATGCGCCGCCTCGGCGACCCGGGCCCTCTATCTCACCTATCCCCGCACCGATGCCGATGGACGGGAGATTCCGGCCTCCCGGTTCTTGGACCGAGTGAGGGACCTTTTTGAAGAGGGCTCCATCCGAGAGCAGGAGATCTCCATCCATGATACGCTCCCGGACCGGGAAGAGATCTTCAGGGACAAGGATCTCCTGGAGTACACCTTCCTGAACCTCTGCCGCCCTGCATCTAAAAACCCGGACGTCCCCTCCCTGTTCAACCTTCTGCTCAGGACACGGCGGGATCAGATCGGAAAGATTCTGCACGGACTCCGGGTGATTGAGGTTAGAAACCAGGGCGAAGGACCCTACTCGGGTCTTCTCGGACCCGAGGCCGCGGCGCTCCTCCGGAAGGAGGAGGCCCCCTTCTCGGTCACGGCGCTGGAGCGCTACGGGGTATGTCCCTTTGACTACTTCTGCGAACGAGAGCTTAAGCTCCTGCCCTTGGAAGAGGTGGAAGATGAGGTGGAGGTTAGGGACCTGGGAAGCCTTTACCATCGGATCCTTCAGCGCTTCTATGCCGGCCATGTCCAGGAAACCGGGACAGGCATCACCGAGAATAACCTTGAACAGGCAAGGAAGAACCTGCACCGGATTGTGGAAGAGGAGCTCAACAGGGCAGAGGCCAAGGGAGTGCCGGGGCACAGACAGATCTGGAAGATACGGAAAGAGGAGGTCCATCGGACCCTGGACCGGTTCCTCAATCAGGAGATGGAGGAACACCGGAAAACCGGGGAGGTGCCGTCGCACTTCGAGGTCTGTTTCGGCATGAGACCCTTTTCTCAGAGCGATCCCCTCTCCGCCGCCGACCCGCTCACCATCGATTCCGACACCGGATCGGTCCGGATTCTCGGCAAGGTGGACCGGATCGACCTCAGCGCGGCCGGCAGCAGACCGATCTTCTCCATCGTGGATTACAAGTCCGGGAACAAAGCCCCGAACAGAGCCGATATTGAGCGGGGTGTGAGCCTTCAGCTCCCGGTCTATGCCGCATGGGCCAGGACGATCTTTTCCAATCAACGGGAGATGCAGAGCGGCTCTTTTTATCTTCTTCGCTCCGGGGAAAAGAAGATACAGATCCAGGCCGATGACGCCCTTGACGGCCTCATGGAGGCATCCATGCGGCACATCCGGGAATATGCAGGGGCCATCCGGCAGGGCCGGTTCCCCCTCAACCCGAAGAAGTGTGAGGACTTCTGTGACTATCGGCACATCTGCAGGTTCCGGGAGGCGTGAAGCTCCCGCACCTTTATCCCGTTAGGAGTTATGCAAGTTTGAAGTTTATTAAGACTTCTAACGTGTGAATCTTCTCCCCAAAGGGGATATGACATAAGGATCATCTCCAAAAGAGCGGGTGAAAACATCAGGGGTCAAGGGGTCAAGGATTCCAGGGGTCAAGTGAAGTGCTAAAATCATAAGGGGCCGAGGATTATAGGGTCCAAGGGTTCCAGTGTTTTTCTCTGAAGATTTTGCTTGCGTTTCAGTATCTCACTTGAACCCTTGACCCCTCGACCCCTGGAACCCTATGGACCTTCAACCCTCGAACCCTTTTTACCTATTAAATGGGAGAAGAACCTGAAATAATAACCACGGAAAGAGAAATATAAACACCCATGAACCCGACACCAGCCCATCATCAAGAGATCCGGCTGACCCATAACCAGATGCGGGCCGTCACCACCCTGGGCCGCAACCTCTGTGTCTCGGCCGGGGCCGGTTCCGGAAAGACCACGGTCCTGGTGGACCGGTACCTCTACCTGCTCGAACACGGCGGCATGGAGGTCCAAGGGATCGCCGCCATCACCTTCACGGAGAAGGCCGCCAATCAGATGAAGGAAAAGATCCGCAGCAAGATCCAGGCAAGGATCGCCCTTGCTGCGAATCCTGAGGAAAAGGAGATCTGGTCCCGGAGATTCCTGGAGATGGGTTCGGCCTGGATCCAGACCATTCACGGATTCTGCGCCCGCATTCTCAAAGAGAACGCGATCGAGGCCGGTATCGACCCCCGCTTCATGACCCTGAACGAAACCGAGACCATCATCCTGCTCCATAGGACCGTCAAGGACTTCATCAACGAGCGCCTGAACCAGGAGGCCGAGACCATGATCCGGCTTCTCACCGCATACGGGCTCCGCCGCACACAGGAGTTGCTGGCCCGGATGCTGGAACAGCGTGAAATCATTTCCGCCTGGTCGGAAAGGTATCGCGGCCTCTCGGACCGGGAGATCATGGCGCCCCTGCGTGAGCAGGCCCGGACCGAGGCGCAGTCCCTGGCCAGGCGCCTTGAACTCCTGACCTGCCCGGATCCGGAAGACCTGATTGAGAAGACCCGGCAGGAGGCCCTCACCCTCGTTTCATCAAAAGATCTTTCAGCAGACATCCTGGCCGCGCTCTCCTCCATCCATCTGAAAGGCGGAAGTAAAAAGAAATGGGGAGAAGAGGCATTAAAAAACGTGAAGGCCATTCTCATGGAACTCAAGACCCTGTCGGCAGGCCTTCTCCTGCTCTATGATGAGGAAAAGGCGGAGCAGGACCTGGCCCTTCTCCGCACCCTCATCTTTGAATTCGATCTTATAAACGAACGGTACCGTACGGAAAAATACGCGCGCGGGGCCGTGGACTTCGACGACCTCCTGATCCTCACGCTCGGCCTTCTCCGGGAGAACGCGGAAGTAAGAAACCGCTGTCAGCGGGAGATCTCGACCCTGCTCATGGACGAGCTCCAGGATACGGACCGCGTGCAGATGGAGATCGTCCGGCGCATCATAGGGGACGAGCCGGGGCGCATCTTCGCCGTAGGGGACGCAAAGCAGTCGATCTACAGCTTCCGCGGCGCGGACGTCTCCGTGTTCCAGGCCTTCCGGCAGGAGATCCAGGCGCATGATCCACAAGGGGTCATCCCCCTGAACAGGAATTTCCGGAGCCAGAAAGAGATTCTCGATTTTATCAATCACCTCTTCTCCGGAATCTTTCTCACCGGCGCCGGATCCGGCCTGCCTGTGCGTGATCGCACGCAGACAGGGAATGCGATCGGCTTTGAGGCGCTCGAACCCCACATGGGGAGCGTCGACGGCGGCCACTTCGTGGAATGCTTCTTCTCTGTTTCCAGCTCAGGGGAAAGGATCTTGATGGAGGAGACACGCCGGCAGGAAGCCGCATGGATCGCCGCCCGTATCCGGGACATGGTCGAAAACAAAGAAGAGAGGATCTATGTCTCTCCGGGTGAAAAACGGGCCGTGCAGTTCGGAGATATCGCGATCCTCTTCAGGGCCATGACCGGGCTCAAGATCTATGAGAACGCTCTCAGGCGGCTCGGCATCCCCTTCACGGTCATAGGCGGGGCCGGATTCTTCGAGAAGCAGGAGGTGATCGATGTCGAAAATGTCCTCAGGGTCCTCCTCTACCCCGAAGACCAGGCGGCCCTGGCCGGTCTCCTTCGCAGCCCCTGCGTGGGACTCAGGGATGAGACCCTCTTCTTCATGACCCGCGGGCGGTCCCTGTCCCAAGGATTGAGCGAGACCGAATCCATCCGGGAGATCAGTGAGTCTGAAAAGAAGATCCTGATACGGGCGCGGGAGATGATCGAGAAGCTCCGATCCGTGCGGGACAGGATCCGCATCCCTGAGCTCATCGGACGTTTTCTCGACATGTCCGGATACCCGGCCATGCTCCTGACCGATCCGGTGCACGGGAAACAGCGCTATGCCAATCTCAAAAAACTCATGGATTTTGCACGGGAGTTCTCATTAAAGCCCTTCTTCGACCTCTCGGACTTCGTTGATCATATCGAGGAACTCATGGAGAGGCATACGCGTGAGGCCGAATCCCCGATGGACGAGGAGACAAAGGACACGGTCCGCATCCTCACCGTGCACAAGGCCAAGGGGATGGAGTTCCCCGTGGTCTTTCTGCCGGATCTTGCGGCCAGGGACGGGGGAAGGTCCGGACCGCTCCAGGTCCACCGGGACATCGGCATCGGGATACAGACACCGGACGACAGGGGAAGTTTCAGGGATTCCTACATCCGGAAGCGGATCATGGAGTCATCCAAGTTCAATGAGGCCGATGAAGAGAAGCGGCTCTTCTATGTTGCGGCCACACGGGCCAAAGATTTCCTGGTCCTCTCCGGTCAGCCGAGCTTCCCCAAGAAGCCCAAACCCGGCTCGGCCGCGCCCATGGACTGGATCAAGCAGGCCTTCGGCATCTCCGAGGAAAACTATCACGAAGACATCCCGTATGGAGACCGGAAGGTTCGCGTCTTCACCCAAGCCGTCACTCCAAGCCGGCGCATCCCTCACGAGCCTACCTGGATGGAAACCTACCCGGGGATCCTGCAGGGAGAACCGGTCCCGGTCCCGGATCATGACGCCGCACGGGCCCTGCTCGAACGGTCGGCCCTGGCCCCGGCCCCCTCACGGCCCGTCCGATTCACAGCCACACAACTCTCGGCCTTCACCGGCAAACCGAGTGCAGGCCGGAAAGGCACAGAGGGATATGATCTCACACAACCCTGCGGGATCAAGGAACCCTCCCTTCCGGAACTCGACCTCCATACTGCCGGAGGGAAAAACCTTGGGAGCCTTGTCCACCGGATGCTTCAGCGCTGGGACCTGAAAGAGTCTTCACTCACGGCGCTTGTGGATCTGGAGCTTAACCGAATCCGGCTTGCGCCTGGGGAAACGGAAGAATTAAGGGCGCAGTCCCTTGAACTCCTGAGACGATTCTCCGCCACAAAGACCGCAGAGGAGATCCGAAAGGCCTCCGAGGTCTCAACCGAGATCCCCTTTGTGCTCAAGCTCGGCTCCTCCTGCCAAGTCCAGGGAGTCATCGACAAGCTCTACCGGAATTCACATGGACGGCTCACCCTCATTGACTACAAGACCGACCGGATGACGGAGTCCGAAGCCACACTAAAAGCCGAGGAATACCGCTTCCAGATCGAGATATATGCCCTGGCCGTACACCGTCTTTTCAATGAAGACGTCGAGGCCGCGCTCGTTTTTCTGCAGCCTAATGTCATCCATCCGATTCATTTCGATCCGGATGCAGCCGAAGAAGAGATTCTCTCCTTGATACGGAAGATTCAGGCCCTCCCCGCCCCTTTCATGCTTTCCCACGATCAGGGCCTTAGTGGTCCTATTCGTAAATACGGTCGCATTCGAGTGCCGTAGGGCGGCCTCCTCGGCGTTCCGCTCCTTGCGACGTACCGCAGGGGGTACGCCTCAGTCGCGCGCGGGGATGAGGCCGCCCTACGGCACTCTCGGTACGTTACCATATTTACGAACAGGACCACTTAACCCCGCCGGGGCAAAAGACCTTCCCATGAGATGTGTGCAGGATGGATGCAGGAAAAAAGAATAACCACCAAGATG
>Ga0210049_1003053_pt1 | contig 15274 bp, 16 predicted proteins | sample CryGeyCG2014_300_2_FD_183964 | JGI IMG/M metagenome (GOLD analysis project Ga0210049, IMG submission 183964) | Groundwater microbial communities from aquifer - Crystal Geyser CG06_land_8/20/14_3.00 (SPAdes) (version 2) | ecosystem: Environmental > Aquatic > Deep subsurface > Groundwater | place...
ATGAGTGAGTAATGTTCTGTGAATATAAATTCGTTGCCTTAAACAGCGATTTTTGCTACTATGAAATGGCATTGCGGGGTCGCATGCCTGCGCAGGCAGACTTACCTGCCGTAGGCAGGTCTAACAACAGGATTGAAAAGAAGGAGATATTAAAGCATCTTTTAAAATAAATTGCGGGGTCGTCTAATGGTAGGACAGCGGGCTTTGGACCCGTCAATCTAAGTCCGATTCTTAGCCCCGCAGCACAAGAACTTGGGTTTAATCCTCAAACATCGTTAGCAATGAAACAACTACAATAGTATTATGTTTTCGTATTCATTTGTATCATTAGTACCATTCGTATATTAGTATCGTGTATGTTTAATTTTCAAAAACTCCAAACAAAAACCGGCATACCCGTGTATGTTATGCCTTTGCCCCATGCGCAATCCGTTGCCGCTGGGGTATTTGTCAAAGCAGGCACGCGCGACGAACAATGGCCGGAGGAAGCCGGTCTTGCGCATGCTTTGGAACATATGAGTTTTCAAGGAACAAAAAGCTTTCCCACAAGCAAGGACGTGAGCGCGTACTTGGAAGAAATCGGCGGATACCACAATGCATGGACCTCGAGCGAAGGAACGTTTTACCATAACCGCGTGCCAGTAACGCATAAAGATCGTGCGTTTATCTCACTCGGGGAGATTCTCAACGAACCGCTTATCCCGCAGGAAAAAATCGGAACAGAAATGAAAAACATCATTGAGGAATTGCGTATGTATATGGACAACCCAGACAGCTTTTTATCAATACTCAACCAAAAGTTTCTGTTCGGTGACCACCCATTAGGCAAAAACGAGCTTGGTACCATTGAAGCGCTGTCAAAATTTACACGCAACCACTTTCTTGAATTTCGCAAACGCTACTACCATGCATCAAACTACACGTTCATCATCACGGGAAACATTACGCCTGACGAAGCGCTCGCAGGATTTGAAACCAATTTCCCGCAAGCTGATTTCCAACCCGCAAACAACAGATTGCTTATTCCGTTGGTTGAAAAACCTGATAGAACATATGTACACAAAAAAGAATTGGAACAAGTGCACGTGGCGTTGAGCGCGCCCATTGGACAAGGAAAAGAGAAGCCCGCGCGAAGCATACAGATTTTCACGGTAATGCTTTCTGGCGGAGCATCGTTTCCGTTGTTTCAGGAAGTACGCGATAAGCGAGGATTATGCTACTCCATTCACGCCGGAACATCGCGAAATTCTGATGTGGGAGAGTTTTCTATTAACATTGGTACAGACCCAAAACGATACCAAGAAGCGATTGATGTTTCGCTGGATGTTGTGCGCGAAAGTAAAAATGATGAACCATTGCTCGCAAAGGCAAAGGACATGATGTTAGGCAGTTTAGCGCTTCAGTTTGAACATACAGGTGGCATTCTTGAATCAGCGGCATTCTCTACTCTGTTTGACGGACAACCAAAAGGATACGATGAATTGATGAAAGAAATCCAAGAAATTACCATTGACGACGTAACGTCCGCGGTTGATATGTATCTGAAACCAGAAGATATGCGTAAAGTGTTACTGGTTCCGAACGAATTGGAGATAAAATAACACGATACCAATATACGAATCGTACTAATTATACGAATTCGTATCATTAGTACAAATTAGTACTATTTGTATCAATACCTTTTATGTCCGCACAAGAAAAACACGAATATATCAGCCAGTTACTCAAGCAATACGGTATTGTAGAGCATTTGAAAGTGTTTGATGCAAGCACGAAAACATCGCAGGATGCGGCAAATCAAATCGGGTGTTCGCTTGGACAAATCGGAAAGAGCATGATTATTCAAGCAGGAGACAAACCTGTTTTAGTTATCACATCCGGTGTGAATAGGGTGTCGTTAGAAAAACTTTTTCTGATATTGCAAAACCATTCCAATGTGGGGCCCAAGCGAAGCTCGGGAGGGTGGTGGACGGGTCGTAGTCTTAAGAATTTAAGAATGGAAGATATTAAAAAAGCAGATGCGGATTTTGTGTATGAAAAAACAGGGTTTCCTATTGGCGGCGTTGCGCCGTTCGGACATAAAATTCCTATTGAGCATATTTTCATTGACCGGGATTTGATGCAGTTTGAAACCATCTGGTGCGCAGGCGGAACCCCGCATGCCGTATTTGAAATAACTCCGCAAAAGCTTATTGAAATAACGCACGCAAAAATAGCAGATATTAAAGAATAGTAATAATGCGAATAAATTTATAATGCCGATGATGCCTGCCCGCAACGTCTGAACGTAGCGATGGCGGGCGGGCGAATTGCGAATATGACAAACGAAATACAGAAGCTCGTCTATCCCGAACTATCCTATAAGCTCAACGGAATAATGTTTGCTACCCATAATGAACTTGAAAGATACAAGAGCGAAAAACAATATGGCGATGCCATAGAGCAACAATTAAAATACTTCGCTATTCAATACACGCGCGAACAGATTCTCCCACCCTTGTTTCCCGGGGAATCGGAGGGAAGAAACCGAATTGATTTCCTTATTGATGATAAAATCATTTTGGAAATAAAAGCAAAACGTATCATCAGTCGTCAAGAATATTATCAAGTACGTCGCTATTTGGAGTCATGCCGTAAAAAATTAGGTATTCTGGTGAACTTCCAAGCAAAATACTTGCGTCCCAAAAGAATCCTGAACTCAATGTTATAACAATTTGTAATTCGTAGATTGGCATATAAAAGTTATTAGCATCATTCCATATGATTACTCGTAACCAAGCATTGGCTCTTATCCAAGAGCATGTGGAAAACAAAAACATTATCAAGCACATGGTCGCGCTTGAAGTCGTGATGGGTGCAATCTATGATGCGCTGCAAATGAAAGAGCGTCCTTCGACTAGCTCAGGACAAAATTCCCCAAAAGGAAATTTTGGAACCAAAGACGAATGGATGATGGCGGGATTGTTGCATGATGGCGATTATTGCGAGGGTGTTTCTGAAAACCAACAGGGGATTATGATTACGCAATGGGCGCGCGGCAAAGGATTAGGCATTCCGGAAAACGTTGCACATGCTATGGCTGCTCACAATAGCGACACAGGAATTAAACCCGAATCGCTTATGGATTGGGCAATATTTTGCGCAGACAGTTTGACTGGGCTCATTGTTGCCGCTACGTTGATTTTACCTACAAAAACATTGGCTTGCCTTACAGTTCAGTCAGTTGAAAAACGATTCAAAGAACCGTCATTTGCGCGCGGCACACGCAGAAACGAAATCGCGATGTGCGACGAACATCTCGGTATATCGCTTCACGATTTCATCGCCATAGCACTGAAAGCTATGCAGGAACACAGTGAAGAATTAGGCTTATAAAAATATGCAAATACGAAAACAGCGCCCGATGCTACAGGCGCTGTTTGGGGACTAAAGTTTTTTAAAAACTACCTTCACCTTCCCCTTTTTGGTGAAGTTTCTAAGGGCCGAGGTAAAATCTGTCTTGAGATTATTTATCAAGTCTCGCGGCAGACCGCCTTGATAAGTAATTTCAATTTATTTTTATGTCCCCCCAGAAGGACTCGAACCTTCAACCACTGGCTTAAAAGGCCATTGCTCTACCATTGAGCTATAGGGGGCTCTCCTACGCTTCGTACAACACGAAGCTTCGGATGAGCAAGAAATTCTTTGTCACGCGTTTCTCGCCCTTCCGAAGCCCAATGTTTATGGAAATTGCGTCAAGTGGTATATTCTCCTGCCAATGACTCTATGGATGCAAGTGCTCCTCTTGCCTCTTTGGTTGTTCCTTTTTTCAGAAAAACCAACAACATATCTGCCGTGATAGTTTGCAGATTAACCCCCTCAATGTTTTCTATATACCTAACTGCTTCTAAAAAACCATCTTGCGTTTTTAATCTGTCAACAAGATTGTTCCCTTCGTATTTTTTGCCTCTGGAAATATAATTTAAAACTGCACAAAGAATAGGTTCAAGAGAAACCGGAGCCGGTTCTCTCTTTTCTCTATCAAGTCGCGGGTTTTCTCTATCCGCTATTCGCGGTATATTAAAAGGCATATTTTTATACTATTTATATTTATATGTATCCACGCAAGATATAATTGTAATATACAATAAAACATAATTCAATGTTTCATTGTATTTCTTATTTTTTCATGCTTTAATATCTCCATTATGCCTTTTTCTCCGTTGGTTTCAGAACAAAAAAAAGCCAGAACCGTCCTGATTTTTATATTCATCAGTACCATTGTTTTGGGACTTTTTGTTATGCCGCAGCCCTACAGCAAAGCGAAAAACGCCGTCAACGGGGTTTTGGCTTCAAAAAACATCACATTCCGGCTTCCTGATTTTCCAACCAAACCATTCAGATATGGACTTGATATTGCAGGGGGAACATCGCTTACTTATCGCGCAGACCTCGCCGGTATTCAAGCAATAGACCAATCATCAGCTATGGAAGGATTGCGCGACGTGGTTGAACGCAGAGTCAATATGTTCGGCGTTCAGGAACCCAGGGTGGAAATCGCAAAAAGCGGAAATGAACGGCGCCTGATTGTTGAACTTGCTGGCGTCAAAGACATTCATCAAGCAATTCAAATGATAGGGCAAACGCCGTTTTTGGAATTCCGCATTGAACGGCCGCAAGAAGAAACCAAAGTGATTTTGGAAAAACAAAAAGCAGGGGACAGCCAGGCGCAAAACATTGACCCGTATTTCGCTCCAACCAATCTGACCGGACGTTATTTAAAAAAATCAACTGTGGAAATTGACAAAACAACATATCAGCCTATGGTATCGCTCCAGTTTGACAGCGAAGGAACAAAATTATTCGCAGAGCTGACAAAAAACAGCGTGGGCAAGCGTATAGCAATTTACATTGATGGAGCTCCCATCAGCGCGCCGGTTGTGCGCGAAGAAATTACCGGCGGCAACGCGCAAATCTCGGGCCAGTTTACCATTCAAGACGCAAAAACGCTTTCGCGAAACTTAAACGAAGGAGCTTTGCCGGTTCCTATTTCGCTTATTTCCCAGCAATCAATTGGCGCGAGTTTGGGTGCTGATTCATTCAATAAAAGCGTGCTTGCAGGGCTTATTGGATTTGGATTCATCGCGTTATTCATGATTGCGTATTACCGTTTGGGCGGCGTGTTTTCCGTAATTGCGCTGGGCGTGTACACGCCGTTGGTATTATTTATTTTCAAAATTATTCCGGTCACCTTGACGCTTTCGGGTATTGCAGGATTTATACTCTCTATTGGTATGGCTGTTGACGCAAATATTCTGATTTTGGAACGCATCCGCGAAGAAATCCGCAAAGGTAAAGACGCAATGCACGCCATCAATGAAGGATTTATGCGCGCGTGGCCGTCCATCCGCGACTCAAATATGTCAACCATCATCACGTCAATTGTGTTATATGAATTAACTACTGGTATTGTCAGGGGATTTGCCTTGACGCTTTTGATTGGCGTTTTGGTCAGTATGTTTTCCGCAATTTTCGTTTCCCGAACTTTGATTCTCGCGTTCTTGGGTCAAAAAACAATCAACAACAAAATATGGTTCAGGGCGTAAGGCAGTGGTCAGTTATCAGTTATCAGTTATCAGTTATCAGTTATTAGTTAATCAGTCATACATCATGCTTCACATTATCAACAACAGAAAATGGTTTTATATCATTTCCGGAACTGCAATCGCCATCAGCATAGTTGTGCTTTTAATATGGGGGCTTAAACCCGGCATTGATTTTTTGGGCGGAACATATTGGGAATTCCAATTTAAAAATCAAATTGAAAAATCAGTTATTGAACAAACGCTCAAACAAAATATCCAAGGCGACATCACCATCCAAGAGCAGGGGAGTTTGGCGTTTTCCGTGCGCACCATTGACATTTCCGAACAAGACCATCAAAAACTTGTGCAAATATTAAAAACACAAGATGCGACATTTGAGGAATTGCGATGGGAAACTATTGGCCCAGCGGTTGGAAAAACATTGCGCGACAAATCGTTCCGGGCAATCGCGTTCGTCATTATCGGCATATCATTGTATGTCGCAATCGCATTCCGCCGCGCATCGCGTCCTGTGCAGTCGTGGAAATATGGGCTAATTACGGTCGCAACGCTGTTTCATGATGTTATTATTCCTTTGGGTGTATTCGCATTGCTCGGACGTTTTAAAAATGTGGAAATTGACACGAACTTCGTGGTTGCCATGCTGGTTATTATGGGATTTTCCGTGCACGACACCATCGTGGTATTTGACCGCATACGCGAAAAACTCCGGACACCCAATACACAAATGGCGTTCCCAGAACTCGTGAATCAAAGCTTGAATGAAACCATCACTCGCTCAGTCAACACCTCTTTGACGGTACTGCTTGCGATTCTTGCGATTTATGTCTGGGGAAGTCATACCTTGCAATGGTTTATTATGGCATTGATGATTGGCATATCCACCGGCATGTATTCGTCTATTTTCATTGCCAGCACTTTACTGGTGGATGTGTGGAAATGGCAGCAACGAAGAAATAACTGATAACTGATAACTGATCACTGATAACTGATAACTGATAACTGACCACTGCCTTACGCCCTGAACCGTATTTTGTTGTTGATTGTTTTTTGACCCAAGAACGCAAGAATCAAAGTTATGTAGCATATTCCGCCATTAGTATCAATGGTTATTTTCTATATTGGATCAATTATTGGTGCGACCACAATTGCATTTTTGTTCTTTCACGTGAATCATTTGGTATATGGCGTCGCAGTATGGTATATGAGGTTATTCGGTATATTCTTCGGCATTGGGGTCTATGCATTGAAACTAAACTCCCGCCGGTGTTTCGGCGGGAGCTCTCCAGGAGTTGTTATAGCCCTTGGAAACATGATTGCCATCTGGCCACAAGATCCGGCCAGATGGCGATCGTAGCACCGATCGCCAGCGCTAATAGCGCTGCGACCAGTGCGTATTCCACCCACCCGAAGGTGGGTGGGTTTGAGGATGGGGACATGATTGACTCCTTTTTGAACGCTGTCGAGCAATGATTTGCGCGGCAGCCAGCGTATTTTGTTGTTTTTATTCTACACCATTTTCAGTTTTTCGTCAAAGAGTTGTTTATTCGTCTATCTATGGTGTTACAATAATTCGTATCATTCGTATACATTCATATATTCGTATCGTTATCCGTGTTGTATAATACGGACATATGCGTCCGCATAAACCAGACAAAACATTAATCGTGCTTTTCGCGGCGTTTCTCGCGCTCGGCCTTTTCAGTGTGTTTGATGCTTCATCAGTCAAGGGAGAAATATCTTATAACGACCCTGCTTTTTACCTCAAGCGCCAGCTGATATGGTTTGTCGCTGGCGTCGCGGCATTTTTTGTCGCGTACACGGTGCATCATTCTTTTTGGAAAAAACTTTCCCTGCTCATTATCATAGGAGGATTTGGTTTGATGCTGTTGGTGTTCGCTCCAGGCATCGGACTGTCGCTTAAAGGCGCAACGCGCTGGATTCACATCGGCCCTGTGTCGCTTCAGCCGGCAGAATTTTTCAAACTCGCCTTGATTATGTACCTTGCGTCGTTTTTTTCAAAACACCAGATGCGGCTGAATAATTTTGCGGAAACAACCGTTCCATTTTTGGTCATTATGGGAGCCGCAACAGGCATTTTAGCTGCGCAACGGTCATTGGGTGTTCTGATTATTGTTGCGTTTATCGCGCTGGTGATATATTTTTTATCAGGCGTGCCTATACGCTACATCTTCATTACATCTTTCATATGCGTCGGACTATTCGCGTTGCTCATTTTGGTTGAGCCGTACCGCATGCAGCGCATTATGACATTTTTGAATCCTGCGCAAGATACGCTCGGAAGCGGATATCAAATCAATCAAGCGCTCATCAGCATCGGGTCCGGAGGAAAATGGGGGGTTGGACTCGGACATTCGCGTCAAAAATTTTCATTCCTGCCCGAGACCATGGGTGATTCCATTTTTGCCTTGTGGGCAGAAGAAACAGGATTTGTCGGGTCAACCGGACTCTTGATGATGCTCGGATTATTCGTATGGCGCGGACTCCACATCGCGCGTCAAAGTAAAGATTTGTACGCAAAGCTCCTTGCAAGCGGCATCACATGCTGGATCGGAGGGCAATTTTTATTTAACATCGCGGCAATATCCGGGCTTGTGCCGCTTTCAGGAATTCCGCTTCCATTTTTCAGTTACGGAGGTTCAGCGCTTATTAGCGTAATGGCAGCATACGGCATATTACTCAACCTTTCACGCTATACAGTCAAACGCGCGTGATAACTGACAACTTAACGACTGACAACCGATGACTAATGACTGACGACGTTTGACTGGGTGATATTGGACAAACGATTTATAAAAAATGGATTTTATGGTACAATTTCTTACACTGAAAAAGAACAAAAACTAATGGTTTTAAAGGCATAACCTTTGTATGTTTCCCCTTAAATTATTCAATTTTCCCCTTAAAATCAGAGTGGTTTTAACAGGGGGTGGTACAGGAGGCCATATATTCCCGTTATTGGCAGTTGCGCAGGAATTACAAGATTTAAAGGAAAAACAAAGCATAAATGTCCAACTGTATTATATGGGTCCGCTTGAAGGCCCTGTTGCCATTGACCCTGCCGAATTCGCGCAACACGGCATTATTATTTTACCAATCGCAAGCGCAAGCCCGAACAACGCAACCAATCCGATTGAAAAAATAAAAAGCGTGCTGTTGAATATCAAGGGAACGATACAATGCGTGTGGCATTTATGGCTTTTGATGCCTGACGCGATTTTTTCCAAAGGCGGATTCGGCGCGGTGCCGGTGTTGGCAGTCGGGTCGCTGTACCGGATTCCAATTTTAATTCACGAATCCGATGTGATTCCGGGAAGCGTGAACGCGCTTTCAAAAAAATTCGCAACGCGTATCGCAATTTCGTTTGAAAAAACAATTTCATACTTTCCATACGAAAAAACGGCATTAGTAGGAAACCCAATCAGAAAAATATTTTTCACCGAGCACGATGCAGCTAAAGCGCGCGAAACGCTTGCACTTGCGTCGGACGCGCCGGTTGTATTTTTTTCTGGCGGGTCTCAAGGCGCGCAATCGTTAAACGAGGTAGTGATGAATATGCTGCCGAATCTCGTCGAGCGCTACCACATCATTCATCAATGCGGCACGCGCAATTATCCAACTGTATCGCAAGGAGCGGATTTTATGCTTAAAAACAATCAATACCGCGACAGATACAAGTTATTCGGGTTTCTCAATGAAGAGCAGACTGCAGCTGCATACGCGTGTACAGACCTTATTGTCGCGCGTGCTGGAAGCGGCACGATTTTTGAAATCGCCGCCATGGGCAAACCGTCAATCCTTATTCCGTTTCCGTTTGCCGCGCACGACCATCAACGGGAAAACGCATATGCGTACGCATCCACCGGCGCTGCAATTGTGCTGGAAGAAGAAAATATCAAACCGCACATCATATTTGAACAAATCAAAATGCTTATGGACAATACATACAAAAAAGAACATATGGCGCAAGCGGCACGCGCGTTTGCAAAACCAGATGCTGCGCAAAAAATTGCCCAAGAACTTCTCCACATCGCCAACGCCAATATTAATTTATAATTTACAATTTTTAATTTTCATTCAAAGTTTTAATGATTAAAATATTAAATATTGATTTTCCGCCCGTGGCGGATCAACCATGGACTGATAAATTGTAAATTTCAAATTAAGAATTAAAAATTGCCAGGGTATGACTGCATATCAAACAAAATTACAAGGTATGGATGGAAATGTCAGGGTCCGTATGGCGCCATCGCCAACAGGCAATCTTCATATCGGCACTGCGCGCACCGCGCTGTTTAATTGGTTGTTTGCCAGGTCGCAAGGAGGCACATTTGTGATGCGCATTGAAGACACGGATAAAGAACGTTCAATCAAAGCATACGAGGAAAATATCTTGCAAGGCCTGCGCGGACTCGGGCTTGATTGGGACGAAGGCCCGGATATTGGCGGCGCATACGGTCCGTACCGGCAATCGGAACGCACGGACATATACAAGCAATACCTGCAAAAATTATTGGATGAAGACAAGGCATACCGATGTTTTTGCACCAAAGAAGAACTTGAAGCGCAAGAACAAGAAATGATAAGCGGAGGAGAAGCGCCCAAGTATCGCGGCATATGCAGAAACCTTCAGCCAGAACAAATTCAGAACAACATCGCAAAGGGCAAATCTTTTATCATTCGTGTCAGAATGCCTGCAAAGAAAATTTCATTTCATGACCTTATTCGCGGCAAAATAACCGTGGACACGGGACTTTTGGAAGATATCGCCATTGCAAAAAGCACTGCAGAACCGCTGTATAATTTCGCCGTAGTGGTTGACGATTTCGCTATGAACATCACGCATGTCATTCGCGGCGAAGACCATGTATCCAACACGCCCAAACAATTAATTATTCAAGAATTGCTCGGATTCCCATCGCCGCAGTACGCGCACCTGCCGCTCATCTTGGGTCCGGACAAATCAAAACTCTCAAAACGGCACGGTACAACCAGCGTTGATGAATACCTGCACGACGGCTATCTGCCCGAAGCATTGGTTAATTTTATCGCGCTTTTGGGATGGCACCCGTCAGGGGACAAGGAATTGTTCACCTTGGATGAACTCGCGCTCGAATTTTCTCTTGACCGCATTCAAAAGTCCGGCGCGATATTTAACATGAATAAATTCAACTGGTTAAACAATTATTACATACGCAAAAAATCTATGGCAGAACTTATGCCGCTCGCAGTCAACATATATGAACAGGCATCACTTATCACAGCCGCAAGCCTGCCTGACAAGGCAGGCACGACGGACATATATCATAACGTTGATGGAACAGATGCATTTTCTTCAGAGTATATTGAAAAAATCCTTGCCATCACACGCGAACGCTTGCAAAAACTTTCAGAATTGCCCGCGGCGACCGACTTTTTCTTTACGATGCCGACATACAACGCATCACTTTTGTTATGGCGCCGCATGACCAAAGAGCAAGTAGCGCTCTCGCTTCAAAAACTTCATGAGGTTTTTTCAGAGCTTGATGAAACTGTGTGGACAACGCAAACGATTTCAGCCGCGCTCGAGCCATTATACGGCGCAGATAAAGGAGAAATCCTGTGGCCGCTTCGCGTGGCGCTTTCGGGCAAACAATTTTCTCCCGGGCCATTTGACATCGCTGCGATTTTAGGCAAAGACCGCGTGCTCAAACGAATCGCAAAAGCGCAAGAATTCATTCAATCGTAATGAAAAAAGCTTTTTTGATTTTTATGCTTGCGGCAGTTTGCCTTGGGGGGTCCGCGACATTCATACGCGCCGATACCACAGCCGATACCACAAATGCGACTGATACGGCGGACGCCACTGATACCACGGAAGACCTGAAAGCAAGTATTGCGCAAAAAGAACAGCAAATCGCCCAACTTGAGCAGGAAGCGCAGCAATACCGACAAAGCATTGCGCAAACGACTTCGCAAACGCAGACGCTCAAAAACCAAATTGCCAACATTAACAAGCAAATCAAAAACCTGCAATATAACATTTCCATTACGCAGGCAAAACTCGATGCGACACAACTGAAAATCAAAGACCTGAACAACAACATCGCTGCGACGGAAACAACAGTTGCGAAAAATCAACAGCTCATTACGCAATTACTGCAGAATCTCAATGAGCTTGATGCGCAAAACCAACTTGTCACACTATTCAAGGTTGATAAACTCTCGGATTTTTTCGGAGTGCTCGCTGATATAGACAGTATGCAAGAAACACTGGTGGCAAAAATAAATTTTTTGAAAGTGCTCAAAGAGAATCTCAAAACAGACCTGGACAAGTCACAACGAATGAAATCACAATACGATTCGCTTAAGACATCGCTTGGCGCACAAAAAGACATAACCACTGACCAAAAACAGGAAAAATCAACACTGTTACAAACAACAAAAAATCAGGAACAAACGTACCAAAAATTATTGAACCAAACACTTGCCAAACAGCAGCAAATAGAAAAAGAAATTAACGACATTGAAACAATATTGCGGCAGGGGATTAATTACGGTTCTTTGCCCAGCAAGGGAACGCATATTTTTATTATACCTGTGCAAGGCGGACGCCTGACACAAGGATACGGAACAGTTCCGAAAAACAGCATCACGAGAAAATATTATTCATTTCACAACGGCATAGATTATGGCTCTAACCTTGGCATTGGCGCGCCAATCTACGCCGCAGCAGACGGATTCATACAAGCAATCGGAAACAACGGTACATACGCATACGGCAAATGGATTGCTATACGCCACACCAACGGACTCACGACGTTGTACGGACATTTGTCATATGTGGGCGTCAAAATCAGCCAACAAGTTTCCCAAGGAGACACCATTGGCTATATGGGCAAAACAGGTTTGGCATTAGGACCGCATGTGCATTTCACGGTATACACCACGGACAGTTTCAAAACAGAATCGCGCTGGTACGGGTTGCTTCCTGTTGGCGCGAGTATTGACCCGGGCGATTACATGTAACTTCACCCGAACGATACATATAAATATCATCAGTATAAATCAGCCGTTATCCGCATAAATCTGTGTTGCGCTTATAAAGTATTATAGGACGTTGTATTTTTAAGGGGTTAGGAATACAATACAAAACAAGCGAATCAATTGTATGAAAATGCAAAAAATCATTGTGGTAAGCATTCTTATTCTTTTGTCATGGCATACATGCCAAGGCATAACGGTTCAGCAAGGTCTTGAACAGCCGGTGCCAAGCCCGAGCACATTTGCGCCGCAAGCACTTGCGTGGCTCGAACAATTTTGGAGCAAAATTACCTATTATGCGAATATTGTTTTGAGTACACCATTGGACAGCCCGATATTCATCACCATTATCAAAGCAGGGAAGTGGTTTTGGGGTTTTTCCATTATGACCATCAAAGAAGGATTCAACGCGGCGATTGCGCTTGGAAAATTGTTATTGAATTCGTCAGGCATTGATTGGTCAAAAATCCAAATGCCGTGGAATTAAAAAGGCAAATCAAAAAGCAAAAATCAAGATAGCAACAACCATAAAAATTGAATTAACCATAAAAATATGTCGGATACTAAACGCATTGCGCTTATTACCGGAGCATCGCGCGGCATTGGCGCGGGAATTGCAAAATATCTTATTGAAAAAGGATATTTTGTTCACGGTACATACCTGAAAGATAAAGTTCTTGCGGAAAAACAATTTGCAGCAAACAAGAATGTACAACTGCACAAGCTCGATGTACGAGATGAACAAAATGTAAAACAAATATTGCAAGAGGTTAAAAAACAATCAGGTGTTTTGCATTTACTAGTAAATAACGCAGGAGTTGATTACGATGCAACAGTCGAGGCGTGTACGCCCGAACAATGGCGGGAAATTTTCGGCGTGCGGTGCGACGGAACGTTCTTAATGACCAAATACGCGCTGGAACTTCTGAAAAAGGCAAGGCGAAGCACAATTATCAATATTACTTCGTCTTTTGCGCACGAGGCGCATCCAGAATTTCCTGCAGTTGCAGCAGCCGAAGCTGCAAAAATGAATTTCACAAAAAGCTGCGCTCTTGGACTTGCAAAATACGGCGTACGAACCCATTCTGTTAATCCCGGAGTAACACGAACCCCTTTATGGGATCAATTTGGGGTTGACGATGCCGAGTGGGACAAAATGGCAAAAGCAAATCCGCTCGGTCGAAATTGTACACCCGAAGACATTGCAAAAGTTATTTTGTATTTGGATTCAGAACAGGCAGAATATCTCAATGGAGAAGAGATATATGTCAATGGAGGCAACCATTTAAAAACTAGTTAAAAAACAGGATAAAATATGAATGATTTTATTCTTCATAACCCAACAAAAATTATTTTCGGCAAAACTGCAATGCAAAAAATTGTTGAACATCTCAAACCCTACGGCGCAAAAGTGCTTTTGACGTACGGAGGAGGAAGTATCAAAAAAAACGGTATTTATGAAAAAATCATACAACAACTTGCGGGATTTACGGTGCAGGAGTTTTCCGGTATTGAACCAAACCCTCGTATTGAAACATTGCGCAAAGGCATTGAAATCGCACGCGCATTTCAACCCGATATTATCCTTGCGGTTGGTGGGGGAAGCGTTATTGACGGGTCAAAACTCATTGCGGCAGCCACGTACTATAATGGTGACGCATGGGATATAGTTACGAATCCTGACTTAAACCCTTCGAAATATATTCCGCTTGCAACCGTACTTACGTTGGCAGCAACAGGAAGCGAAATGAATAGGGGCGCTGTTATATCTAAATGGGAAACACATGAAAAACCCGCGTTTGGACGCAATGAACTCTATCCTGTTTTTTCAATCTGCGATCCCCAAAATCTGTACAGCGTTCCAAAAGACCAAACCGCATACGGTATCGTGGATGCATACTCGCACGTATTGGAACAGTACATAAACACAACGCTTGACGCGCCGATCCAAGACCGCTTTAGCGAAGGTATATTGCTCACCTTAATAGAAAATGCGCTTACGGCGATTCAAGAACCAACAAACTACACTGCGCGCGCAAATGTCATGTTTTCAGCAACTATGGCACTTAATAATCTTATTGGGGTCGGCGTGAACCAAGATTGGGCGACACATCAAATCGAACATGAATTTAGCGCGTTTTACGATATTCCACACGGCGCCGGACTTGCTATTATTACACCGCGATGGATGGAAGTAGTAAAAGATTATAAAACAGCAAAATTTATTCAATATGGAAAACGCGTATGGGGTATTTCTGGAGATGACGAAGATATTATCGCGAACGCCATTCAAAAAACTTACGACTTTTTCGCATCGCTCGGTATCAAAATGTCGCTTAAGGAATGGGGGATTGATAACGCGCATTTTCCGGAAATGATACAGCGATTGGCAGGAAAGGCAGGAAAGGAAAAACCACTGACCGCGCACGAAATTCAAACAATTTTAAATAATTGCCTATAAAATGCTTTTGAAAAAACAATCAGACAATAATTGTCTGATTGTTTTTCTTCATTGACTAATTAATAGGGGATAAGTAGGTTTGTAAATTCATAAATTTTCAATTTTAAATAAGCCCCTTGCAAATAGCTCACTTTTATGGTATAATTGAGTATTCACCGTTTTGGCACATTGACCCCTCAATCCG
>Ga0210049_1003054_pt1 | contig 15262 bp, 12 predicted proteins | sample CryGeyCG2014_300_2_FD_183964 | JGI IMG/M metagenome (GOLD analysis project Ga0210049, IMG submission 183964) | Groundwater microbial communities from aquifer - Crystal Geyser CG06_land_8/20/14_3.00 (SPAdes) (version 2) | ecosystem: Environmental > Aquatic > Deep subsurface > Groundwater | place...
TCCGGATCGGCTTCCGGCCATTTTTCCAAAAATATGCTTTTTCGGTGCCCCAATCCTTGCCAAAGCTCTTCTGAAATATGAGGAGCAACGGGAGAAAGAATAATCAAAAATTTTTCGAGGTCTTCGGCCGCAATCCCGTTATAATTGACATATTTCCCCAATTTATCTTTTCCTTCCTTGCTGAAAAAATTCAACAATTCCATTAAAGAGCTGATGACCGTATTAAAATTACAACTCTCAATATCATCGCTTATTTTTTTTATGGTTTTGTTCAAAATAACCTTGCCATCTTTCCCGGTCTCAACGCCTTTCGGTTGGATTTCTTTTATTGTTTCCGCGAAATCCCAGAATCTTTCCAAAAATCTGTAGCATCCTTTCAATCCTTGGATGCTCCAAGCGATCGCCTGGTCAAAAGGACCCATAAACATTTCGTAAAGCCGAAGCGTGTCTGCTCCGTACTGGTTCACTATTTCATCCGGGTTGACCACGTTACCAAAAGATTTTGACATTTTTCTGCCGTCTTCGGCCAAGACTACCCCGTGGGAAGTTCTTTTTTGGTAGGGCTCTGATTGGGGGACCGCTTCGATATCAAAAAGAAACTTGTAAATAAATCGGGAATACAAAAGGTGCAAAGTGGTGTGTTCCATGCCGCCGTTATACCAATCGACCGGCATCCAGTATTTTAATTTTTCAGGATCGGCTAATTGCTTTCCATTTTTAGGATCGCAATAACGCACATAATACCAGTTGGAACCCGCCCAGTTCGGCATAGTGTCTGTTTCTCTTTTCCCCCGACCGCCGCATTTCGGGCATTTTATGTTTACCCATTCAGAAATTTGAGCTAACGGCGATTCACCAGTTCCCGTCGGCTGATATTTTTCAACATAAGGAAGTTCTACCGGCAAATTTTTTTCAGAGACCGGCACAGCTCCGCATTTCGGGCAGTGAATAATCGGAATGGGCTCTCCCCAATAATGCTGCCTTGAAAAAACCCAATCGCGTAATTTATATTGGATTGTTCCCTTGCCCAATCCTTTTTTCTCCAGCCACTCGGTAATTTTTTGGATAGCCTCTTTTGAAGACAAACCGTCAAATTCTCCCGAACCGACTAAATGTCCCTCATCTTCGTAAGCCTTGTCTAAAATCGGACAAATAGGTTTGGGATAAAATGGACATACTACCATTTTGTTTGGTAAATTATATTTTTGGGCAAATTCGAAATCCCTCTGATCATGAGCCGGAACCATCATTACCGCGCCTCCGCCGTAAGAAGATATGACGTAATCTCCGACCCAGACGGGCACTTTTTCTGTATTGGCAGGATTTATGCAGAATGAACCGGTAAAAACTCCGGTTTTTTCTTTTTCCAATTTCTCCCTTTCAAAATCGCTTTTCTTTTTTGCATCGGCAATATATTTTATTACTTTTTCTCTGTTTTCTCCGGTGATTAACTTTTCAACCAATGGGTGTTCAGGTGCTAAAACAACGGCCGTTACTCCAAAAATAGTATCGGCTCTGGTTGTAAAGACTTTTATAATATCCTGAGAATTTTCTGCTTTAAAATCAATTTCCGTACCGTGGCTTTTCCCAATCCAGTTTTTCTGCTGGGTTTTTATTTTTTCCAAATAATCCACTTTTTCCAAGTCCTCGATTAATCTGTCGGCATAAGCCGTAATTTTTATCATCCATTGTTTTAAGGTTTTCTTTTCCGCTTCGGTTCCGCACCTCTCGCACGATCCTGCAACCACCTCTTCGTTGGCCAGACCGATTTTGCAGGATGGACACCAGTTTACCGGGATTTCGGACTGATAGGCCAATCCTTTTTCAAAAAGTTTAAGAAAAATCCATTGAGTCCATTTGTAATATTTGGGATCCGTGGTATTGATTTCCCTCGACCAATCAAAAGATAAGCCCAAGGATTTCAACTGTCTTTTGAAATTAGCTATGTTTTTTTCCGTCGCCACCTTAGGGTGGATGCCCGTTTTTATCGCGTAATTTTCCGTCGGCAAACCGAAAGCGTCCCAGCCGATCGGATATAAAACATTAAACCCTTCCATTCTCTTTTTGCGCGAGATGGCGTCTAAGGCGGAATAACTTCTTATGTGGCCGACATGAAGGCCCCCTCCCGAAGGATAGGGAAATTCAATCAAAATGTATTTTTTCGGTTTTTTGGAAAAATCCTCTGCTTCGTATAGTTTCTTTTCTTCCCAAATTTTCTGCCACTTTGGCTCTATTTTTTGAGGATTGTAATTTTCCATTTAGATTAAATTAAACAATTTTTTAGCGTTCTCAGCGGTGATTTCTGATATTTCTTCAAAAACCGAGTTTTCACGAAGCGAAAACGAAGGTGAAGAAGAGAACAAAGTTCTCTTCGCCCTAATATTCTTAATTTTTGCAATTTTCTCGGCAACGTATTTCACATACAGGGGCTCGTTTCTTCCCGCCATGGGCGGCGGCGTTAGATAGGGGCAGTCGGTTTCAACCACCATTTGTTCAAGAGGAGTTTTTTCAATCACCTCATCCAGGTCCAACTTGAATACAATTCCGTTAAAACCGAGATGGAACCCCATATCCAGATATTTTTTTGCTTCTTCCCAAGTACCGGTAAAACAATGGATAACGCCTTTTAATTTCGTATTTTGTATACTGTATCTGGTATTCAGTATATTGATCAAATCTTCATGCGCCACTCGACAATGAAAGATAATCGGTAAATTCAATTCTTCCGCCAATTCCAGTTGTTTTTCAAAAGCCTCCTTTTGCCTTTGCTTAAACTGTTCCAATCTGACATTGGTTTTTGGCCGGTACCAGTAATCAAAACCAATTTCACCGATTGCCACCACTTTGGACGATTTCGCCAGTTCTTTATATTCTTCATAATAAAATTCTTCTTCGCAAACATGAATAGGATGCAACCCCACCGCCGCATAGACGCCCCTTTCGTATTTCCCGGCAATCTCCACCGCCCTTCTTGAGGTGGAATACTGGGAACCTACGTTTATCATCCAAACATCATTGTCTAAAGTTCTTTTTATAACTTCACTAACGTCGTTTTTATAGGCCGAGAAATTCAAATGAGCGTGGGTGTCAATTAACATAAGCGTTTTTCTTTAGTAATTGATGCGATTTCCAGAAAGTTAATCCTACAAAACCGATTGTTGTTAAGGTAGGAAGATATTCGGGAATATGAACGCCGAAACTCTTAGCAATCATAAAAAGCCCCAAAATTCCGATTGAAGTCATGGCACCATTCTTCAGCCAACGATAGTTAGAAATTTTCTCAATACCCATAATGGTTAACTGCCTGACAACCAAAGCGCCGATACCATTGCCAATTAAAATCAAAGGAATGCTGGTGGTAAAAGCAAAAGCACCGAAAACGCCGTCAAAACTGAAAGAAGCGTCTAAAACCTCCAGATACATTAACTTGGAAAAATCGCTTAGATTGTTATTCGCGCCTTGCAGTATTTCTTCTTGTTTGGCTGCCTGCTCCCTAAAACCAAATAGTATAAAAAAGACAGCGTTGCCAATGGCGGCCGAAAGCATCAAAAGCCATGAATGCCGTGCCAAATATAAAAGTGCTACCAAAATTAGAGCAGCCGCGGCAAAAAACCAAATACCATGCTGCGGTTTTATTAATTTATCGGGCACGAAATAAGGATCTTTCTTTTCCAGAAATAACCAATGGAGATATAAAAGCGCCATAAATACCCCAGCGCCCAAAAGAATTATGCCTTTTCTTTCTTCAATAAGCTGTTTGAATTGAACTGAACCAGAAAAAGCCGCATGAAATACGCCCATAAAACCAATTTCGGGCGCCGATAACCAAACAACCAATAAAGGAACTAATCCTCTAATGATAAAAACTGCGAAGATAATTCCCCAAAAAAGAAAAATTTTGCGCCATTTTGGACTCATGGTTTTTAAAACATGCGCGTTGACAATAGCATTGTCCGCGCTACTCACAATTTCAAAAACCACCAACCCCAAAATAATAATTAAAATGGAAAACATAAATTAAATTCTTGGAAATAAAGGTTTGCTTTTTTTAGTTTCTTGTCCTGAGCCTTGTCGAAGGGTTAACTGTTTCAATATTTTTTCCGAAGTTTCGGGCAGGAACGGCCCCGATAGTTTTGCTATTTCTTTGATAGCTGACAATAAATTGCCGATGGCTTCTTTTTGCCCTTTGCTCTTTTCCCAAGGTCGTTCTTTTTCAATATATTTATCACAAAAACTAATTAATTTCCAAATTGAAATCAATGCCTCGTTAAACTTGAATTCATCTAAAAATTTTTGATAATTTTTCCAAGTTTTATTAATTATTGTTTTGAATATAGGATTGGGAATTTGCCTGCCCCGTAGGAAGCTGAAAGTTTTCCTTCGGGGTTTAGAAATTAGAAATTTGGAATTAGAATTTTTTGCCATTGTTATTACTCTCGCAACCAAATTTCCGATTCCCTTGGATAAGTCTGCATTGTATCTTTTTTCAAACTTTTCATAAGTGAAATCTCCGTCTTCGGTCGGCGGAATTTCCCGCAAGAGAAAATATCTTACGGGATCCCTACCGTATTTTTTAACCAATTCAAAGGGATCGACTACGTTGCCGAGCGACTTTGACATTTTTTGGCCGGAAAAAGTCAGATAACCGTGGATGAAAATCTTTTCCGGCAAGGACAGATTTGCCGATAACAATATCGCCGGCCAATAAACGGCATGGAATCTTGAAATCCCTTTCCCGATAACGTGCAATTTATTTTTATTTTTTTGCCAGAATTTTTGAAATTTTTTGCCGTTCTCCGCGTATCCCAAGGCGGTGAGATAATTCGCGAGAGCATCGAACCAAACCCAAATTTTCTGAGAAGGATCTCCGGGAACGTCAATCCCCCATCCCTGAGCTCTTTCCGAAGAACGGGAAATACAGATATCTTCGAGGCCGGAATTGATAAAGTTCAGAATTTCGTTTTTCCGGGTTTGGGGAATTATTTCCAATTCGCCGCTTTCAATAATATCCTTCAATTTGTCCTGATATTTAGAAAGTCTAAAAAAATAGTTTTCTTCCGCGACCAACTCCGGTTTGGTTTTATGTTCCGGGCAAAGGCCATTTTCCAGTTCATTTTCTTTATAAAACTCTTCGCATCCGACGCAATAAAGGCCCTTATAAGATTTTTTGAAAATATCTGCCTTGCAGGCCCCCCATAATTTTTGAGCTCCCTCCAAATGCCTTTTTTCGGTGGTTCTCACAAAATCATCGAAAGTCAGATTAAGGGCTTTTTTCAACCCGTAAAATTTTTTTGCGTTTTTATCAACCAATTCTCTTACCGGAATTTTTTCCTCTCGCGCGGCCTGAACGTTTTTCAAGCTGTTCTCATCCGTCCCGCTTAAAAAGAAAACATTTTCGCCTAAAAATCGGCGATACCTGGCGACAACGTCGGCCTGAATTTTTTCCAAAGCATGCCCCAAATGAGGGGATGCATTAACGTAATCTATAGCCGTAGAAATAAAGAAATTTTTATCGGGCATAAATCTAAAAAGGAGGTGAAACCTCCTTTAATTTTATCATAATCTTTATTTTACTCAAATTAGACGGTCCTTACTTCCGTTTCTTTCTTTTTTTTCAAAAAATCCCTGCAGAATTCAAAAACTATTCCGGCCAAGGGAATGGCCAAAATTGCGCCCAAAACTCCGAAGAGTTTTGCTCCTATGGTCAAAGAAAGCAAAACCAAAACCGGCGGAAGACCGATGAATTTCTTTGTCAAAACCGGGGAAAGAATATTTCCTTCAATCTGATTAATCAGAACCAGAGCGACTAAAACAAATGCGGCTTTCAGCCAGGAATCCAAAGCGATGAAAACAAAGGCAACAACTCCGGTTATAACCGGCCCTAAAATCGGGATGAAATTTAAAATCCCGGCAAGAAGAGCCAAACTTATTGCGTAATTCACATTAAACAGATAAAGAGTGATGAAGAACGCCACGCCGACAAAAAGAGAGGCTAAAAGCCTTGAACCGAACCAGCCGGAAACTTTAGTCTGGGATTTTTCCCAAACGTACATAACGTAGCTTTCGTATTTTTTCGGCGTAAGCAACCCGATTACTTTTTCAACCCATTTTTCTTCTAGAGACAGGAAAAGGGCGATAGTCAGGATAAACAGGGTCGAACTGATGCCGCCGAAAACAAGCGCCAAAGCATTCAGAATATCGGAAGAAGCCTTCTGCAGCATATCTCCAAGAGCCTTAGTAAAGTTTTCCATGCTTTCAAAAGCTGTAATGCCTAAGCTTCTTAAGGGAGGAGAAATTTTTTCGAAATACTGGGGAAAAAACTGCGAGAATTGTTGTATTTCGGAGACAAAAGCCGGCATAATCCAGTAAATCAACAGGCCTAAAATCCCGAAAATAACGACGTAGACGAAGATTGCGGATAATACTCGGGGGATTCTCAGTCTTTGCAGAAAATTAATCGCCGGATTAAACAGAACCGAGATGATCAGGGCGAAAATGAACAAAACCAAAATATCTTTTACCAAGTAAATAATGTAAAAAAATAAAGAGGCGATGGCAATCTTCAGAATCGTCCCCCAAGAAATGTCTAAAACTTTATTTTCACCGTTCATACGAGTTTTTATTTATAAAAACGAAGTATGGAAAAGAAGGTTTACCTTCTTTGACTATAGCTTCAATAGTTTTTCAAATCGGCTTTTATCTTCAAACGGACCGATTAAGGCCAAATTTAACTTTTCAGGCCTAAAAATATCCTTCGCTGTCTTCAGAATATCATTTGCAGTAACTTTATCAATTTTCGCGAGGATTTCCTCCGGAGTTAAAATTTTCTTTTCTGAAATTTCCTGGTCGGCATAAAAAACGGCTTTGGCGTCGGAAGTTTCCAACAACAAAACTATTCTGCCCCTGATGCAGTCTTTGGCTTTTTTGAGTTCTTGTTGGGATATTTTTTCCCGGCTTATTTTTTTATATTCTTTTAATATCGTCGAAATTGCCTTATCCACTCTTTTATTGTCTATTCCCGCCTGAGTCACCAAGAAGCCCACGTCGGGATTGGAATCGGCGACGGTTCTTATGTAATAAGCCAGCCCTAATTTGTTTCTGATTTCCGTAAATAACCTAGAGCTCATCATTCCGCCCAAAATTATCTCCAAAATTTCCAGAGCATATTTTTGTGGATGAAAAATATTATGAGTTCTCACGCCAAGAGCTATGTGTGTCTGATCGGTTTTTTTCGGAAGAAGAAGAACTTCCGGTTTATTTTGTCTTTCAAAAACCTGAGGTTTTAATTGAGGTTCGGTTGTTTTAATTTTGGAAAAATATTCTTTTATTTTGTCTATCGCCTTAGAATTGGAAATTTTACCGGCCAAACAAACTATGGTGTTTGAAGCGACATACTGGGAATCCCGATAATTCAGAATTTGCTCCCTTGAAATATTGGCGATGCTTTCTTTCGTACCGGCAATGTCCCAGCCGGCCGGCTGATCGCCGTAAAGCAACTCCTTCCAAAGCTCTCCAATATAAATCATCGGCGTATCCAAATACATGTTTATCTCCTCGATTATCACTCCCCTCTCTTTTTCTATTTCTTTTAAAGGCAGCAAACTATTCAGGTAAATGTCGGAAACCCAATCCAAAGCCAATTCCATGTGGGAAGAGTCAACTTTAGCGAAATAGCCCGTGTATTCCTCCGAAGTGAAAGCATTGTAAATGCCTCCGACTTTGTCCAAGGATTCGGAAATTTCCAGAGAAGAAGGCCTTTTGGAAGTTCCCTTGAAGAAAAGGTGCTCTAAAAAGTGGGAAATGCCGGAAATTTTTTTTGTTTCGTTTTTAGAACCCGTTCCCGCCAAAACCAAAGCCGTCACCGCTTTGGTGTCTTCTTGAGGAATCGTAATAATCCTCAAACCGTTTTCAAGAGTAATTTTTTTATACATCGAGATAAATTAGAGATTTATCGAAGATCGAAATGAATTTTAATTCATTGAGCGTTTTCAAGAGTAATTTTTTGAAACATAATACTTTTTTAAGTATATCAGAAAGTTTATCTAAATGAAATAAAAACTCGCTTTCTGGCGATTTTTGCCGGTCTTGCCCGTCCGAGGATGGTCTCGGTCAGATAAGTTATTGGTTATTTTCAACGTAGACAGCTACAATCGGGATGAGATTGCAAGAGTCGATTATAACATCTGGAGTTTGCGGAACAAAGTGAATTACCAATATATTATCAGTCACGGAATAATCTGTGGGAGAAAGATACATTTCACCCCACCAGACATTTACCGAATTAGATATTGCTTTATTTTTTAGGTAAATAGTTAGTAGCGTACCATCATCCGTTGTCTTGGCACCGTCTTTAATCTGATCACAAGTTATTATTTCGCGATCATAATGTTGATATAATTGCTGGAGGCTTGATTCGATGGAATCAATTTTAATTTGGATATTATTTATCTGCTTCGAAAAGTATGGAAAAGCTAAAATCACTGCAATAAGGGCAATAATAAACGTTAAAACGTTATGATTTTTTTCTTCGCCAAACCAACCCCATATCGTCTTAAATTTTCTCCAGATTTTTTTCATAATTTTAATCCTTTATGACAGCCCAGGAAGTAATTTAACCATTCTCGGTCTCTCAAACCGAGCACTAGCCTGCTCTGAACGCTGAACGAAATTCGACTTTTTTTAGTGAAAATCCCGACGCCAAATTTCGTGCCAGCGTTAGCTGACACATCGCTCAAAACTTTTCAGATAATTCTTAATTCTTTCGCGGTCTTCGTTCTCTTTTTCACCTTTAAAATATATCTCAATAAAATCAATTTTTAAGTTGATGCAATGAAAAGCGTAAATTACTCTAATGCCACTTTTTGAACCTCGTCCTTTCAATGCTTTGCAAGCAAATTTTTTAATTTTGCAAATCTGTATTTCTTTTGTGCAAAAACCCTGAATCGGAAAAGTGCTTAAATTATTTATTTTTTGAATATGAAAAAGCTCAATCGTCGCAATTTTTACTAACTCTAAATCGTCTTCGAGCGACTTGAATTTTTTGAGTAATTTTTTGAAATCCTTTTGAAATTCTGGCGTTTCACCATAGTTAATCTTGCTCGTCATAGTTTCTCACGGAAGTTTTAGGAGTGCGGTAAAATACAGCCTCATAATCAAGCGGCTGATTTTCTTTGGCGACGAGCCAAGGAGTGTCTTCGTGAGAATATTCGCTTAATTCTGTGGCGTTCTTATCTCCCAATCTTGCTATTACCTCGTCAATATGGCGCAATTCTCTTGCGTCTTTTAATTTTGTTAGATCGGGTTCGCGGACAGGTAAATATTTTCTCTGCAAGTGGTTAAAATATTTGCTTTCTACTTTTGCTAATTCGCCTTTTTCTACCATATCATCAACAATCACCTTAAATTCAACCGGTGTTGGACCATAATGATTTTTAATGTATGTTGCGCCAACTAATTGTTCCTCAAATTTTTCATAAAAATCAAAATCAATAAAATAAAGCAGTTTATATAAAACCGTTTCACCGACATTCGGCCTGCCGCCAACTTTAGATAAAACATACAAAAGTACTTCCTTGAATTTTTCAAGGTTTTTTTGAGGGACGCTAATTCTCATTTCTTGTTTTTCTGTTTTTGATTTTGCTTTGTCTTTTTTGATTTCAGCGGTAATGGCAGAATCTTTTCCGTGTCTAAAATCCTCAAACAAAATGCCAAAAATGGAAGCCAATTTTTCTGCTTCGGTAATAGTCAAATCCCTCTCGCCTTGTTCTATTTGGGCATAAGTCGGTCGGGAAATGCCAAGCTCCAACGCCAAAAATTCCTGTGTCAGATTGTTCTTTTTTCGCAATCGTTGAATAAATTTTGAAAGCATGTCGTTATCTTCAGTTTAATCTATGTAAAATTCTTTGTCAAGAGCGATGTAAAAAAGTTATACACAGCCGTTGTTTTGCCTCTTCCACAATCTCTATTTCCTCCGGGGTGAGACCGTATAACTTATAAACTTCTTCGTCGATTTTTTTGTCGGTTTTTTCTATTTCGGATTTAATTGAATTCCATTTATTAGAATTTTCCGGAATTTCATGAATTTCTTTATTGAGTTTAATAATTCTTTCGACTAAACTCACTATTCTTGATTGTTTTTCTTTATCAACAAATCTTGCGGGCAGTTGTTCTAAAAATGCGGTGCGGTATCTCAAATAGCCTCCTCCCATGTGCATACCGCCAAACAAAACTCGATAAATAAAGGATAATAATTTCGAATTTAATAAACCAAGCAAAAATTTTATAGAAATTTTATCTTCAATTAATGTTGCAAAATAAACACCACCTTGGGGTATATTTTTATTTGTGTCCAACGTAACGGTTATAGATAATGCATCTTCGGCTATAATTATCTTCTCTTTCTGACTATTCATAAATCTTTCTGATTTATCATTTATGACTTGGCCAAAATTATTACTGTTTATAAAACTTCCTTTCTTTATTATGGAATATCTTGTGAATTGGTATTGTTTGGCGATACTAAATTTCTCTTTCTCCTTCGATTCATATTTATCTGGTATTCTAAGTCCCTCTGAAATTTTTAAATATTCATTAAGTTTATTATGTTTATTAATTAAATTAATAACTATTTTAAGAATATTTTTATCTACATTTATGGGGATAATTTTAACCGGCAAAAGGTTAAGTTCGTTTTTATTAACCACATAGTTAACGAATTTCTTATTTAAAACTTCTTCTTCATTTTTTGCAAAACCAAGCTCAATTTTATCTTTTGGTGTTCCCTTTTCGACAAATAATAGAATTGGATAATTTGCTGCTTCTTTAAAAATATCTATATTACTAACACTAAAAAATTTAGCAATTAAAGACGAATCAAAAATAAAATTTCTTAATTCTTTGCCTGAGTCGGCGACACAAAACTTATTAGGAACAATATAGCCGAGATGGCCACCAAGCTTTAATAACTTAATTGAATTTTCAATAAAAAGATAATATAAATCATATTTCCCTTCGGAGCTCTTAAAGACATCTTTCCAAAAATTCTTATCATTTTTATCTAATGAATCAACTCTAACATATGGCGGATTTCCAATAATTGCGTCGAAGCCCCCTTGTTCAAAAACTTCGGGAAATTCCTCCCGCCAGTTGAATGGTTTTTTCTCTCTGAAATTCTTGCCGAAATATTTTTCCAGCTCTTCATCGGTCCCGGAAATAAGCGAATTTCCATTTTTAATATTAGAAAGTAGGGGTAATTTTATCTGTCCATCCAAAACGCTCAAAAGTAAATTTAACCGAGCTATCTCAACCGCTTGCTCATCTAAATCTATGCCATAAATATTTTCCTTAAGAATTTGAATTTTGGTAAAAGCATTGCCTGGAGCTCCCAGCTTTTTATACTTATCGTTTATCGTATTGAGCGCCTTAACAAGGAATGAACCCGAGCCACAGGCCGGGTCTAAAACTTTAATTTTCTTAAGGTCGTGAATGGTTTTGCAATTGTCCAAAACCGGCCCTAATGCATTTTGGACGATGTAATCTACTATAAAAGTAGGGGTATAATAAATTCCTTGCTTTTTTCTCTTGGTTTTTCCTTAATCCTCTCCCCTTTTCCCTGCTTTCTGTAAAAGGTGGCCTAAATATTGTTCATATACTTTGCCTAAAACATCTGGCCCGATAGCGGAAAAGTTATATTTTACGCCCAATTCTACGTCACCATATAATCCATGGATTACTTTTAAAAATGGGGTTCCTTCCGTATCAAGATCTTCAGAAAAATGAGTTTTGAATAGGTTGCTATTATATTTTTCATCAAACTCTTTAAAAATTGGTCTAATTGTTTTTAAAAAATTGCGTTCTTTAATATCTTGACTCCACTTTTGAAATGCTGGCCATAATCTTGGCGGTTCAATATTTCTATCTTCACAACTTCAAATAAAAATAAATCTGTCCAAAATTCGCTGGACATCTTCGTCAATTTCCTCTTCCGTCTTATTATTATTCCATTGATGAAAATTATCAAAGAGTTCTTTCCGCCATTCTATTAAATCTTTCGCCAGTTTTTCAGTCACTTCCACTCGTTTTACCCTAATACCCCATTTTTCGGTTTGTTTATCAAGTTCTCCTTTTTGAAAACTTTCTTTTGAAAAAAGCCATAAATCATCAAAACGGCTTAGATATTCTTTATAAGAAAGCTCTAAATTGGGCCGCGGCGTATCAACTTTCCAGCTAGTGTTAAATAGTTTTAAATCCTCAAAATCAGTCAAAATTACCCATTCAATCCCCATGTTCCAGCCATAACTTACGGCTTGTTTTGCCCACTCGCTTTTATCCAAATCCACTTTTAGGGCTTTAGCTTCCAATAAAAACTGAGGAATGTTATTTAATTTAAATGAGTAATCAACCGTCCCTCTTACTGCCGATTCTTCTTCCTTCACCTCGTTAAAAATAGCACTGTTATAAACATCCCAGCCTAAAATATCAAAAAGAGGCAATATAAAATCTTTCCGAGTCATTGCCTCGTTGTATTCTTTCTTTTCTCTCGGAGTTAATCTTTCATATTTGGCAATTATTTTTTTAATTTCTTCTTTTGCCTCTTTTTTGTTCATATTTACTTTATTTCATCTTTTAAATTTTAGGACCCTCTTTGGATTAACTTTTCTCTTGACCGTTCAATTTTCGGCAAATCCTTAATTTTCATATTCTTCTTTCACTTTACCCTTATTTTTGCCCTTCGACAAACGTTCAGGATAAACCAAAATTCAACGAAAAATCGCCGAAATGGCGATAAACAAAAATTGCCCGTTTGGGCAATTTTAACTAAGCTTGCTTCTCAAAATCTCAACTAGCTCGTCAATTTTTATTCTTTCCTGCTTCATCGTGTCTCTGTCGCGGATTGTAACGTCTCCTTTTTCCAAGGTTTCAAAATCACAGGTTAGGCAAAAAACCGTTCCGATTTCGTCTTGCCGGCGGTAACGACGACCGATCGAACCCGCTTCGTCATATTGGCACATAAAATATGGTTTTAACATCTGATAAACTTCTCCGGCTTTTTTTACTATTTCGGGTTTGTTTTTCACCAGGGGCAAAACGGCTGCTTTAATCGGAGCCAGCTTTTTATCCAATTTCAAAACTATTTCCGTTTCTTTTACGGCTTTAGTCGTTTCCGTCCTGCCGCCCTTCACTTCCTGATAACCCTCGACCAATAATGCCAATAAAAGCCGGTCAATTCCCAGCGTCGGCTCGATTACATAAGGAGTATAGGTCTTTTTGGTTTCTTCTTCAAAATAACTCAGGTCTTTGCCGGAAAATTTGGAATGCTGCGATAAATCAAAATCTGTTCTGTTGGCGACCCCCGCCAATTCCGCGAAACCCCAGGGGAATTTGTATTCGATATCAACCGTTCTCTTTGAATAATGAGAAAGGGAATTTTTCGGGTGTTCGTATCTTCTTAAATTCTCTTTTTTCAGCCCCAATTCCAAAAAGAATTTTTCCCATTCATCCACCCAGATATCAAACCATTTTTCATCTTCGCCGGGCTTAACAAAATATTCGATTTCTGCGATATCGAATTCCCGGGAACGGAAAGTAAAATTACCCGTTGTGATTTCATTCCTGAAACTTTTTCCGATTTGGGCTATGCCGAAGGGAATCTTTAACCGCATGGATTCCTGGATAAGTTTGAAATCGGCGAACATCGACTGAGCGGTCTCGGGACGCAGATAAGAAACATTTGCTTCGTCCTCAACCGGGCCGAGAAAAGTTTTAAACATCAAATTGAATTGCTTCGGCGGAGTAAAATCTTTCCCGCCGCATTTGGGACATTGATTCGCGGTCAGGTGATCGGAACGGAAACGAGAATGGCAATTTTTGCATTCAACCAGCGGATCGGTAAAATTTTTAAGATGGCCTGAAGCTTCCCAGGTTTTAGGATGCATTATGACCGTTCCGTCAATCAAAACCGTGTCATTTCTTTTCTGCAAAAATTTTTTCAACCATTCCTGCTTTATGTTGTTTTTTAGAAGCGAACCCAAAGGGCCGTAATCCCAAAACGCCTCCACGCCGCCGTAAATTTCCGAGGATTGAAAAACAAATCCCCGCCGCTTACAGAGGCTCACTATCTTTTCCATTAAATTATTTTGTTCTTTCATAAACGATTTTCTTGCCCCGTGGGGTCGCGAAGCGACTCCTTCGGGGTTCCATTAAATCCTGCATACCCAGTATATCAACTTCCAGAACCAAACGCTTATTCGCAACGCTGATTCTGAATTATTATTTTATACCCATCATATCAACTCCCAGTTAGATTATTCTATCGCGTTTGGTTTGTTTTGCGAATAACTGGAAGTTGTATTACTGGGCATATGTTTTTACTGTACGATTCCCTTTTCCCCGGTAATCGTTGCATCGTCCGGCAGTAGGGTAGTAACGGCGGGGCCCTGAGATTTAAGGGTCTCTTTTGTCCACTGGTCTTCGCCGCTTATTTCGGCGGTGCCTATGATTTCAGGAGTCTGGCCTCTTTGGTCTCCCGTAGGAGTAAATTTAATCTGAAAGGAAATATTAGGAGCAGGCGTTCCCGAGACTCCCTGGCTCATCTTCAAATCCCCAACCTGCCAGACAATTTCACGGGATTGGGAATCAAAGGCGAATTTTGAAGATTCCGTATCGGGAAAAATATTTCCGGTTAATTCAGCATTTCTGGGCAAATTAGCTTTAATTTTGACATTATTAACGTCGTTATAAAAATTTTTAATCTGCCACATAATGGTATAAGTGGTGGATTCTCCGGCTCTCGGGGGAATGGGCCCGGAATTGCCGAAAACCTCTTCCTCAAAATATCCTTTCTGCAAAATTACCAGCTTTGAATTGACTTTGTTCACAAATTCTTCTTTGGCTTGGGAAACATAAACATTATTTTTAATCACCGGATTTTTATCCGACGAGCTTTCAATCGGCCATTCATCTTTCAATTCAATCCAAAATTCAACTTCTCCTTCCTGGTCTCCGTCCAAAAACTGGAGTTCCGGAACTTTCTTCCAGTCGAAAATGAGCGAATTATCTCCCGCCGTAAAACTTCCCTGCGGAGATCTCAGAGTTTCAAAATCGAAAGCCTTGCTCTCTAATTTGCATATCAAGGATAAATTGCTCAGAGATTCATCTCCAAGATTCTTGAAGAAAATCTGATAATGGAGCAAATCTCCCGGGCTGGCGACGTACTGAGGATTACCGTTAATTTGCTGGGAAACATATAAAGACGGTTTTACGA
>Ga0210049_1003055_pt1 | contig 15261 bp, 16 predicted proteins | sample CryGeyCG2014_300_2_FD_183964 | JGI IMG/M metagenome (GOLD analysis project Ga0210049, IMG submission 183964) | Groundwater microbial communities from aquifer - Crystal Geyser CG06_land_8/20/14_3.00 (SPAdes) (version 2) | ecosystem: Environmental > Aquatic > Deep subsurface > Groundwater | place...
GTCGTGTGGAGCCTTCCCATCTGGATTACTACCTTGACGAGTTTACGTTTCGGTTTAATCGTAGAACCTCCCGTTCGCGTGGGAAGCTGTTTTACCGGCTGGTGCAGCAAGCAGCAGCCATCGCCCCCATCCTCGCAAAGGATATTCGTGGTAGAATTGCGGACTCATGAACCAACATATTGTATTAAGGCTAGTCAAGTGCATATGCCTATAATATATTACCGCACCTTTTTCGTTTCGCATCGGCACGGGACTTGGAACATACTTGAATTCGGCGACCTCTTCTAGTCGCTTGCGAAATCCTTCTGCGATGGCTTCATTACGGGCTTTTTCGTCAATGGTGTCGCCCCAGAGAGTTTGCTTTCCCACATATGCCGCTTCTCGCCACGAATGGTCACCCCAGGCTTTATCCATGCGCACTGCCTGCGCGGGAGCCACATTATCTGGATTGCGCCACAGGACATTCATGTTGGCATCCATGATCATGAAGTTATAGAAAATCTCGATAGAGCCCGTCTGGCCTGCGGTTTGGAGGACGCTCCAATCGACGTTCAGCGCGTAAGGATCAAGAAGGCACAATGCCCTGTTGAAGTCTTTGTATCGGCAACGGGGGAAGACCGTGTCGAGCAGAACCTTGTTGGCATCACCCTCGTAAATGAAAACATCCTGGCGCGAGCCAATCTGCCGGCGAAGTTCGGCAACTTTGCCGCCATGCAGGTCGATCAAATGGATTTCGCTAAAAGGGGGAGCAACCTCCAGCGCGTTTAACGGGCTTCCGGGCACGAACTTACCTGTACGCCTGGAGACATGCCTTCCTGCCCCTGCAAACGCATCAATGTAGATATGCTTCCTAATCGTCGGCTGGGCACTCATAATCGTCGAGTAGGCGCTTGCATATTTCCGCACAATATCGAGTTTGACTTCCGACCAGTAGCCTATCTCATCATAGGCAAATGGCTTCACAGCTCACTCTCCTTTTGTCGAACAAACGCCCTGACAGTATTCTTGGCATCCCAGGGTCAGATATTTCCAGGAAAGCCCAGCGTCCGAAGCCGCCGTGGTTATTAACCACTGGCACCCAGAGGTTACGGGCAGTGGATATCTTGACCGCCTTCACTCTTGGCCTCTGTCCATAGTAAGTCCTCCTAGTTCGTAGTTTACCTACACTAATGAGATACCTGGTAAATCAGAGGGCGATAGAGTGGTGGGGGAATCGGCTTGCCCGACTCGCGGGCAGCTTCCAACCAGGCTGCCTTGGCACGCTCCAATTCCGCCAGAGCCTGCTCTGCCGTCTCTCCAAAGGCGGAGCAGGACTCAAGATCTGGAATATCGGCTATGTAACCGCTGTCCTCTTCACTGTAGAAAATGTTGATGTGGTAATCGCTCATGTGTCACCTCCCATCTTGAGATTGTATCGCTCAACATCCCTCCAGCAGGTTTACCATGTCGCCAAAGGCTACGTTATGCAATGCCCCCTGGCTTAAACGTATGAGTAACTGTCTGCGGTTCATCGTTTACTGCACCTCACCCGGGCTGGAGACATTGGACTTCAGGAAGGCACGGACAAGATTCTTAGCATCCCAGGGGTCGGATATCTCCAGAAAAGCCCAGCGCCCGAAGCTCCCGTGATTATTAACCGCCGGCACCCAGAGATTGCGGGCAGTGGATACTTTGGCAGCTTTGTCTTTAGTCCTCTCGCCAGTGACTTCAATAATCAGATTCAGTGTGTCATCGGCTCCATCCCAAATGCGTACTAGAAAGTCGGGAATGTAATTCTTCTCCTCACCGTTCAGCGTGTAGGGTATGGTGAATCCCAGGTTGTGGTTCTTGACATAGCAAATAACTTCGTCCGTTTCCTCCAGAGCCTGAGCCATCTTCTGTTCCCAGGACTCGGTATCAGCCACAACGTGAGAAATGTGGCATTTAGCCGGGTCTGTGGGATAGACTGGGCGTGTAGTGTCAAAATCTACATATCTGGTAGAGCCTATGTAATCATAGGGTCGTAGTATAGGCTTCAAGTATTTAGTCCCTTCCTCGGAAGCGACGATGGCGTTATAAATACGGTCGGCGGCACCGCAGGCTAATTCTCTGAGAAGTAACATCTGGATGAAAGTGTTATCCTTCAGAGTAACGCATTCCTTCAGCCAGCGATGGGTAATGGTGAGCAATTGAGGGAATAACCACTGCTTCAAATTGTTGTCATCGTCGCAGAAATACTCCTCCAGAATAAGCTTAGCTAAAAGAAATGCAACCTCCTGCTCTCGGTGCTCCTTTAGACCATAGAGTGTGTGCAGGCTAATCTCTCCAATAATAGGAGCATTTTCGGTTTTAGTCGGAACATCGGAGGTGGAGATTGCCATTTTCGAATCCTCTGTAAAGTGAACGGTCAGACGTTCCTTGGGGAGGTCATAACGGTAGCCTGCCAGACAAGGAAATGTAATCTCGCAGGCGATGCGCTCTTCCAGAGCTCGTACGCGGGTGGGCATAGGGCCAAGCTTCGGGTCAGTAGCAGAGCCGGAGCATGGGATAAAGGAGAAAGGCACACCATATACTTCAGCATATTCAGGTTCGAAGAAATTCTGTGCGTTAGCAACATAACTCGTGCGACGCAGGCCGCGTCCCACCACTTGCTCACAGAGTAGTTGCGTTCCGAAAGCACGCACCCCCATGATGTGGGTAACAGTATTAGCATCCCATCCCTCAGTTAGCATGGAAACGGATACCACACACCTAACATTTTCACCAAGCTTTCCTGGTTTACCCACGGTATTCATCACTTCACGCAAGAGGTCTTCGTCAGTCAGTTTGCCAGCATCACGTCCCGGGAAGCGGATGCGATATTCGGTCTTAAACTCCTCAATAGCAAGGGCAGCAATTTTCTTAAATTCCTTGCTCATAGCCTCGTCGGATTCCAGTTGTTCACTATCAATAAGGATAGTGTTCGGCCGAGGTAGCCAATGACCATTACTGTCGTCATTACGGAAGATTGGGAGCTCCCCGGGAACAATAACAATAGAACCATCTGTCAAAGGCTTCTCCCAGCCGGAAATGTAATCATAGACTAGTTTGGAGACATTGGTATTATTGCAGACGACGATGAAAACCGGTGGGGTTAAACCTTTGGCACGGGCTTCGGTGTTCTGTTCCCACTGGCGATAGTATTTTTCGTAGTTTCCGTAAAGACTGTGGAGAGCCCCTTCCAATTCCACCGGGAGTTTTGGTTCCCCGCCGCTTTCATCCTTCATACCGCGTCCTTTCTTAGGTAGATGGTCACGAATATGAAGCCAGATGTTGCGGTAAGTGGGTTGTTCTCCTTGCATAGAGTCATCAGCAACAGGCACCCGGGGCACCTTTACAATGCCACACTCAATGGCATCTATTAACGAAAAATCAGAGACTACCCAAGGGAAGAGTGTGGCTTCAGGATAACCCGAGCCCCGTAGAAAGAATGGCGTAGCCGAGAGATCATATATTACCTTAATACCGGTTTTTTTCTTTACTGCCTCCAAACCAGAAATCCAGACACGGGCTTCCTCCTCACGCTTTTCGGCCTCTTTTCGTTCGTCACCAACTAGCTTAACATCCTCACCGCCAACACGGCGGCGGTAGCAGTGATGGGATTCATCGTTGATGACAATGATGTTCTTTTTATTTCCCAGTTCTCGACATACCCTGCGTACCATCTGGTCTGGTGTCTCAGCAAATGAGTTAGTTTTACCCTGCGTAAGGATATTCTTGGTAAGTTTCCCAGCATTACCAAGTTCGCGTAACTTGAAGGCGTGAAAGTTGGTAATTATGATTTTTGCCTTACCCAGTTCTGCCATCCACTCTGTTGGTAGAATATCCCGCTCATGGTAATAGTTCTGGGGGTCATTGGGTAGCAGAACACGCAAGCGATCACGGATGGTGATTCCTGGTGTAACGATGAGGAAAGTATCAGAAAAGCGAGCATCCTGAGGATTGGCTAGTTTGTTTAATACATGCCAGGCAATGAGCATGGCCATGACGACAGTTTTACCACTGCCGGTCGCCATCTTGAAAGCTATACGGAAAATCCCTGGGTTGGCGTCGTCGTTAAAATGCCGCAGGCTGTTATCAATCCAGGAATCGCCGTATTTATTAGCCACCTCGGTGAGATAGATAGCAGTCTCTAGTGCTTCAATTTGGCAGAAGAATAACTTGCGTTCCCGTTCCGGGTTGGTCCAGTATTCCAGAAGGCGACGGGTTGTCTTTGTGATTCCCTGGTAATTGCCCTTTCGCCACAGAGATATCCTATCACGGATTTGATTGATGAAAATGTTTTCCTCGATGCGGTCCTTGGTCCACTCAGTATCGAAGGCTAATTGAGTAGTCTTCCCTTTTTTCTTGGGTTTGGCGATAGGGATAAAATATGAGCTCACACGTCTAGTTCCGACAATCTCATTGGTAATCCCTTCGTCGGAAAAACGAAAGTGCCGTTTTGGTTCCTCAAATGGTGAGTTGAGGACGGGGTTTTCAATCACAACTTGCTTCATTGCACTCAAGTGTAAACTTCTTCAATCTTACCTCTCGAGATCCAGGGCAAACGAAATAGCCTTGGCAACCAGGTCCATCTTGGCGTGAGGTAGCGTGGTAATTCGTTCGTTCAGGAGAGACTTAGGAATCGTCATAATATCATCCAGGTTGACCACGCACTTTTCTGGCATACCGTCTTCGACACTCAAAGGAACCTCCACCGGAATGTGCCGGATAGTTCGGGTAATGACACTCACCGTGATTGAGGTCCTCACCTGATAGGCCACGTCTCTTGAAAGCAAGAGCACTAGCCGCCTGCCAATGGGAGGAGGCAAGTTTGCCCACCATACCTCGCCACGGTGCATCTACCATGACTCCTCAGAGAGAACTTGACCCACCAGGGCCACTTGTGTCTCACCTATGGCTGGTTCTTCAGGCAGTCGCTTATATCCCTCTTTGTAGATTTCGTCCATCTTTTCATATTCAGCTTGTTTTAGATATCGCTTGCAAGCATCCCGAATCAACTCTGACCGGGGTTGACCTCGTCTTTTGGCCATATCATCGAGGGAGCTGAGAAGATTTTCATCAACCGGTACTTGTATTACTTTTTTCGCCACTTAGAACCTCCACATAGATTTCCACAATAGTCTACACAACAACATGCAAAGATTCAAGCACTAAAAATACAATCGTATTTTCTCCGTCATTCTAATGGCGGAATTACTGCAAGAAAAAAGGAGCTTTCTTAATGAAAGCTCCTTTTGCTAACGAAAGAACAATTAGATGCCCCTGACTATCCTCAGGAAGTTGCCCAGCTTTTGGGAAGTTCTTGGGAGAGGCAGGCAAGGAACAATTAGTTGACTTGAGCTTTATAGCCTTGCTAGCATTAGCTTTGCGGGGATATAGCTCAGTTGGGAGAGCGCTGCGTTCGCATCGCAGAGGTTGGGGGTTCGAATCCCCCTATCTCCATTTGTGCCCCTGTAGCTCAGATGGATAGAGCAGCGGTTTCCTAAACCGTTTGTCGGGCGTTCGAGTCGCCCCAGGGGTACCACAAAGCTAAATTTGCCCCACAAGCGGGGTGCCACAGGCGTGACACCCTGGCCGGAAGAGGACCACTCTATAACACAGGAACCACTGACCTGCGCGCGATTCGTTTCTCACCGCGAAGCGCCTTGTTCAGGTCACAAAGCCTGTAATATCGGATGTCAAACACCACCGGGAATCCAGGCGAAATTCTGAACTCCGTTCTGCGTCAGCGGATTTGTTTCTGGCCTTTCTCAGCCCTTCCCTATTCGGAACATCTTAGTGCCACATGTGGGACACACGCCCTGAGTTGCCGGGCTGCCATTCTTCATGGTTATCGCCTTGGCATTTTTCATTTCTCTCTTGGCGTGGCACTTAACACAGTATGCTTGCATTGAACAGACCTCCTTTCTGGAGAGAGAGAATAGACTATCCCACACCATGATGTCAATAGTTTGTAAGGTATCTTCATAAGTATTGACAGTCAGGTGCGGTAGTTTATATTATCTCTGCTAAGGCAGAGGAGCGACGAGGATCACCTAATTCCAGGTTGCCATGGGAAATCTGGCTTATAATTGGCGTGAAGGAGGCAAACAATGAATTATTGGTATTCGTCTTGATGGTGCAATGCAGCCGTGTTCTGGCTCTACTTATTGGAGCGCTAGCCGATATAGGCAATGCAATTAAATCATTCGGAGAGGAGGGTCAAAAATGCTAAAAGAATTCAAAGAATTCGCTATGCGTGGTAATGTACTCGACATGGCCATTGGTATCATCCTTGGCATCGCCTTTGGTGCAATTGTCAACTCACTTGTCAATAACATTTTGATGCCGCCAATTGGGTTGCTGCTCGGTAAGGTCGATTTTGCCAATTTGTTCATCAATCTGTCTGGGAAGCACTATGCTTCACTGGCCGAAGCAAAAGCTGCCGGCGCCGCCGTTATGAGCTATGGCGTATTTATCAATACTATAATTAACTTTATTATTGTGGCTTTGGTACTCTTCTTAATTGTACGGCAGGTCACTAAGATAAGACGCAAGCCAGAGATAGCGCCAGCGGCACCTACCAGCAAGGACTGCCCCTATTGTTATTCCAGTATTCCAATCAAGGCCACACGTTGTCCGCATTGTACTTCTGAACTGAAGCCAGCGTGAATTTATGAGTTTCGAGAGCCAGAGAACGTGCCCAGGTCGGCTAGCGCCTGGTTTAACTATAGTCTATGCGCTTGAACATTCTCTTGGGAGCGCCGCAAACAGGACACTTTTCCGGAGCTTCACCCTCAACCGTATTACCGCAGTACTGGCAAACATAGAACGGTTTCTCAACCATTGATTGGCCTTTTTCAAGCGTGTTAAGGGCTGCCTGAAATAAACCATGGTGAACTTGTTCAACCTTATTTGCCAGGTTAAAGCTGTCTCTGGCCTTCTTCTCGCCTTCAGTCTCGGCCTGCTTTATGAAGGCAGGATACATCTCAGTAAACTCGTGATTCTCACCACCAATCGCAACTATCAGGTTATCCTTAGTTGACTTGACTCCTTGCATAACTCTTAAATGGTTCCGAGCATGTACTGTCTCAGCATCCGCCGCGGCGCGGAATAAGCGTGCTATCTGCTTATAACCCTGCTCTTCGGCCTTCTCCGCGTAAAATAGATACTTGCGATTTGCTTGGCTTTCACCGGCAAAAGCGGATTCTAAATTCTGACCTGTGGTGCTCATAATCAACCTCCTGTTAAGTTATTCCTTCTAATTGTAAGGGTAATTATAGCAGTTACGCAACTCGAATTTGCGATAGTTGCCGTTGGATATATAGTCAATTACAAAAATGTTTACACAAAAGGTCATTGCGAGGCTGACAAAGTCAGCCGAAGCAATCTCAGGAGTGCGGATTGCTTCACTTTGTTCGCAACAAGGATTGCCACACTTCCCCTTCGCTGATTGCCACGCCTTCGGCTCGTAACTTCGGCTCACCGCAATGACAGGTGAAATTGTGTACTGATTTATGCCGTTGACTATAAAAGTGAAGCTGACCTTTTACAGGAAGCCATGGGGTATATCTACTATTACAACAATGTAAGGGAACATTCGGCATTAAATTATCACACACCGTTTTCTTATCTGAAGACACAACTACCTGATATTGATGATAAAATAAGGTTCGTCATCCCCATAATGCTAGACAAAGTAGCTGTTGATTTGGGACCAAGCCTACATCCGGAAGGATCAGCCTGTTCGGTATTGACGCACTAATCCACTCCGATAGAGCTAGAGAGCTAGCGGGATACATTCCGCAGGATGTATCGGTGGATGGAGAACTTACTGGATACGAAAACATCCTCATGTATTCTAAACTCTACGGCCTGCCTCGTAAAGGCAGAGAAGGACGCATCAAGGAAGTTCTGGGCTATCTTGACCTTCAGGAGAGAGCGAAGGATATGGTTAACACTTATTCCGGAGGAATGATGAGAAGGCTGGAAATAGCTCAGGCACTAGTGAACAGACCGAGAATTTTGTTCCTTGATGAGCCGAGCATAGGCTTGGATCCACATGCGAGAAGGGTAATCTGGGAGCTTGTCCAGGAGCTACGCAGCGAATTTGGTACGACTATCCTTCTTACGACTCACGACATGAATGAGGCGGATGTGCTATGCGACCGGATTGGCATCATGGATGGGGGCAAGTTAGTCGCCGTTGGTCAACCATCGCAACTAAAAGCAACGGTCGGTGGTGATGTACTTACTATCAGCTCAAAATCTCCGAACTGCTCAACCAAACTAAAGGAGCTGGGATATTCCTTCATATCCGAATCTTCCGACGGCCATTTTGACCTAGTCGTATCTGATGGGGAAAGACTGATTCCCCATTTGTTAGAGACGCTTAAGGCCGATGGAGTGGAAGTGGATGCGGTATCTTTAAAGAAGCCAACCTTGGATGATGTCTTCCTCAAGTATACCGGGGCCAGATTGGGTGAATGTGAAACTTGGAGCGAAGCTCGCCGGGGAAGGAGAACCTTCAGGAGGTTAACAAAATGAGTCTAAGGAGATACTTTTCAAGCGTTCTGACCCTGACAGAATTTGAGTTGAGGAAGCTAAAGCATGATTCATCTCAAGTCTGGCTGAGGAGTGTACAGCCGGCGCTCTGGCTTGTAGTATTTGGCGAAGTCTTCAGTAAGATAAGGGCTATTCCCACCGGTGGAATATCCTATCTTCAGTTTATGACACCTGGCGTTCTGGCTCAATCAGTCATGTTTGTTGCTATCTTCTACGGGATTACGGGGTTAATATCAACCTCAACCCCTTGAATGTACTCAGCGTGTTCGCCATTATTGTCCTGTGTGGCATGTGTTTCTCCAGTCTGAGCATGAGTCTGGCTCCAATTTTCCGAACGAGGGAACGGATGATGGGCATTGGGCAAGCGATTACTATGCCGCTATTCTTTGCTAGTAACGCCATCTACCCCGTTTCGCTAATGCCAGGTTGGCTCAAGGTTATTTCTACCATCAATCCTCTCAGCTACGTTGTTGACGCAATGCGGGCAATCCTGATTACTGGGGACATGGCTACTATACCGGTTGATATGCTGGCCATTTTCATCGCTACCGCAGCATTGGTGGTACTGGCTAGCTTTGGCTTTCGGAGAATAATATCTTGACTCAGTGTCTCCTCTGGTCTGCTGTTGGCAAGCGGTCTGTGCCTGCCATGAATAGGCCTTTTGCCTTGCTGTAATCTGTGATGGTATTAGGGCAAAGAAGGGGTGCTGAGGCTTGTTTGGTCATCCAACAGCAACATCTGTGGAACCAGTCTTACCCCAATTCTGGTTCTACAATAAGTCATCTTGTTGGAGTCGATGGACTCTGGGATGCTCACCAGTACGAGTTGTCGTCGCGCAGAGTTGCACAGCCAATCTCTTTACGATATTATCTTGCCAATCGAGCTATAGATTTGAACTGGTATATCACTTTTAGTAAAGACTGATTACAATAAGCTGATGCATGATTCGGGAAAGGAAGGTTATCTGAACGAAGTAGCCGAGTATTTGCGACAAAAGTATGCATATTGAGCTGACTTTTCTCGGTGCTGCCCAGAATGTGACCGGCTCACAGTACCTTGTCAAAGTCAACAACGTAAGCTTTTTGGTAGACTGTGGGCTTTATCAGGAAAGAGAGCTAAGAGGACGAAACTGGCAGCGATTTTACGTTCCGCCCCAGACATTGGGGGCAGTGCTTTTGACCCATTCTCACCTTGACCACTGTGGATTACTTCCCAGGCTAGTTCGAGAGGGATTCTACCGTCCAATCTACTGCACGGCCGCCACCGCCGAAATCGCCGAAATCATTCTCGCCGATTCGGCCAATATCCAACAGGAGGATGCGGAGTTCAAGAGGAGAAGACACGAGCGAGAAGGTAGGAGAGGACGCTACCCGGAGATCCCGTTATACACGACAGATAATGCCAAAGCTTGCCTTCCACTATTCTCGTCGGCTGGCTACGGAAAGACTATCGAAATAGGTGATGGTCTCGAAGTCACATTTTACGATGCTGGGCACGTTCTGGGCTCAGCCATGATCAAGGTCGTGGTAGGCAAAAATGGAGACGAGCGGACAATCATATTTTCCGGAGATATTGGCGGCTGGGACAAACCTATACTGCACAATCCAAGTTTATTTGAGGAAGCAGACTATGTTCTAGTGGAGTCCACTTATGGTGACAGGTCATTCGAAAATGGAGAAGAGGCAGCCGACGAACTTGCCGAAGTCATAAACATGACTGCGAAAAAGGGAGGAAACATAGTCATTCCTAGCTTTGCTTTGGAGAGGTCTCAGGAGATACTTTATTACCTAAATAGATTGCTGCTTGAGAACCGCATACCTCACCTTATGGTTTTTGTTGATAGTCCTATGGCGGTTAATGTTACAAAGGTCTTTGAACATTATCCCGAACTGCTTGACGCGGACGTGGCTGAGCTCATGCGTCAGGGAAAGTCTCCCTTTGACTTTCCTGGGCTCAACTTAATCAGGACAGTTGATGAGTCAAAGGCGATAAACCACATAGTGGGTAGCGTCATAATAATCGCCGGCTCCGGGATGTGTACCGGTGGACGAATAAAGCATCATCTTGTAACCAATATCTCCAGACCGGATAGCACTGTAGTTTTCGTTGGTTATCAAGCAGAAGGAACTCTTGGCAGACATATTGTTGACGGTGCCAAAGAGGTTAGAATATTGGGACAGCACTACCCTGTCAGGGCAAGGGTGGTACAACTTAATGGTTTTTCTTCACACGCGGACAAAACTGGACTCATTAAGTGGTTATCCAATTTCAGCAAACCGCCCAGATGCCTCTTCGTTACCCATGGAGAACCAGATGCATCACGGTATTTCTCGAACCTAGTGATAGGCAAAACCGGCTGGGAAGTAGTCGTTCCAAACTATCAGGATAAAGTTTTACTGGACTAGAAACTCCTCTATGACAGAAGTTATGATACATTGCAATGACAAAGGGAGGTCAAGTGTCACTAATCACATAAACGAGTACAGGGGATTGCGAAGAATTGTGTGGCTAACTATAATATAGCAGTTGCAGGGGTGTAGCTCAGTTTGGTAGAGCAGCGGTCTCCAAAACCGCCGGTCGTGGGTTCGAGTCCTGCCACCCCTGCCAGATTATGTAGTTATTTTGTGTGCAATTAAAGGAGGTGTAAGATACCAAGATGTAAAGCTGGCAAAAGCAAGGGCCCGGAGATAAAGTACGAAGTGCCAGGACCCGAAGGACGCCAATGCGGTGACTGTAAGTTCTTTCAGCCGCTCATGGGACAGGTGTCTAAAGGAAAGTGTTTTGGCAAGGATGTAGTCGCTCAAGGAACCTGTAACATGTTTGCCTCCAAATAGCTGTGTAAGCCATGCCGGGGTGGTGGAACAGGTAGACACGCCATCTTGAGGGGGTGGTGGGCGTAAGCCCGTGGGAGTTCAAATCTCCCCCTCGGCACTTGCCTGGATGAGAAAGAGGCGGTAAAATTCAACTTTAGAAGCGGAAGTAGTTCAGCGGTAGAATGCTTCCTTGCCAAGGAAGCGGTCGCGGGTTCGAATCCCGTCTTCCGCTCCATAATGGCGGTGTAGCCAAGAGGTTAAGGCAGGGGTCTGCAAAATCCCCATGCGGCGGTTCGAATCCGCCCGCCGCCTTTTTTATTTTTGATACATGATTGAAGAAGCCAATATAGATCAAGAGGAAGGTTGGTACTATACTAAGCTTGCTCAAAGGTGTCTCGATGGCTTAGCTAGAAATAATATACCGGGATTTTATTGTCCTGATAGTGAATCGGCATGTGCTAAAGTACTAGAACTTATTCCTCCAGATGTCAGCGTTGGCTTTGGTGATTCGGTTACGCTTTACCAGGCCGGCATCATCGCCGGGCTAGAGAAAAGGAAGAATAATTTGCTGTTACATCCTTTTTATCATAACGGCATTGTCTATTATCCAGAAACGCGTGGTGAGGTGGTCAAAAAAGGAAAAGAAATTCTCAATGCTGATTATTATCTTACAGGGGCGAACGCTATCACTATAGATGGCAAGATAGTGAATACAGATGGCTTAGGCAATAGGGTGGCTGGTATTATATTTGGACCTCGAAGGGTAGTTGTTGTTGCCGGAATAAATAAAATCGTCCTCGATTTAGGGCAAGCCTTGCAGCGCATCAAAACTGTTGCCGCCCCGCTTAATGCACAGCGTCATCATCTAAAACACGGGCGTTCACCAACTCCTTGTAGCACTACAGGCATTTGCATCGATTGTCATTCACCCAGCCGGATATGCAATTATACTGTGATTGTAGAGCACCAGCCAAGCCAACGTATTCAGGTAGTACTTGTTGGGCAGAGGCTGGGATACTAAATTTTGACTTCAGCCTTTATGCCATTTACAATAAAGGGGTGCCGGGGTGGCGGAACTGGTAGACGCGGCGGACTTAAAATCCGCTTCCCGTGAGGGAGTGTGGGTTCGAGTCCCGCCCTCGGCACCAAATTGCACAACTTTTCTCATTGTTTGCCCCTTCCTTGTGAAACTCAGACTTCATTGACTCCACTTATATTGACTGCTAAAGTTAAGAAAATCAGCTAGTGGATTTTGGGGAGGCAAATATGAACGAGAAGAAAGGGAAGGGCAAAGCTGGAGCCAAAGAATAGCCCAGCCAGGGAATAAGGTGCTCTAAAAACAGCTTTAGAAACCAAACAAGCGGTGTGAGGAAAGAACTAATCATTGAAAGGGGATTGAAATAATGAAAGCTCTAAAACTAAGGAGAGGTTCAAGGGTGGTGAAAGCCCAACAGCGGGCAAGGGGGAAAAGGCTAAGGAAGGCACGAAAACTGGGGAAAACCTGAATCGTGGCTTTTGCCCTAATTGGATTAGGGTGAGGTACATCATATGGATAGCCCAGCCAGCGGATTCGGAGAGAGCAATGCAAAAAAGGAACTATACTATCTGCCAATCGTGTGGCAAGAACCTGGAATATACTGACTGCTCTGATAGACGTGCTCCCCCTGAGGATGCCCGTTGCAAAGTGTTGAGCGGCTGGTTATCAGTTTCACATTGGCAGGGTATGGAGGCTGTTAACCACTACGATTTTTGCTCCTTTACTTGTCTTCAAAGGTGGGTAGAATCTCAAATTCCCAAGGTTCCTGAAGTATTCCTCAAAGCGCTAGAAGGGGAATGACTTTGGCCAGCCAGTGGATTTGGAGAGGGCAGTGACAAAGAGGAGCTTTTATCCGAGATTGAAAAGTATGGGGGAAAAATTGAGTTGAATAAAAGGAGGAAAAATTGAATAAAGCAATAGAATGGCACACTAGGGTAATGTATCTCCTGGTTGCCCTGGCTCTGGTTGCTGGCTTGGCTGTGATGCAGGGAAATCAGGTTGCTGCTGACCCTTTTTTTAAAGCTGGATTTGTGGCTGATAAGACAGACATGTCCCTAGACGATGCTACGGTGACCTTCACCAACCTGACTACCGGTGGCAAGCATCCCTACACCAAGGCAGAGTGGGACTTCAACGCTGATGGTGTCTTTGACTTAACTCTTACTGGCAGTGAAGCTAATGTCATGAAGTCAGTAACCTACACTTACAATAAAGGGGGTATCTACAATGTGATATTGACCATGACTGACAGCACTCCTAGCTCCAGCTACGTGGAGAGGCTTAACTACATTCGTGTGGCTGGTCCTTGTGGTCCTTTCTGGAATTGTCCCATTGGCGGTCAGACTCTGATTGCTCCTTACCCCGGTGCGGGGAGACCCTTCTTAAGTGTGGCTGCCCCTTGCTCAGGGATAACTGTGTCTGAGGGTGCTGAATTGTGGGGTATTTACTACTTGGATGAGACTACTGGGACCTGGCTTTACTACATTCCTGGCTTTGCTAGCAGTACGCTAGCTCAGCTTGAGCCAGGCAAATACTATTATGTGGTAGTCTCGGCGGCTTGCACCCTGACAATTCCGCAGTAGCACTTTAAGTTGTCGATTTTTGGAGTTAAAGGGATTGGCACTCTGGACAAAATTTTTGGGGTCATATATTTCCTTAAGGACAAGCTGTTTCAAGCCTCCGATAGAGCCTCAAGCTATCCTCAAACCTTATGTTTCTTGTGTGTTGTCTACCAGGCTGTTATAATATCGCAAAGGGAATTGCGTTTACTAGGAGACGGATGGCTCAGAAGAAAATAGCCAAAAAGACAGGAAAGAAAGAGCACAAGAAAGCCTCTGAATATCTTCGGAAGGGCCCGAAGAAGAGATGAGATAAGGGTCGATTTATTTGCAATCTTGAGCGGATTCTGTTTCATTCTTGCCCTACAGATAGCAAGGGAATAGATGAACACAGCTATCTGGACATCAATTCAAGGTTTCGATAAAGCTTCAAGCTATCCTCGAACTTCACTGAGCGGGTGTATCCGAGTACCATGTAACATTATGTGTAGTTCAAATTTTATGATAGAAATTTCCTAAGGGGTAAGCGGTCGAAGAAGATGATAAGGCTAATAAATTGGTATGGGTGAATAATAACTAGGTGAGGTTCATAGGTTAATAGATAGATGATAGATAAAGTCGATTGTCGATTGGTATAGTAGCAAATGGGCAGTAAGTCGGGCAGGCAGTAGAAAAGGAATAGAACAAATGTAGTATAATCACCGAAGCTGTATATTAGCAGTAGTAAGGAGGAAACAAGAATGACAGGGGAAGATTTCGACGAATTGGTCAAACTGCTTCGTGACCTTAGGAGAAAAACAGGTATTCTTGCTGAGCTTTTCCCGGTAGTATCCCTGTGGCAGAGAGAGTTTACATCTGAGCAAAAGAGAGCTATCAAGGATGTTGATGAGGCGTGGGAAAAGTTCCATCAGAAGGCTAGGGTCTTGGGTGGGTTAGTAGACTAGAATGCCTCGCTCATTTTAATGAACTCAAATTTGGGTCAAGCAACGCTAATGAAAACTTGTTTTTTATCCTACCGCTTTGCAACCAACTAGATTCAGCAGGAGGTAGTGTCCGAGATATAAGCCTAGCCAAGCGGATTTGGAGAGAGTGGCAATGGTAGCAGCTATGCTAGTATTGTTCAGTTACTTGTTGGGGTCTATCCCCTCTGCCTACATTGCGGGGCGGGTGCTTAAAGGGATAGACATTAGGAAGGTTGGAGACGGAAATGTCGGGGCAGCTAATGCTTATCGGGAAATAGGACCTATTGTTGGTGTGGCAGTTTTCATAGCTGATGCGTGGAAAGGAG
>Ga0210049_1003059_pt1 | contig 15257 bp, 26 predicted proteins | sample CryGeyCG2014_300_2_FD_183964 | JGI IMG/M metagenome (GOLD analysis project Ga0210049, IMG submission 183964) | Groundwater microbial communities from aquifer - Crystal Geyser CG06_land_8/20/14_3.00 (SPAdes) (version 2) | ecosystem: Environmental > Aquatic > Deep subsurface > Groundwater | place...
AATTATGATTAAGACAATTTTAGGATCTAAAGGAAAAATGGGTCAAACCTATATTTCGGGAACCAGAGTTCCTGTAACTTGTATTTCCATAAATCCTTCAGTTGTAACCCAAGTAAAAACTTCCGAAAAAGACGGCTATTGGGGCATTCAGCTTGGATTTGGAAACCGCAGGATTAAGTTAACCTCTAAACCTCTTCAGGGACACCTTAAGAAAATTACAAATGACAAATTACAAATGACAAATTTACCGAAATATCTAAAAGAAGTCAGACTAAAAGAAAAAACAGAACTGAATGTCGGAGATAGTCTTAAAGCTTCCGACATTTTTGGTGTGGGAGATAAAATTGCGGTTACAGGAGTATCTAAAGGAAAAGGTTTTGCCGGAGTCGTTAAAAGATGGCATTTTGCCGGTGGTCCTAAAACTCATGGACAAAGCGATCGCCAGAGATCTCCCGGTTCAATAGGCCAAACTACCACTCCAGGCAGAGTTTATAAAGGAAAACATATGGCAGGTAGAATGGGTGGTGGTAGGGTCACTATTAAAAATCTTCATGTGATTTCAATTGATCCTGAAAAAAACGAGATGTTTATTTCGGGAGCTATCCCGGGGAAATTCGGGGATTTACTAAGAATTACCAAAATTTCAGAAGGGTCACTTAAAGGACTTGAGCATGAAGTTGTTGCCCAAGTTGTTGAAGGACCCTCCTCCGCTCCGGTGGACACCGGAGCTTCGGAAGGGCAAGGGAACTAAATGCTATGTTAAAAGCAAAAACGTATTCACTTAAAGGGATAAGGTTGGAAGATATTTCTTTGCCAAAAGAGTTTGGGGAGAAAGAGAATCTTTCTCTTTTAGCTCAGGCAGTCAGGGTCTATGAAGAAAGATCTCATATAGGCTTTGCCAAAACAAAGACAAGAACCGAAGTAAACAGAACAACCAAAAAGATTTATAAGCAAAAAGGAACCGGTGGAGCCAGGCACGGAGCAAGATCGGCTCCCATTTATGTCGGAGGAGGTACGGCCCATGGACCAAAACCGATAAGAAGGGTTTTAACCCTTCCTAAAAAGATGACAAGACTGGCTCTTTCTCAGGCCTTAACTAGGAAGCTATCTCAGAAACAGGTTTTTGTCATTAGTGGAATTGACAAACTTGCAAAAACAGGTGATGCCAGAGATTTCTTGAATAAAATTGCCAAAACAGAAGGAATTAAATCAAAGAAGTTCACATTCATCTTGAATGAGAAAAATATAGCTGTAAAAAGATATCTTAAAAACCTTGAAGGCATAAAGATTGATATTTATAGGGACTTAAATGTTTTTAATGTTCTTTTCGGAGGAACCTTGATTTTCGACAGCACAATATTCGAAGTTGGTAAAAAAGAAAGGAGCAGCTCAAAGAAAAACTTGTCCTGAGCGAAGTCGAAGGATGAAAGTAACACCTATATTAACCGAAAAAAGCTTGAATGTGGCCAAAGAAGGTAAGTATACCTTTGTCGTTGATGTGGGACTTAATAAGTTGGAAATCGCCAAACTGATTAATTCCATATATGCCGTTCATGTCAAATCGGTAAGAACGCTAAATTATAAAGCCGGCGAGAAAAGAAATGTTAGAGGCAGGAAAGTGAACATCAAGGCTTTCAAGAAAGCCGTTGTTACTTTAGGAAAAGATGAAAAGATTGATGCCTTTGAAGTAAAGAAAGGGAAATCTAAATGAATAAGATAAAGTGGCTGCTATCCAAAAAGTCGGGCAGAAATAATAGCGGGAAACTAACCGTCAGACATCAGGGTGGAAGGTCAAAGAGGTATTTTAGGGAAATTGACCTTAAAAGGTCAAAGAAAGATATTTGGGGCAAGGTTGAAGCCATCGAGTACGATCCGAATAGAAGCGCAGAAATTGCGCTTATTTTATACGAAGACGGGGAAAGAAGTTATATTCTTGCCCCTTTGGGGCTGGAAGTAGGTCGTAAGATAATTTCCTCAGAGGTTGCTCCGATTGAGGTCGGCAACGCCATTCCTCTTGATAAAATTCCTATTGGAACTATTATTCACAATATCGAGATTAAGCCTGGAATGGGAGCAACTTTGGTAAAAAGTGCGGGGAGTGCTGCGGTTTTGCAGGGCAAAGAGGGCGGTTGGGTACTTGTAAAACTCCCATCAGGAGAAATTAGAAGATTTGAACCAAAAGCTTGGGCAACAATCGGACAGGTAGGCAGAATTGAAGCAAAGATTGAAAGATTGGGAAAGGCCGGAAGAAAAAGATGGGTGGGAATAAGGCCGAGAGTAAGAGGAGTTGCCATGCATCCCCATGCTCATCCGCACGGAGGAGGAGAAGGAAAAAGCTCTGTAGGACTAAAATATCCCAAGACTGTTTATGGCAGAATGGCTGTCGGAAAGACAAGAAATAAGAAAAAATATTCGAATAAATTAATAATTGAACATCGAAGGAAAGGACCACATAATTAAATATGTCAAGAAGTAGCAAAAAAGGACCGTATGTAGACGAAAGACTTGTTAAAAAAGTCCGGGCTGGCCAGGGCTCTAAAGAGAGCCCTATAAAGACTTGGTCTCGGGCCTGTCAGATTTCGCCTGATTTTGTAGGCAAATACTTCCAGGTTCATAACGGCAGGATTTTTATAGATGTTTTTGCAACCGAAGACATGGTGGGACATAGGCTTGGAGAATTTTCTCCGACAAGAACATTCAGGGGACATGGAGAAATTGTCAAGCGTACGATGGAGAAGACATAAGCGGAGCTTGCTGCTTCGCAGTAAAAATATGGATATTAAAGCTGAACAAAAATATTTATTAATCTCGCCCAAAAAAGTAAGGGTTGTTGTAGAAATGATTAAAAGACTAAGGCCGTCTTATGCTGTCGAAAACTTGAGTTTAATCGGGAAGGCTGCAGCAGAGCCTTTACGAAAGGTAATCCTTTCGGCAATTGCCAATGCGAAAGTTAAGGGGATAAGTGAAGATGCGCTTTCCTTTAAAGAAATTCAGGTCGGTGAAGGACCAAGACTTAAAAGGGGACAGCCTGTATCCAGAGGACAGTGGCATCCTATCAAAAAAAGAATGAGCCATATTAAGGTTATTTTAGAAACTAAGGAAGTTGAAAAGAAAGGAGGAGACCCCACTTCGCGGAACGCTTCGCGGGGTGACATAGCTCATGTCACAAAAAATTAATCCGGTAGGTATTAGAACGGGGACATTTTTGCCTTGGAAGTCGCGCTGGTTTTCCAGCAACGCCAATTTTAGTAAGTACTTAATTGAGGATGTAGTAATTAGGCGGGCTCTTTTAGGCAGACTTAAGCTCTCCGGAATTACGGAAGTTGAAATAGAAAGACTGCCCAAAAGCATGGTTATTGCAGTTACCGTTTCAAGACCGGGAATTGTCATAGGTAGGGGTGGAAGCGGGATAGAAGAAATTAAGAAATTTATAGTTGACATAATTTCAAAAGTAAGAGGAAAGAAGCTGTCGGATATTAAGATTGATTTTAAGGTTAATGAAATTAAAAATCCCGAAATTTCGGCAAAACTGGTCGCCGAAAGAGTTGCGGCCGATTTGGAAAAAAGAATGCCTCAAAGAAGAGTTGTCACCCGTGCCATGGAAAGGGTTATGGCCTCAGGCGCTAAGGGAGTAAAAATTGTACTGGGGGGAAGAATTCAGGGAGCGGAAATTTCAAGGGTAGAAAAATATCATATGGGGTCCGTTCCAAGCCAGACCCTGCGAGCATTAATTGATTATGCTCAAGTTCCGGCTCTATTAAAAAGAGGATATGTCGGAGTAAAAGTCTGGGTACATAAAAAGGAGGAAGAATAATATGGCAATGCAGCCTAAAAGAAGAAAGTACATAAAAGATTTTAGGGGAAAGATGAGGGGTGTTTCATCCCGCGGTGCGGAACTTTCTTTTGGTGAATTTGGTCTTAAAGCCCAGGAGGTTGCTTGGGTTACCGGCCAGCAGATAGAGGCGGCCCGCCGTGCAATTACCCACGAATTAAGAAAAGGCGGAAGGGTTTGGATAAGAATTTTTCCAGATAAGCCGGTAAGTGCAAAACCCGCAGGAAAGCGTATGGGTGGAGGAAAAGGAGACATTGCAAAATATGTCGTAACGGTAAGGCCGGGAAGAATCCTTTTTGAGGTTGCGGGAGCGACCGAAGAAATTGTAAAATTGGCGTTTGCCAGAGCGGCAGCTAAACTACCTATTAAGACCAAGTTTATAACAGCATTCAAGAACACTCCGCAAGGAATTGCGGAGACGAATTGAACGCTGATATGTCATCTTCATTTGGAAGATGTCATTAAGAAAGAAGTCTAAATAAGCGAAGCTTGAAATGATTATATTATGAAGAAAAACGATTTTAAAAATATTAAGACAAAGAAGGTTGAAGACTTAAAGAAGATGGTTTCTGAAAAGAAGCTTGAACTTATAAAGTTATTGTCTAATAAGGCTTCCAAGGCAGACAAGAATCTCAAAAAAGGGAGGAATTTAAAAAAAGAAATTGCCCAGATTTCAACATTAGTGAGGGAGTCGGGATTATGAAAATATTTACAGGAAAAGTAATTGCTAAAAAGATGCAAGATACTGCCACTGTCGAAGTGGAAAGAACCGTCATACATCCTCTTTACCAAAAGAGGTATAAGAAGGCTAAAAAATATCAGGTTCATGATGATTTTGACGTCAAGGTTGGGGATATTGTTAAATTTGCGGCCTGTAAACCGGTGAGCAAATTGAAAAAGTGGAAAATAGTAAAAGAAAAAGAAAGGATTAAAAAATGATTCAATTAAAGACAATGCTAAATCCTGCCGATAATTCAGGCGCCAAAAGGCTTATGGTTATTGGTATTTCAACCAAGATAGGTAAAATTGCGACCTTAGGAGACGTGGTTTTGTGTGTTGTAAAAGGCGCCGATTCGGCGGGAGTTGTAGCAAACCATGAAAAAGTAAGGGTTTTAATGGTCAGAACCAAGAAAGAAGTTGGCAGAACCGACGGGAGTTACCTTAGGTTTGATGACAATGCCGGAGTTGTAATTGACAAACAGGGACTTCCCCGCGGAACCAGAATTTTAGGTCCTATTGCCAGAGAAGTTAAAGAGGCTGGATACAATAAAATAGCATCCTTAGCAAGGGAGGTAGTGTGAAATTTAGAATTGGAGATAATGTAAAGATAACTGCCGGAAAAGACAAAGGCAGGGATGGAAAAATTGAAAAGATTTTTCCTAAGACTTTTAAAGTCTTGGTTCCCGGAGTTAATCTTTACAAAAAACATGTTAAAGGTTTTCAGGGTCAAAAAGGAGGAATATATGATATTCCAAGACCGTTGGGTCTTGGAAAGATTGCTTTAATTTGTCCAAAGTGTAAAAAGGTAACAAGGATTGGTTTTTCAACAAAAGGGGAGAAAAAAGCAAGAATTTGTAAAAAGTGTAACAAAGAAATAGATATTAAGTAACCTAGGTGACTTAAGTAACTTATGAACAGATTGCAGGAAAAATACGAAAAAGAGACGGTTAAAACCCTTGTTTCGGAATTTGGCATTAAAAATAAAATGGCAGTACCAAAGCTTAATAAGGTCGTGCTTAATATCGGAATAGGAAGCGTTGCCAAAAATAAAGAACTGGTTGAAACATTAAAGAAAGATTTGGCTGCTATTTCCGGCCAAAAGCCGGCGGTCAAAGTTGCCAAGGTTTCAATTGCCAGTTTCGGATTAAGAAGGGGAATGCCTGTTGGAATTGCGGTAACTTTAAGAAGGGAAATGATGTACACATTTTTGGACAGGCTTTTTTCAATAGTTCTTCCCCGTTTAAGAGATTTTAGGGGAGTATCAAGAAAAAGTTTCGATAAAAGCGGAAACTATACTTTGGGAGTTACCGAGCATACAGTTTTTCCTGAGGCAGATATCACAAAAGGAACCCCTCACGGACTTGAGGTTACAATTGTAACAAATAGTGATCAAAAAGAAGTTTCAGCAAGACTTTTGGAGCTTTTAGGTATGCCTTTTGAGAAAGGAGAGGTTAAATGAGTACTGTAGCTAAAGAAAAAAGAGAAGATAGTAAATTAAAGTATGAAGGCCGCTACCATAACAGATGTAAACTTTGTGGTAGAGGCAGAGGTTATATGAGAAAATTTGGTGTTTGCAGATTATGTTTTAGAGAACTTGCCCTAAAGGGTGAAATCCCCGGGGTTAGAAAGGCTAGCTGGTAATATGTCAGAAACTAATTATCCGGTTGGAGATTTCCTAATTAGAATCAAAAACGCGGCACAGGCAAAAAACCGCGAAGTTAAAGATTCTGCCACAAAAAAGAAAGTTGCTATTGCCAAAGCACTGGAAGCGGCAGGGTTTATTGAGGAAGTTAAATCAAAAGGTGGCGTATTAAGTCTAAGCTTGACATTTAGCCACAAAAGCCCGGTTTTAATGGACATTAAGCTTGTCTCAAAACCCGGGAAAAGAGTTTATTTCAAACTTTCCAATATTGAGGCAAAAAGAGGGCCGTCAATATATCTTATCAGTACACCCAGAGGAATACTGACCACTAAAGAAGTTAAGAAAGTTGGATTAGGTGGAGAAATTATTGCAGAAATTTGGTAACAGATCCTGAACTTGTTTCAGGATATATAAATATGAGCAAAATTGGAAAACAACTGATTAAATTGCCAGAAGGGGTAATTGCCAAAATAACGGGAGATGTTGTTGTGGTTTCAGGCCCCAAAGGCAGTCTTGAAAGAAAATTGCCTCATGGATTTTCGATTGAGGAAAAAGAGGGTTCTCTAATTGTAAAACCCCAAAACAATACTTTTTCTCTTTCACCCAATTTTGGTACAACAAGAGCGCTTTTAGCCAATATGGTTACAGGTGTTTCAACAGGCTGGAAGAAAGTACTGGAATTGGTTGGCGCAGGCTATAGAGCCGAAGTTGCAGGAAATAGTCTTACTCTTAGTGTTGGTTTCTCTCACCCTGTTAAATTTGAAGTTCCTCAGGGAATTTCCATTAAGGTAGAAAAAATGCTTTTGACAATCGAAGGAGCAGATAAAGAAATCGTGGGCCAGACAGCCGCTTTTATTAGAAATATTAGACCTCCGGAACCATATAAAGGAAAAGGTATAAAATATCAGGATGAAATAATTAGAAGGAAAGCGGGCAAGGCAGCCAAAACCGTCGGAGCACCGGTATGACATACAAAAAATCTGAACAAAGAAAATTAAGAGTAAGATCTAAGATTAAAAGGCTAAGCAGCCGTCCGAGACTTTCGGTTTTTAGGTCAAATAAGTTAATATACGCCCAGATTATTGATGATGCCAAAGGAGTTACCTTAGCCGCGGCCAAAGGAAAGGATTCAAATAAGGTTGGTGAGGAAATTGCCAAAAAATCTTTAGCCAAAAAGATAAAAAATGTCGTTTTTGATAAAGGGGAGTATAAATATCACGGAAGAGTAAAAGCTTTAGCCGAAGGGGCAAGAAAAGGAGGGCTTAATTTCTAAAATGGGAAGAAATTTTCAAAGCAACTATAGAGACCAGACTCCAAAAGAGTTTGAAGAAACGGTTGTTCAAATAAATAGGATTTCCAAAAAGACTAAAGGTGGAAACCAGGTTAGATTTTCTGCTTTGGTTGTTGTCGGAGACAAAAAAGGCAGGGTCGGAGTCGGTCTTTCAAAGGCAACCGATGTCAGAAGTGCCATAAAAAAGTCAATTGATAAGGCAACCAGAAGCGTGGTCACAATCAGAATGGCAGGTTCAACCCTTCCCTATTCCGTCAGAGAAAAGTTTTCTGCGGCCAAAGTTTTGCTTAAGCCGGCTCCATCAGGAAGCGGAATTATCGCCGGAGGTCCTATGAGAGTAGTCCTTGAGGCGGCGGGGGTAAAAGATGCGGTCGGGAAAATTTTAGGAACAAATAACAAAATATCAAATGTTTATGCCACGCTTAAAGCTCTTCAGACAATTTCTGATATAGCTGAAAGAAAGCTTGCCTCGCCGGCAGGCGGGGAGAATATAAATAAATGACAAATTTACCTAAAACAGTTGAGGGTAGGAAAAAAAGAGTAGGCCGTGGCTACGGATCGGGAAAAGGAGGGCACACCGTAGGACGCGGACAAAAAGGACAAAAATCAAGAACAAAGATAGGCGTTCTTTTTGAAGGAGTCAAAGTCAAAAAGTCCTTGCTTAAAAGACTTCCTTTTCAAAGAGGAAAAGGAAAGAATAAAGGCGGAAATAAACCGGTGATTGTGAATATGGGAGCTTTAAACATCCTTCCGGCAGGATCGAAAGTAACCGTAGAAACCCTTATTAAATCAAAAATTGTGGATGAAAAAGACGCAAGAGCCTATGGAGTAAAGATCTTGGGCAACGGAAAATTGGAAAAGAAGTTGATAATCGAAGTTCCTGCTTCCAAATCCGTACTTAAAACTCTTGAAAAATCAAAACAATAACCTTGTCTTTATCCTCCTTTGCGCAAGCCTGCCTGCCGGCAAGGCAGGGCTGCGGACGGATTTCGCCTGTAGCTTCAGGTTCAGAATTGGGGTATAATAGAAGCATGATTAACTGGTCGACCGATGAAGTTAAATTCAAAAAGGAAAATCCAAAAGAATACCATTTGTGGCGGTTGGTTCAACTCATTAATTATGGTTTGGATGGTGAAAAATTGAATAAAAAGGAAGTTAAAGCAGCTTGGCCAAAAATTAAAGATCGGCTTGATCCGTATGCTGCCAGAGCGATAGAATATCTATTATGGGGAAATCTATACTCTCTCCCAAACAACTTAACTTTTTGGAACTTGTCCAGGCACAACCTTCCATAACCAAGCGGTTCTACCTTACGGGAGGGACTGCTTTGTCGGAATTTTATCTCCATCACCGATTATCCGAAGATATTGACTTATTTTCCGAACAAGAAGTAAACACGCGGGTTGTGGAAGCGTTTCTTAAAAAGATATCGACAAAATTAAAGATTGCCAAGATTGTGAAACAAAACTTCTTAGGGCTTTTTACATATATTCTTCATTATGAAGACGGATCAATGTTAAAAATTGATTTTAACAATTATCCTTTTCCCCAAATTGAAAAAGGAAAAACTTTTGGCAAGCTTGAAATAAGCAGTGTTTATGATATTGCCGTCAACAAAATTCACACCATAAGTATGAAACCGCGGACACGGGATTATATTGACCTTTATTTTATTTTTAGGAAGACGGAATATACACCTCAAAAATACCTTAATAGAATGCGTATTGATAGTCAAGCAAAATTTGATTGGCCGCTGGAACCGAAAAATCTGGTTGCTGCCCTGCTTCGGGTAAAAGATGTTCAGGATAAAGATTTTCCTAGGATGGTTGTGCCATTTGATCCACACGATATGGAAAAATTCTTTCTTAAGCTAGCTAAGAGTTTAGAAAAAGAAATTTTCCTCTAGTAGTAACCCTGTCTTTAGGTTCAGGTTTAGGATATAATTCAAAACGTTATAGCAAACTCATATAAGAGAGAATTCTAGTGAGTTTGATATATAGGTATACGAGCTAATATAACTATATGCTTAAGTCAATTGGTCAGTTTTTTGCTAAGATAGTTAAATCTCCCGATATCAGGAAGAAGGTAATAATTACCGCTCTCATTCTTGTTGTTTTCAGGTTTACCTCTCATATTCCGGCAAGCGGTATTGATAGAGAGTCTTTAAAGGCTCTCTTTTCGGGAAGTCCGTTTCTTTCCCTTTTGGACGTATTCTCCGGAGGAACTTTGGCTAATTTCTCAATAATGGCTCTTGGGCTTAATCCCTACATCAACGCCTCCATTATTTTTCAGCTTTTGGGGTATGTGATTCCTAAGCTTGAGGAACTGCAAAAAGAGGGGGAATATGGACAGGAAAAGATAAACCAGTACACAAAGCTTCTGACGGTGCCCCTCAGTGCACTACAGGGCTTTGCCATGTACTCCTTACTTCGGTCTCAGCATGTAATTGGCACTCTTTCTCCCATATCAATACTTTCTCTGGTTTTGACCATGACGGCAGGTACCGTATTTGCGGTTTGGCTTGGAGATTTAATTTCCGAACATGGGCTTAAAGATGGAGTCTCTTTTCTTATTTTTGTGGGAATTATATCAAGACTGCCTGTAACCTTGGGACAGTCAGCAAGTGTTTTTCAGACGCAGGACATTCTTAAGGTTGTCATATTCTTGGCGGTTGCCCTTCTTGTGATTGCCGTCATTATTTTTATGAATGAAGCGGTTAGAAGAATCCCTATTCAATACTCAAGAAGAACCGGAAATTTTAGTTCATCTCCTGTTTCAAGCTACCTTCCTTTAAGGTTAAATCAAGCAGGGGTAATTCCTATTATCTTTGCAGTGTCTTTGGTTTTAGCTCCTTCCCTAATAAGCCAGTTTCTTTCAAATTCAGGCAACGCAGCAATTGCTCAAATTGCATCAACCGTAAATCAGGTTTTTACTCCGCAGTCACTGGTTTATAACATAGTTTATTTCATCTTGGTTTTTGGATTTACCTACTTTTATACGGCAGTTGTCTTTAACCCCGAAAAGATTTCAGAAAATCTGCAAAAAGGCGGAGGCTACATTCCGGGAATAAGGCCGGGAAAAGAAACTGCTAAATATTTATCGTTTGTTCTTTCAAGAATAACTTTAGTTGGAGGAGCTTTCTTAGGACTTATTGCGGTTCTTCCTTCTTTTTTCCAAAAAACAATTGGCGTGGCAAATCTTGCAATCGGAGGAACGGGAATATTAATCGTTGTTTCGGTAGTTTTGGAAATAGCCCGTGAACTTGAAGGAGAGCTTGCCATGAGAAAGTATGAGGCTTTCGTTAAATAATATGAACATACTTCTGATAGGTCCCCAAGGGTCAGGTAAAGGAACACAGGCCAGGCTTTTGGTCGAAAAATTGGGCTTTTATTATTTTGAATCGGGTGAGTTTTTGAGAAAGATAGCTGAAAAAAACGAGACGGTAAAAAAAATGCTTGCAGGGGGGACTTTTGTTCCGGATAAAGAAATAGTCTCTTACGTAACAGCATATTTAGATGAGAAAGGAATTTACGACAATATTCTTTTTGACGGGTTTCCAAGATCTATAACCCAGTATGATTTTCTTAAATCCTGGCTAAAAGAAAAGAATGTTAGTTTGAATCTGGCTTTGATACTAGAAATCAGCGAAGACGAAACCGTAAGAAGGTTGTCTGCCAGAAGATCTGATCCGAAAACGGGGAAAATCTATAATCTAGTTACAGATCCGCCACCTGCCGATATAGATAGGAATCTTTTGGTGCAAAGAGATGATGATAAACCTGAGGCAATAAAAAAAAGGTTGGGTTGGTACAAAGAGCAGGTTCTTCCGCTTATTGCCCAGCTGAAAAATGAAATTAGGGTAGTTGAAGTAGACGGAGAGAGACCTATTGATGAAATTCAAAATAATCTACTGAAAGAGATAGAAAGTTTAAACAAATAAAGTGGATAAATTCTATACAAAGACGAAAGATGAAATTGAAATTATGGCCGAGTGCGGCCAAAAACTGGCGAGGGTTAAAAAGGCTCTTTTTGAAAAAGTGGCAGAGGGAGTAAGTGCAGATGATATTGAACAACTAGCAGTAGAACTTATAAAAAAGGAAGGGGCAGAAGCTTCTTTTAAGAAAGTTCCCGGTTATTCTTGGGCAACCTGCGTTAATGTAAATGCCGGACTTGTTCACGGAATTCCCAAAAAAGAGATTGTGTTTAAAAAAGGAAACGTTGTCAGTGTTGATTTGGGTCTTTATTTTAAGGGCTTTAATACGGATTGCTCGTTTTCTAAGGGAATTGATGTAAATTCTGATACCGAAAAGTTTCTTAATGCAGGCCGCGAAGCCTTGAAAAAAGCAATTGATGCAACAGTTGCCGGGAACAGAGTATATGATATTTCGGAGGCCATTGAAAAAACGGTTGTTTCGGCCGGCTACAGTCCGATTAGGGCTTTGGTTGGACATGGAGTGGGGAGGGAACTTCATGAAGACCCGCAGATTCCCTGTTTTCTCCCCGGAGCCAAGGAAGAAAGTATGGAAATACCCGAGGGGGCAACATTTGCAATCGAGGTGATGTATGCGCAAGGTGGCTCAGCTTTGGTTCAGGAAAACGACGGGTGGACAATCGCAACACAGGATGGTAAAATATCAGCACTTTTCGAAGAGACTGTGGCGGTTGTCGATGGTCGGCCAAAAGTATTGACCGACTTTTTTGGGTAAATGGGAAAAACTGTTGGAACAATTGAAATAAGCGGAGTCGTAACACAGGCTTTGCCTAATACCATGTTTAGGGTTGAGCTTGAGGATAAAAGGATTGTATTGGCAACTTTGACAGGAAGGTTAAGAAGGAATTTTATCAGAATTTTTTCGGGCGATAGGGTTAAAGTCGAAATGACGCCATACGATGAGGAAAGAGGCAGAATAAGTTATAAATTTTAAGTTTAAAATTATGCAAGTAATTAGTTCATTACAAAAAAGATGCAAAGACTGTAAGTTTGTTAAACGTCATGGGGTTTTATTTGTTATTTGCAAGAATCCCCGCCACAAACAGCGGCAGGGGTAAGTGGCCTAGGTAACTTAAGTAACTTATGGCAAGAATTGCAGGGCTTGAATTAAACGATAATTGGAAGGTCGAATTTGCTCTGACCAGAGTGAAGGGTATCGGCTGGCCTTTGGCTGGGAAAATAATCGATGCTTTAAAAATTGACAGGTCAAAAAGAATGAAAGACTTGGTTTCCGATGATATATCAAAAATAACTGCCGAACTTGAAAAATATGACACAGAAGGAAATCTTTTTAGAAAAGTCAGGGCCAATATTGCAAGACTTCAGGCAATCGGGAGCTACAGAGGCTCAAGGCACTCAAAAAGTCTTCCTGTCAGGGGACAAAGAACAAGAGTAAACGCCAGAACCAAAAGAGGCAAAAGAAAGACAATCGGAGCCTTTAAGAAAGAAGTCTTAAGTAGCAAAAAAGTAGCAGAGACAGCAGAGTCAAAGTCTAAGAAGTAATATGGCAACAAATACCGTTAAAAAGCAAATAGATTTAGCAAAGATTTATATTTCGGCATCTTTTAATAACAGTCTGGTTACGGCAGCCAACGAAAAAGGCGAGGTTTTGGCTTGGGGATCATCCGGTTCGGTTGGGTTTAAAGGAACCAGGAAATCAACCCCGTTTGCGGCAACTTCCGCTGTTGAAAAAGTTATGAATAAGATAAAAGGGGAATTCGGTGTAAAAGAAGTTGAAATTTATATCAAAGGTCCGGGACCGGGCAGGGACGCTGCATTAAGAGCGGTTAAGGCATCGGGAGTAAGAATCTCTTTGATTGCCGATATCACGCCAATTCCGCACAACGGTCCAAGACCTAAAAAAAGGAGAAGAGCGTAATGGCAAGGTATACTGGTCCAAAGGACAGATTATCAAGAAGGGAAGGTTTTGATCTTTTCGGAGCGGGATTAAAGTTGACAAGACTTACAGTTCCGCCGGGTGTTCATGGACCAAAAGGGACGAGGGGTTTGTCTCAATATGGTAGGCAGCTAAGGGAAAAGCAGAAAGTCAAAAGGCTATATGGCCTTTTGGAAAAGCAGTTTAGGAAATATGTTGAGTTGGCTCTCAAATCCAAAGGAAATACGGGGGAAAAATTAATCGGCTTTTTGGAAAAAAGGCTTGATAACGTAATTTTCCGTTTGGGATTTGCTCCTTCAAGACCATCCGCAAGGCAGATCGTTTCTCATGGGCATGTTTTGGTTGACGGCAAAAAAGTTAATATTCCATCATACGGGCTTAAAGTCGGCCAGACAGTTAGTTTAGATGCCAGGGGAATGGCAATTCCGACGGTTGCAAAGCTTCTTAAAAATAAAGAGATAAAAATACCCCCTTGGCTTGAGAAGAAAGCTGTTGTAGGAAAAGTTGCCAGAGATCCAAAGCGTGAAGATATTACTGAGCCAATTTCCGAGAAGGATATAGTTGAGTTTTACTCAAGGTAAAGGTAGAATACCAAAGCTTGGAGGTGAATATACAATGAGTGTACCATTATTTGAAATTAAAGAAGAAAAGAAAGAGAAAAATTACGCAAAATTTGCGATTACTCCTCTGGAAAGAGGTTATGGGGATACGTTAGGAAATGCTCTAAGAAGGGTACTTTTGACCTCGCTTCCCGGAGCAGCAATTACGTCTGTCAAGCTTGCAGGAGTTAGACATCAATTCTCTACCCTCAAGGGTATGAAGGAAGATGTTGTTGAATTTTTGCTTAATTTGAAAAAAGTCAGATTTTCATATTCCGGAGAAAAACCGGCTAAAGCTTCCCTGTCGGTTAAATCTGCGGGAGAAGTAAAGGCTAAAGATATTAAAGCCCCCGCAAATGTAAAAATAGCAAACCCGGAATTTGTTCTGGCGGTTATTAACAAAGGATCAAAACTGGAGGCTGACATGGAAATTGAAGCAGGGATTGGATACTCTCCGGCAGATGAGAGATCATCGGGAGAAATAGGCCTGATTCCCTTGGACGCTTCTTTTTCGCCTGTTGTCAGAGTTAATTATAAAGTTGAGGAAACCCGTGTAGGAAGACTTACAAACTATGACAAATTAAATTTTGAGATTTGGACTGATGGAACGGTTGATCCAAAAGAGGCGCTTCTCTCCGGAGCAAAAATACTTATATCCCACCTTAATCAAATTGTTAATCCGAAGGTGGCTCTCAAAGAAGAGAAAGTTGTTGATACAAGCCTGGGAATTACGGGAAAGCTTTCGGTTGAAGAAATCGGTTTACCGACAAGAGTGGCCAATGCGTTATCTAAAGCAGGCTATGAAACAGTTGAGGAATTATTTGCAGCCAAAAAAGAAGATTTGGCAAAGGTAAGAAACCTCGGAAAAAAATCGCTTAAGATAATTAAAGCAGCTCTTGGTCAAAAAGGCGTAACTTGGGAGGTAATCTAAAATGAGAAAGATGGTTTTCGGAAAAAAACTTTCCCGGGGCAAAAAGGGAAGGGAAGCTCTTTTGAGGTCTTTGATTAGGGCCGTTATTGTCAGTGGCAAGGTGGTAACCACAAAGGCCAAAGCCAAAGCAATTATTGGACAAGTTGATAAAATAATCACTTTAGCTAAAAAAGGGACACTGGACTCAAGAAGAAGAGTACTTGCTTTTTTGGGCAATGACAGAGGTACTGCCGACAGGGTAGTTAATAGTTTGGCTCCTTCTTTTTCTCAAAGAAACAGCGGTTATACAAAAATTATTCTTCTTCCTCCAAGAAAAGGGGATGGGGCCCAGATGGCAAGACTGGAGTGGACGGA
>Ga0210049_1003060_pt1 | contig 15253 bp, 11 predicted proteins | sample CryGeyCG2014_300_2_FD_183964 | JGI IMG/M metagenome (GOLD analysis project Ga0210049, IMG submission 183964) | Groundwater microbial communities from aquifer - Crystal Geyser CG06_land_8/20/14_3.00 (SPAdes) (version 2) | ecosystem: Environmental > Aquatic > Deep subsurface > Groundwater | place...
GAGTGGCAATGAAAGCCACTGAACCGGGAAGAGTGATTGGAATGGCTTTAGAACCATTTAATGGAAATGATGAAGATGGAAAAATTATGGTTTTTATCAATCCTCACTGGTTTGCTGGCTCGCTCGCTGGCGATGGCTCGTTGGATACTACCACCCCTTCAGTTGATGGCTTAGCAACAGGGAATGTTGAGGTCAAACCTCAACAAGGGGGAGGTTTGACCTCTTTCATCTCCCTAGTAAAAACCGTTCTTCAAAAACTGGGCTTAACCATCGAAAACGGCATTGCCCAAGTAAAAGAAATAGTGACGGAGAAACTTTCTTCAAATATCATCATTACCAATCAACTTTGCCTCGGGAATACTTGTATTAATGAAGCCCAATTAAAAGAATTGCTTAATAACCAACAACTTACAACTAACAACTCACAACCTTGCACGTCAACTACTTATTATCTTGATGCCGATAGCGATGGTTATGGCGACTCCAACAATTCCACTTCAGCTTGCGAACAACCCACCGGCTATGTAACTGACAACACCGATTGCGATGACACTAACAAGGATATTCATGAAAATTGTCAGATTGAAACATCGCCAGCAACAACCAGTACAGTAGCAACAATAACGTCCGCAACTTATACCGTAAGTGCTGGAGGAACATCTAAAGAAACTATTACCAATGTCCCATTTGGCACAGCCAAAGTTACTTTCTTAGCTGCTTTGACTAAAGGCGAGACTCATCAAACATGGGATGATACAGGCATAACTGATCCAGTAGTAACCGGTAACACCTTAGTAGTCACGGCTCAAGACGGAACAACGACCGTAACTTACACGGTGACTGTAAATGCCGCTCCGGTAGTATTAAACAGCATAGCAATCACAACCCCAGCAACTAAGCTGGTTTATACCATAGGAGATTCATTAGACATTAGTGGTTTAGTGGTTACTGGAACTTATAGCGATGGCAGTACAAAACCTGAAACAATTACCGATGCAAATGTAACTGGTTTTGATAGCTCAGCAGCCGTAACTGACCAGGTCTTAACCATCACAGTCGATGGAAAGACAGCAACTTATACAGTTACAGTTAATGCGGAACAATCAACACCCGGAGTTGAGTAAAATTGAACATATTTTTTATGGAAATTCAAATTTTCGATGAGTCATTGGAGAAATTTATTAAATCTTTAGAGAAACCAACAGTTGCTAAAGTTTTGCGAACGATTGATTTATTAGAATTATTTGGCGCTCGTTTGGGAATGCCTCATGCAAAGAGAATTTCTGCTCAACTTTTTGAACTCAGAATTCGGGGAAAGCAAGAGGTGAGAATTCTTTACACTTTTTATAAAAACAAAATTATTCTTTTGCATGGCTTTATTAAAAAGTCAGCAAAGATTCCTCAAAAAGAGATAAATAATGCTTTTGCGAAACTTAAACGCTTGACAGAGTTATAACATATAAGTTATACTTAATCACTATGAAAAATTACAAACAATTTAAAACTAAATTATTAGAAGATAAAGAAATTAAAGAAGCCTATGAAAAATTAGGGCCTGAATTTAGTTTGATTGCTATGCTCATTAAAAAAAGAATAGAAAAGGGTCTAACTCAGGAAGAATTGGCTCAAAAGATAGGGACAAAACAATCGGCTATTTCTCGACTTGAATCAGGAAGTTATAATCCAAGCATTGCTTTTTTACGAAGGGTTGCTAAAGCCCTTAATGCTCAATTGAAAGTGAAAATATATTAAAGGGAAATTAGGGACATTTCTGAATTATGGAAATAATCAACACCCGGAGTTGAGTAAAAAATCTAAAATTTGACATCGGGTTGAAAAAAAGTATAATGGGAATATATGGAGAAAAATAAAACCAAAAAAACTTATCTTTATCCTCTTCGGGTAGAAGCCCATAAAGAAGGTGGGTATCATGCTAAATGTCCTATTTTACAGGGCGCTTGGGCAGATGGCGAGACCATTGAAGAAGCGGTGGAAAATCTCCGCGATGTTATTAGGCTAATTCTTAAATACCGGGAAGAACGTGAAAGAAAAAAATTCTATGTTCCTAGTCTTTCGATAAAAAAGGCGAAAGTCCTTCAAGATTTAAGTGTTACTGTAACTATTTAATTTTCTTTCTATGCCTAAATTTCCAGCCTTAACCGATAAACAAGTTATTAAAAAACTTGGGAAGGCTGGTTTTAGGTTCTATAGATTTGCTAAAGGTGGCCACGAAATGTGGGTGAGGGATATTGACGGAAAAATAGCAGTGGTACCTCGCCATTCGGGCAAGATTATTAAAAGAAAGACTCTTAAAGATATCATTGATGCTACCGGACTTTCAATAAAAGAATTTAGCGAATTATAGATTAAGTGCCACCGGCGCTTGAAATGTTTAATCTGGAAGATTGAACAGAAAAAATAGTCAAACTTTGTGGAAATAATCAAATAATCAACACCCAGAGTTGAGTAAAAACTATTGCCTAACCTTAAAGGTTAAACACGAGTTAAACACGAACAAAAAAGAGCCAGTAACGGCTTGTAAGAAAAGGCAATTTAAAAATTAAAATTAATATTCCAGTTTTATTCCCAGTTTGTCAGCCAGTTGTTTAATCCATTTTTCGTGGCGATCAACCTTATGGGAAAGCATAACCATTTCCTGAAAGTAAGCATCAGCTTTCTTGGCATAGGCATCAATGGCAGAGTAAATTTTGTTTATATCTTCTTTCGTAGCCAAATTCGAAATCGCCTCATTGAATTCATCACGGGTAAGAAAAACCTCTATCATTTTTTGAATATCTTTATCTTCCAACATATCTAATTTTATGATAGCTAACTAAATAGGACTGTCAAGGGAAGAATGAGTTTACAGGGGTCAGACCCCTGTAAGTACTGACACAGGTCAGACCTGTGCAAGTTCTACTTTGGAGTATTGTATTACTCCCGAAACTTGCGTTAATGCTGGCGGTTATTGGTACAATGATACTTGTAATACTGAGGTAGAAGCATCCCCTTGCATAACCTTAAAGGTTAAACAGGTTAAACACGGGCTAAACAAATATGAGGGAGTATTTTACAAAATTAGGGAGTCCATTTCACATCCGAAATAATCAACACCCGGAGTTGAGTAAAAAATCTAAAATTTGAAAAAAGTTTTAAAAATAATAAAATGTAATTGTATGGCTAATCAGACTATTACAAAAAAAGAAAAATTAATAGAGATTCTCTTAGAAGAAATGCAAGAGATTAACAAAAATCTCAAAAAGTTTTTGTTGATAATTCCTGAAGAAAGTTTAAAGGAATATAAAAATGCTTCTGAAATAAGAAAAGCTTTTAATAAGACTACTAAATTGTATCCTCCAAGATAAATGAGTATTATAGAAACCAAAGATTTCGAAAAGGATTTAGAAAATTTACCTACGGAAATAAAAAGGCTCTTTCAAAAACAAAGAGCTATTTTTAAAGAGAACTGGCTTGATCCACGGCTTCATACTAAAAGGATTAAAGCCGTTTAAAACCCGGCGTTAAACTAACTTGAGAAAATGGGGTCAACTCTATTTTTCTTTTGACACTTTTTTAAAAAAAGGTAAAATAAAAGATATGAACCCCGTTAGAAGTCCTTGGCAGAAAAAATTATAGAAATTTTTTCTGCTTTCTGATAACGGGGTAAAATTAAGAAACAAAAGTCTATCTGAAATTAGCTTTTGCTATATAATGATAGACTTCTAACGGGGTGAAAAATATATTAGATAAAATCGCCAAAGTGTCAATTTATTTATTGGTTTTCCTTGTGCCAATCTTTTTTTTGCCCTGGACGGCGGATATTTTGGATTTTAACAAACAAGCCCTGCTTTTATTTTTAGTTTTCATTTCTTTATTTAGCTGGCTTTTGAGAGCTCTGATTGAAGGAAAAATCAGTTTTAATTTCAATCTTTTTAACATTCCGGTCATATTCTTTTTGGTAATTTTGGGAATTGGAACTTTCTTTTCCGCTTGGAGATATGGCAGTTTTTGGGGTTGGCCATTAAATATTGCTACCAGTTTTTTAACGATTTTTTGCTTCACCTTACTTTACTTTTTAATTATTAACCTCTTTAAAAAAGAGGAAATTTTTGGATTACTTTTAACCTTAGTTTTTTCCAGTTTTTTGGCGGTTTTGTTTGGTGTCCTCCAGCTCTTTGGTAAATTTCTTTTTCCTTTCGATTTTGCCAAGTTGACTTCTTTTAACACCATAGGCACGGTAAATTCCCTGGGGATTTTTGCTGCTTTACTTTTACCTCTGATTATTTCTCTGATTTTTATCAGTAAAAAATTGATGAAAATTTTGCTGATAATTTTCGGACTGCTCTTTTTAATTTTAGCCATTCTGGTTAATTTTTGGGCGGCTTGGCTCTCGCTTTTAATTGGGGTAGTAGTTATTTTAACTTTTGGAATTGCGAGAAGAGAAATCTTCCAGACCAACTGGCTGACCCTGCCAATGTTTCTTTTAGTTCTTTCTCTCGGCTTTGGAATTTTCAAAATTCCTATTCCGGGTTTGCCGGCCACTCCTTTGGAAATTTCTCCTTCTCAAAGTGCTACTTTTGATATTGCCAAACAAACTTTAATGGCAGCTCTTCCCACCTCTCTTCTTTTTGGCTCGGGACCTTCAACTTTTAGCTACGACTATTCAAAATTTAAATCAGAAACTATAAATCAAACTGTTTTTTGGGGAGTGAGATTTTCTTCCGGCGCTTCAGAAATTTTAGATAAACTGGCTACTTACGGCATTTTAGGCTTAATTTCTTTTTTGGGAATTTTGGCGGTATTTTTCTGGCTGGCATTTAAATGGCTAATGAAAAAGACGGATATGAGAGATTCGTTTTGGATTTTTGGATTAGGGATTTTTGCCAGTACTGGAGCTACAATGGTTAGTTTCTTTTTCTACCCGGCTAATCTTTCCCTGAGCTTTCTTTTCTGGATTTTCCTAGCCAGTTTTATTGTTTTTACCGAAGGCAAAAAGAAAACCTGGGTTTTGTCCCCCTCTTCTTTGGCTAATGTTTTAGTTTCTTTTCTTTTTATTTTAATTTTGATTTTGGGAATTGGCCTCTTTTTTATGGAAGGGCAAAGATATATTGGAGAAATCAGATATCTTCAGGGAATCAGATTTTCCCAGGCCGGAGATAATCAAAAGGCAATAAATTATATTTCCAGCGCCGTTACCCATACTGGCGGAAAGGTGGATAATTATTGGCGGGACCTTTCCCAGGTTTATCTTTTTAGAATCACCGACGAACTGGGAAGAAAAGATATTTCTCAAGAAGAACTGAAAAATGTAATCCCTCCCTTAGTTAGCCAGGCGATAAATTCTAGCAAATCGGCCACCGATGTTTCTCCCAAAAATGTGGCCAATTGGTCGGTCAGGGGATTTATTTATCGGCAAATGATCAATATTTCCCAGGGAGCAGACCAGTGGGCAATCAATTCTTATGAGGAGGCCCAAAAATTAGAACCGACTAATCCTTACATTTTTACTGAGTTAGGCCAGGTTTATTTAGCCAAAAATGACAAAGAAAAGGCCAGAGAATATTTTCAAAAAGCTCTTGATTTAAAATCGGATTATGCACCGGCCAGATTTCAGCTCGCCTTAGTTTATGTTTCAGAAAATAAAATTGCCGAGGCCATCGGAGAGATGGAAAATGCCAAAAGAGATAGTCCCTCTGATGTGGGAGTGGCTTTTCAGTTGGGGTTATTGTATTACAATGATAAGCAATATGATAAGGCTCAAGCCGAGTTTGAGAGGGCAATTGGTTTAAATGAAAATTATTCTAATGCCCGTTACTTTTTGGGATTAATTTATGATAAAATGGGAAAGAAAGATGAAGCCATTTCCCAGTTTGAAAAAATTGCCAAATTAAATCCCGACAACGAAGAGGTAAAGAAAATTTTGGCGAATTTGAAAGGAGGGAAAACGGCTTTGGAAGGAATAACGCCGGCCCAACCGCCAATTGAGGAAAAACCAGCAGAAGTCCTGAAGAAATAAATAATTTTCAATCGATAATTTCGTGTAGACTTGACTTTTTTTTAAAACAGAATAAAATTAAGTTTATAAAAACTATTTTTTTATTGCCTTGACTTTTCTCTTTTTATAAAATCAAATAAAAGATTCGCCCTAAAATAAATTCTTTAGGGTATTTTTAGCTTATTATTTTCCGGGAATGGAATATTGAGGTTAGACCTCAACAGTTCCTCAACAATTCCCCTTTTATTTATGCGAGTGGAACCATTTACAGTCGGAGATTTTATTCACGCCTTTAACCGAGGGAATAGGAAGACGATTGTTTTTCGTGACGTCAATGATAGATGGCGCTTTTTAAAAATCCTGCGTTTTTTCAATGACGAATATTCTCCTCCTAACCCAACTCGTCAGATCAGTCGGAATGTTGAGGTTAGACCTCAACAGCTTCCAGTAGATAAGTTTAAATGGCCTGAATGGCCAAAAAGTCGGCCGCCTCATAAGCCATTGGTAAAAATCTTGGCTTACTCTCTCAGAGATAATCATTTTCATCTGCTTTTAAAAGAAATTATTGCGGGTGGGATCAGTAAATTCATGAAAAAATTGGGCGATGGTTTCACAGGCTATAGTAATCTTAAATACAATGAAGTAGGAAGGGTTTTTCAAGGGCCTTATAAAGGAAGAACAATAATGGGAGATATAAAATTTCTTCAATATCTCGATGCTTATATCCAAGTTTTTAATCCCTTTGAGGAATACCCCGGCGGAATCGGAAAAGCTTTAAAAGAATTTGATAAAGCATTTGAAATGGTATTGAATAATCCCTTTTGCAGTTTAGGTGAGAGTTTTGGAAAAAGAAATTTAAATATCATTAATCGAGATGTTTTGGCAGAAATGTTTCCCAATTTAGAAGTTTATAAAAAATTTACTTATGATGCCCTTTTGGTAAGAAATATTAGAGAAATTTTGGGTAAATTAACAATCGATTAATCGGTAGGAATCGGTTGAGGTTAGACCTCAACATTCCCTTCGACATTCCAAAATTATGGAGAGAATAAAGATAAAAAATTTTGGTAAGGCGAAGGTATTTTTACCCTTGCCCTATTTATTGAGTTTAGAAAAAGATAGTTGGAAAAATTTTTGGGAGAGAGATTTAAATGAGTTATTTCAAGAAATTTCTCCAATTAGAGATTATACCAAAAAGGAATTGGAACTCTGGTTTTTGAATTACAAATTAGGCGAGCCAAATTACAAATCTGACTTGGAGGCGAAAAGAAATAACGGATCTTATGAAGCTTCCCTCCGGGTAAGAACAAAATTAATTAATTTAAAAACTAAAGAAATCAAAGAGCAGGAAGTGTTTTTATGTGATTTCCCCTTGATGACTGAGAGGGGAACTTTTGTTGTTAATGGGGTGGAAAGGGTGGCAATTTCTCAACTAATTAGATCTCCGGGAGCATTTTTTACTGCCGATTATATTCAAGGAAAAAATTATTTTGGAGCCAAAATCATTCCCAATCGGGGAGCTTGGTTGGAATTGGAAACAGATTTAACCGGAGCAATTGGAGTGAAAATCGACCGGAAAAGAAAAGTAATGGCCACAACTTTATTGAGAGCCTTTGGCATTGAAAATAGCCAGGATATCAAAGAGAAATTTCAAGATGTTAATAAAGGAGAGCTAGATTATATTGCCGAAACCTTAAAAAGAGATTCAACTCATAATCAAGCCGAGGCCTTGGTTGAGATTTACCAAAGGTTAAGGCCCGGCGATATGGCTTCTCCGGACACGGCCAAAGAATTAATAGAAAATATGTTTTTTAATTTTGAGAGATACGATATCTCCAAAGTTGGACGTTGGCGTATGTGGCAAAGACTACCTGAATTAAAGTCAAAACTCAAAGCTCAAAGCTCAAAACCACAACTCAAAACTCAAAACTTCGAAGAAGATATTAAGTTGCAAGATAGGGTATTAAAGCCAGAGGATGTAATTGCGGTAATTCGGGAAATTATTAGATTAAATAATGACCCTAAAGGAGAACCGGATCAGATTGACCATCTGGGAAATAGAAGGGTAAGAACTTTAAATGAATTACTAATCAACAGAATGAGGGTGGGTTTGGTGAGAATGGAAAGAATTATCAAAGATAAAATGTCAACCTTGGATATTTCTACCCTGGCTCCAATTCAGTTAATTAATCCCCGACCGGTGATGGCAGTAATCAAGGAATTTTTCATTGCCAGCCAAATGAGTCAATTTATGGATAATGAAAATCCTTTGGCCGAATTAGAGCACAAAAGGAGATTATCGGCCACCGGTCCGGGAGGTTTGACCAGAGAAAGAGCCGGATTTGAAGTTAGAGATGTTCAACCATCTCACTATGGCCGAATTTGTCCAATCGAAACTCCGGAGGGACCGAATATTGGATTGGTCGGTCATATGGCTTCTTTTGCCAAGGTTAATCCTTATGGTTTTTTAGAAACTCCTTATTTTAAAGTTGAAAAAGGCAAAGTATTATCTGAGATTCGTTATCTTAACGCTTATGAAGAGGAGAAATATAACATTGCTTCCGGAGCCGAACCAATAAATAAAATGGGTTATATTATTCCTGAGAAAGTTGAAGCCAGGATTAAAGGAGAACCGGGTATTGCCAAAAGAGAAGAAATTAATTTTATTGACGTTTCCCCGGAACAATCAATTTCTATTGCCACTTCTCTCATCCCTTTTTTACAAAATGACGATGCCAATCGAGCCCTGATGGGTTCCAATATGCAAAGACAGTCCGTACCTCTTCTTTGCCCTGAGCCTCCCCTGGTCATGACCGGAGTGGAAGGGAGAGCGGCAATCGATTCCGGCCAGGTAGTCTTGGCCCAAGCAGACGGGGTAGTGACTGAGGTTGATGCCAATCACATCACCGTAAAATTAAAAATTAAAAATAAAAAATCAAATATAAAAAATTACGAATTAAAGAGATTTATTAGAACTAATCAGTATACTTGTTTTGACCAAAAACCCTTAGTCAAAAATGGGGAAAAAGTCAAAAAGGGAGGGGTTTTGGCTGATGGCGGAGCAATTTCCAATGGCTATTTGGCTTTGGGTCGAAATATTTTAGTGGCTTTTATACCTTGGCGGGGAGGAAATTATGAAGATGCAATTTTAATTTCTGAAAGATTAGTTAAAGATGATGTTTATAGTTCAATTTATCTTGAAAATTTTGCCTCAGATGTCAGAGAAACAAAATTAGGACCGGAAGAAACCACCGCCGACATCCCCAATGTTTCGGAAGAGAGATTGAAAGATTTGGATGCCGACGGAATTGTGAGGATTGGGGCTGAGGTTAGACCCGGTGATATTTTAGTTGGAAAAATTTCTCCTAAAGGAGAGACGGAATTAACGGCTGAAGAAAGATTACTAAGAGCGATTTTTGGAGAAAAGGCCAAGGAAGTAAAAGATACTTCTTTAAGAATGGAGCACGGAAAGAAAGGGAAAGTTATTGGAGTGAAAGTTTTTTCCCGGGAATTGGGGCACAAACTGGAACCCGGGGTGATAAAAAGAATTGAAGTTGAGGTGGCCGAAATTAGAAAAATTCAGGCCGGGGACAAACTTTCCGGCCGGCACGGGAATAAAGGCGTGGTCTCCAAAGTTTTAGCCGAAGAAGAAATGCCATTTTTAGCAGACGGGACGCCGGTAGACGTGATTCTCAATCCCTTGAGCGTTGTCTCCAGGATGAATTTGGGACAGATTTTGGAAACTCATTTATCCTTGGCAGCTCAAAAATTGGGTTATTATGCCGTCTCGCCGGCTCTTTCTGGGGCTAATGAAAAAGATATAAAAGAGGAACTGAAAAAAGCCGGTTTATCTGAGGATGGGAAAGTGGATTTATATGATGGGCGAAATGGGCTTCTTTTTGGTGAAAAAATTACCGTTGGTTTTATATATATGATGAAATTAGTTCATATGGTCGAAGATAAAATTCATACCAGAAGTATCGGCCCTTATTCTCTCATTACCCAACAACCATTAGGCGGGAAGGCTCAATTTGGTGGCCAAAGATTTGGCGAAATGGAGGTTTGGGCATTGGAAGGTTATGGGGCAGCTCATACCTTGCAAGAAATGCTGACTATAAAATCTGATGATGTTCAAGGAAGAGCAACAACCTATGAGGCGATATTAAAAGGGGAGGAGATAAAACCACCCAATGTGCCGGCATCATTTAACTTATTGGTAGCCGAATTAAAAGCCTTGGGGTTGAGCGTCGAAGTAAAGGAGAAAAAAGAAGAATAATCAACGAATGTCTGAATCTATTACGAATGGGCGAAGAGATAAATCTCTTCTTCCGCCTCGCTTAGGCTCGGCATACGAATTCGTAAATTCGTACTGATTGGTAAATTCGTTGATGATTTATGCGGGTACAAGACTTAGAATCAATAAGAATAAAATTGGCTTCACCGGAAGAGATTTTGTCATGGAGCTATGGCGAGGTGACTAAACCGGAGACGATAAATTATAGAACCCAGAGGGCAGAGAAAGACGGGCTTTTTTGTGAGAGAATTTTTGGACCGGAAAAAGATTATCAATGTTATTGCGGGAAATATAAAGGAATTCGTTACAAAGGCATAGTTTGTGACCGCTGTGGAGTAGAGGTGACAAAGGCTTCTGTTAGGAGAGAAAGAATGGGTCATATTAGATTAGCTACTCCTTCGTCTCACATCTGGTTTTTAAGAGGGGTTCCTTCAAGAATGGGTCAAGTTTTAGATATTCCCATGTTCCAATTAGAAAGGCTCGTTTATTTTGCGGCCTATATTATCACTAAAATAAATGAAGAGGCCAAGAAAAAAGTTTTGGCAGAAATTGAAAGAGAATACAAACAAAAGCTCAAAGCTCAAAGCTCAAAGCTCAAAACTAAAAAGATTACAACCCCTCCACCGCCCTCCCAAAAGCAGACCCCTAAAAGGAGGGTTTTAGATGAATTGAAATTGGCTAGGGATAGGGTCAGGGAAGAAGTTTTGTCAATTAAACCTTTAAAAGTTTTATCGGAGATTGAATATCGAGATTTTTCTTTAAAATATGGCGAAGTTTTTGAAGCCGGAACCGGATCCGAAACACTGAGAAAAATTTTTGCCAAGGTTGATTTTAAAAAAGAAATTGAAAAATTGAAAAAGGAATTAGATTTGAAGCCAGCCACTACCCATAATATATTAAATAGAAAAAAAATTTGGCGAAGATTAAAACTTTTCCAGGGAATGGAAAGGGCAAAAATTAGACCGGAATGGATGTTTTTAACAGTTTTACCGGTCTTACCCCCAGATTTACGGCCGATGGTCCAATTAGATGGCGGAAGATATGCTTCTTCGGATTTGAATGATTTATACCGAAGGGTAATTAATCGAAATAATCGGCTCAAATATCTTTTGGAAATCGGAGCTCCGGAAGTGATTATCAAGAATGAAAAAAGAATGCTCCAGGAGGCAGTCGACTCTCTTATTGATAATGGAATGAGGAGGGGAACAACTACTCTGGCGACAACCGGCGGTAAAAGATTGTTAAAATCTTTGGCTGACATATTAAAGGGTAAGCAGGGTCGCTTCCGGCAAAATCTTTTGGGAAAAAGAGTTGATTATTCCGGTCGTTCGGTGATAGTGGTGGGACCGGAATTGAAATTCAATCAGGTCGGTCTGCCCAAGAAAATGGCTTTGGAACTTTTTAAACCCTTTGTCATAAAGCGACTTTTGGACAAAGAACTAACCTATAATGTCCGGGGAGCCTCGAGAATAATTGATGATGAAACCGATGAGGTCTGGGAAGCTTTAGAAGAGGTGGTCAAAGATAAATTAGTTTTATTAAATCGAGCTCCTACTCTGCATCGTCTGGGAATCCAGGCCTTTCAGCCAGTTTTAATTGAAGGCGATGCCATTCACGTCCATCCAATGATTTGTAAAGCTTTTAATGCTGATTTTGACGGCGATCAAATGGCGGTTCATTTATCCTTGTCCGATCTGGCTCAGAAAGAGGCGAAAGAAAAAATGCTTTCTAGTTTAAATCTTTTGAAGCCAGCCACCGGAACGCCAGTCGTTACTCTTTATCAAGATATTGTCTTAGGCTGTTATTGGTTAACCAATATTCGAGAAGAAGCAAAAGGGGCAGGCAAAATTTTTGGCAGTAAGGAGGAAGCAATTTTGGTTTCGGAATTTGGTGATATAGATTTAAGAGCCAAAATCAAGGTTCGTATATCGGCTCAGGCATCGAGGGAATTTTTAGAAACATCAGTTGGTCGAATTCTCTTTAATGAAACCCTACCAGCAAATTTTCCTTTTCAAAATCAGCAAATTAAAATCAAAGACCTGGAAAAAATTGTCAGCCAACTTATTGAAAACGAGCCGCCAAAGACGGTTGAGGAGACCTTAGATAAAATTAAAGAATTAGGATTTGAGTACTCAACTCTTTCCAGTATTACCTGGGGAATGGATGATTTAATTGTTCCCGAGGCCAAGAAGAGAATAATAGTAATGGCAGAAAAAGAAGAAGAAGAAATTAAGAATTACTTTAAAAAAGGATTTCTTTCCAGAGATGAAAAATCAGCCAAGATTATTGAGGTTTGGGGTGGGGCAAAATCGGAAATTGAAAAACTAGTTCCTAAAGCCCTGCCAAAACAAGGTCCGGTCTTCCAAATAGTTGATGCCGGAGCGAGGGGTTCCTGGTCACAACCCATTCAAATGTGTGGGATGAAGGGCTTGGTGATAAATCCGATGGGTGAGATTATTGAATTGCCAGTCAAAAGCGCTTATAAGGAAGGATTTTCAGTTTTGGAATACTTTATTTCTACCCACGGAGCCAGAAAAGGAACAGCTGATACTGCCCTGAGGACTTCTACGGCTGGTTATTTAACCAGGAGATTGGTTGATGTTTCTCACGAAGTAATAATTCAAGAGGCAGATTGCGGTGATAAAAATGGAATTGAGATTTTTAGAAAAGATGCTGATGAGATTGGTCAAGATTTTCTCTTTAAAATTGTGGGGAGAACTTCGCTGGAAGATATAAAAGGTATTATCAAGAAAGGGGAGATTATTGATTGGGAAAAGGGCAAAAAAATTGTTGAGGCCGGGATGATGATTGAAAAAGTAAGAGTCCGTTCTCCTTTGAGTTGTAAAAGCCTAAGAGGAATTTGTCAAAAATGCTATGGTTGGGATTTGGGTAAAAATTTACTAATTAAATTGGGAGAGGCGGTGGGAATTGTTGCGGCCCAGGCCATTGGCGAACCCGGAACTCAATTAACTTTAAAGACCTTCCATATGGGTGGGGTGGCTGGCGGCGGAGATATTACTCAAGGTCTGCCGAGGATCCAAGAACTTGTTGAAGTTAGAGTTCCCTCAGGTTTAGCCGAAATTTCTCAGACCGATGGAAAAGTAATAGAGATTACTCCAGACCGAGTAATTAAGATAAAATCAAAAATTAGTAAGGAAATTTTAGAATATAGGGCACCACCGCAGGTGGCAATTCGGGTGAAACCAACTGATAATATTAAAAAGGGAGACCAACTTTATGAAGGTAGTCTGGATTTGAAGGAGTTATTTAAATTAACCGGAAAAGAGGAAACTTGGCGTTACATAATAAAGGAAATTCAGCGAATTTATGTCTCTCAGGGAGCTCCGATTCATGACAAACATTTAGAAGTGATAATTTCTCAGATGTTTTCCCGTTTAAGAATCAGAGACCCCGGTGATAGTTATTTCACTACCGGCGAAATTATTGAGCGGGCGAAATTCCTCGAGGAAAATCTTAGATTAAAGAGGGAAAAGAAGAAACCGGCTAAAGCCACTCAAATTTTACTTGGCATTTCCAAAGTAGCCCTCACTACTGATTCATTTTTGTCGGCCGCTTCCTTTCAGGAAACCTCAAGGGTTTTAATTACGGCAGCAATTGAGGGAAAAGAAGATAAATTGAGGGGATTAAAAGAAAATGTGATAATTGGAAAACTAATTCCGGCTGGAACCAATTTTAGAAAATAATGCTAATCGGTGGTAAAATGAATGGAGATGAGGAAAAACAAAAGAAAAAACGCTATTGAAAAACAAAAAAAGCGAATGGGATTTACTTTGCCAGAAGAGATAAAAAGATATATTTGGGGCGCTCTCTTTTTTCTGATGGCGGCAATTTTGGTTTTAAGTTTTTTTGAAAAAGCCGGTGTGGCCGGCAGGATAATATTCTCATTTTTGAATTATTTGATTGGAAAATCAATCTATCTTTTGCCCTTTATTTTGGTCATATCCGGTTTAGTTTTTTTTCTCACTCATTATGAAAAATTTTTAGGCGGGATTCTTTTAGCAACCTGGCTTTTAATTGGAGGAAGCTCAGGAATTTTAGAAAACTTTGAAACCGGTGAAAAATTGGGAGGATACCTTGGTTATTTAGCCGGCCCTCTTTTTCAGCTCTTTGGTTTTTGGGTTAGCCAAATTATCTTCGTTTTACTGATTCTGGTTGGATTGCTAATTTTTTGGCAGTTATTAAGACCAACTAAAACTAAAGAAAAACCATCCTTGCCCACCCAGCCTACGGCTGGGTACCCGGCTCCAGCCAAGGTGGGACTCATTAAAAGAATTTTTGCTCCCAAATTTAAGATTAGGGAAATCGAACCTAAAATAAAAGAAATTCCAGTCAAATCCGAGGCCCCAGCAGCAAAATTGGAAACTAAAGAAAAGCCATTAATTTCTGCCTACCAGATGCCTCCCCGGGAATTATTAGATTCAGATAAGGGTCAGCCTTCAGCTGGCGATATCAGACAAAACTCAATAATTATCAAAAAGACCTTGGAAAATTTTGGCATTCCATCCCAAATGTCAGAGGTGAATATTGGACCAACCGTTACCCAATATACTTTAAAACCGGCCGACGGAATAAAATTATCAAAAATTACTTCTCTAACTAATGATTTAGCTCTGGCTCTGGCCAGCCATCCAATCAGAATTGAAGCTCCCGTACCGGGTAAGTCTTTAGTTGGAATTGAAGTTCCTAATAAAATAAGAACTTTGGTTAGATTGCGTGATTTGATTTCTAATCCCCAATTTCAAAATTCTCCCTCCAATTTGACGATTTCTCTGGGCCGGGATGTTTCGGGAAATCCGGTTTATGCCGATTTGGCCAAAATGCCCCATCTCTTGGTGGCCGGCAGTACCGGAACAGGTAAAACTTCCGCGGCAGATACTTTAATGTTTACCGAAAGAGGGATGTTGACATTTGAAGAGCTTTGCCCTCTTCCCTTAAATAGCGAA
>Ga0210049_1003062_pt1:0-7500 | contig 15243 bp, 9 predicted proteins | sample CryGeyCG2014_300_2_FD_183964 | JGI IMG/M metagenome (GOLD analysis project Ga0210049, IMG submission 183964) | Groundwater microbial communities from aquifer - Crystal Geyser CG06_land_8/20/14_3.00 (SPAdes) (version 2) | ecosystem: Environmental > Aquatic > Deep subsurface > Groundwater...
AACTACTGAAAAAGCGAACTGAATGGGAAACTATGGGCAACCACCCACTTCCCATCTTCCGGTGTAACACACAGAGGGGGGGCTACAATCTAAGGATTGCTTACGAAATGAATAACGAATTATCTTGGCAGAACTATAGGAAAAATGGATAATGGAAACCAGCGCATAATTAACTAATATTACAAGAGAAAGCAGAATTTGTTACGTATAGCAGGAAGTACTCCTCAGGGATAAGATATTCAATTTATAACCCCAAAATACTCCTTTTAATTCGTCCCTCATTTTTTCCTTTTTTAGGTTGATGAAATCCGTTATAATATGCCCGCCTAATTTTATGAGGGGGAGGCAACGGAATGAAGATTCATGAATATCAGGCCAAAGAGATCCTGAAAAGTTATGGCGTTCCTGTTCCAAAGGGGGGAGTGGCCGAGAACCCAGAGGAAGCACGAAAGATTGCCGAAGGGATAGGAGAAAAGGCAATCGTTGTAAAGGCACAGATTCATGCAGGTGGAAGAGGAAAAGGAGGAGGTGTCAGATTAGTGAACCATCCCAAAGAAGCGGAGAAGGCCGCCAAGGAGATTATCGGAATGGCATTAATCACCCGCCAGACTGGACCTGCAGGTCGAGTCGTTCGGAAAGTTCTGATCGAAGAAGGGATGAAGATTCAAGAAGAGCTTTATTTAGGAGTGGTGATCGATCGCTCGAAGGCCTGTCCGGTGATCATGGCCAGTCGAGAAGGAGGCGTGGAGATTGAGAAGGTAGCGGCGGAGTCTCCGGAGAAGATAGTAAAGGAATGGGTAGATCCCAGCATTGGGTTGAGGGCTTTTCAGGCAAATAAAATCGGCTATGGACTTGGACTCGAACCTGCTCAGGTAGGGAAGATGAGAAATATCATTTTGGGACTTTACAAAGCTTTTTATGAAAAAGACTGTTTGCTTGCTGAGATTAATCCTCTTGTCCTGACAAAAGGAGGGGAATTTATTGCCCTCGATGCCAAGATGAATTTCGATGATAATGGTCTCTTTCGACATAAAGAGATTGCTGCATTCAGGGATCTCAATGAAGAAGCACCTCTTGAGGTGGAAGCCTCCAAGTATAATTTGAATTACATCAAATTGGATGGAAATGTCGGTTGCATGGTGAATGGAGCAGGCCTTGCCATGGCTACGATGGACATTATTAAAGTAGTGGGAGCGGAACCGGCTAATTTTCTTGATGTGGGAGGTGGCGCCACAGTTGAAATGGTGAAAAATGGGTTCAAGATCCTCATGTCCGACCCTGGGGTGAAGGTGGTGTTCATCAATATTTTTGGAGGAATTCTCCGGTGCGATACCCTGGCAAAGGGCGTGACAGAGGCCGTTCGAGAGGTGAAGGTCAATGTTCCGATCGTGGTGAGATTGGAAGGAACAAATGTGGAAGAGGGCAGAAGGATATTAAAAGAGTCAGGTCTCAATTTCACTGTCGTCATTGGAATGAAGGATGGCGCCGAAAAAGTAGTAGAAGCATTAAAAGCAAAAGGTTAAGGGTGAGGTTAAGGTTAAGATCAAGATTAAACCCCTCGTGCTTTTAATCTCAACCTAAACCTTAGTCTAAACCTAAGTTTCTAATTCGGGAGGTTTTATGAGTATACTTGTTGATGAAAAGACGAAGGTGGTGGTCCAAGGGATCACAGGAAATGAAGGGATATTTCATAGTCAGCAGATGGTAGAGTATGGAACAAAGGTAGTGGCGGGTGTGACCCCGGGCAAAGGCGGACAGAAAATTGATGGGATCCCAGTGTTTAATACTGTATCGGAGGCGGTTAAAAATACCCATGCCAATGCCTCTGCAATCTTTGTTCCACCTGCTTTCGCAGCGGATGCCATCCTGGAAGCAGCAGATGCGGGCATTTCCATCATTGTCTGTCTGACCGAGGGGATTCCAACTCTGGATATGGTGATGGTGCGAGAATATCTCAAGGGAAAAGAGTCAGGATTGATTGGTCCAAATACACCTGGAATTATTTCCCCGGGCAAAAGTAAAATCGGTGTCATGGCAGGTTATATTCATAAGCCGGGAACGGTTGGAATCATTTCTCGAAGCGGGACACTCACCTATGAAGTTGTAGATCAGTTGACTAAGAAGGGGATCGGACAATCGACCTGTGTGGGTATTGGAGGAGATCAAATCATAGGGCTGAACTTTGTTGACCTCCTGGCAATGTTTGAAAAAGATCCTGGGACAGAAGCAGTGATCATGATCGGCGAAATTGGCGGGACGGCAGAAGAGGAGGCAGCCCGATTTATTGAAAAGAGAATGAGCAAACCAGTGTTAGCCTTCATCGCCGGGTTAACTGCTCCTCCTGGGAGGAGGATGGGGCACGCCGGTGCGATTATTTCAGGAGGAAAAGGGACAGCCAAAGAGAAAATGGAGGCGTTGGGGAAGGCAGGCGTAAGGGTGGTTAGAAACCCGGCATTGGTTGGGGAAGAGATGGAAGCATTGTTTAAGAGGAAGGGATCTTAAATAGTCTGTTGAGTTAATAGGGTTCTTTGGGTTTATTGAGTTCGATTTCAAAAAACCCAACGGACGCAATGAACACAAATAACCCAATGGACTCAATGAACCCGATAAACTCAATAAACTCAAGAAATTATAGAAAGACGTTTATCTTTTTATTGATTTATGTTAGTATAACTATCAAGTCTCAATAAGAAAGGTTTATTATATGTTGATTGAATTGAAAGATAGATTAAAAGAATTGAGAGGCCGGTTGGAATCCCTTCGAGGTCATCTTTGACACCGAAGCTAAAGGGAAAAGATTGGATGAGATTGGAAAAATGATGGCAAAACCTGATTTTTGGGAAGGGGGTGAGGCTGCGCAGAAGATTTTGAAGGAACGAACCTCTCTTTTAGAGAGTCTATCGCCTTGGCAGGAAGAACAGAAGGCGTTGGAGGAGATGGAGATCCTCCTCCAATTGGTTGAAGAGCAAGGGGATGAGAAGGAAGCGCAAGAGTTGTTAGAGAGGGTGCGAAGAAGTGAGGAGGCCATTGACCAGATAGAGTTTAGGAGAATGCTGGGAGGGGAGCGCGACCCGAGCAATGCAATCGTCAGCATCAATGCAGGAGCTGGGGGGACAGAGGCTCAAGATTGGGTGGGAATGCTTCTTAGGATGTATCTCAGATGGGCAGAAAAAAAGAAATTTGAGACAAAAATTATTGATATTCTCATGGGTGAAGAGGCTGGTTTAAAAAATGTTACTTTTATGGTCAATGGCTGTTACGCCTATGGATATTTAAAAGCAGAAAGTGGAATCCATCGACTGGTTCGAATATCCCCTTTCGATGCAGGGGCAAGAAGGCATACTTCCTTCGCTTCGGTTTTTGTCATTCCTGAAGTCTCCGATGATATTGTGGTTGCGATCGACGAAAAAGATTTAAGAGTGGATACCTTTCGGTCCAGTGGGGCAGGAGGGCAGCATGTCAATAAGACCGATTCGGCAGTCCGAATCACTCACCTTCCCACAGGCATTGTCGTTCAATGTCAGAACGAACGATCCCAACATAAAAATAAAGCAACCGCCCTGAAGATATTAAGGGCACGCCTTTATGAGAAGGAGATGAAGGAAAAGGGAGAAAAGCTGCAAGAACTTCACAACTCAAAAAAGGAGATTGCTTGGGGGAGCCAGATTCGTTCTTATATTATGCACCCCTACAAAATGGTCAAAGATCATCGTAGCAATAAGGTGATTCATCAAGTCGATCGGGTAATGGACGGGGAAATCGATGAACTGATAAGAGCGTACTTGCTTATGGCAGCTTAAATAAAGATCATTGAAAAATTAGCATTTCAAAATTAGCAATTAGCAACAAAAAGAAGATAATTTTTAACTCATTGTTAATTGACCATTGCTAATTTTGCGATTTTCAATGATGTATTCCATTAGGGTTGACTTTTTATGGCTGGAGAAATAACATTAGAAAAACAAACGGAGATGGCTTCAGAAGAAGAACAGGGATTGCTTGGAAATCTGGAGGAGAAGATCCATCATCTCTTAATAAAATTTCATGAGCTGAAGAAGGAGAGAGACAATTTAGCCGTTGCCCTGGAGGAAGAGAGAGAGAAGGCAATCCAATTGGAGAAAAAATTGAAGCTCCTCTCCCAGGATAGAGAAAAGGTGAAGACACGGATTGATCAACTTCTTCACCGTTTTAAAAGCATCGATACCTAATCTGCCTCAGGAAGTTGTTTAGAAGGTTGAGAAGAAATGGGGAAAGAGCGATTGGTTGAGATCAAGGTATTTGGCCAAACCTATACAGTCAAAACCGATGCAGGAGAAGATTACATACAGGAAGTGGCCAAATATGTCAATGAGAAAATGGACGAAGTTTTAAAAAAGACAAAGAGCGTTTCGACATTAAACGTTGCGATTTTAACGGCTCTTAATATTGCAGATGATCTTTTAAAGGAAAGAGAAAAGAGAATCGCTCTGCTCCAAGAGGTCGAAGCAAAATCGAAAGATTTGGTTGAAAAGATTGATATCAAAATAGGGGGAATGGAGTTCGAGAAACCCCCTATCACTGGTTGATGTTCCCCTGCGGTGTTCAGGGTGGCCGGAGGATTTTTCATGAACAACCTTAAAGAGGGAACCCTTTTCGAACGGTTGCTTTAGATCACTGGCTATGGGACATCGAGCAGGGGATTTGAGATCAACACCGTCGTCAGAAGATGGAAGGTGTGGTGGAATAGAGGGAAGAAAGGGATTTCATCGATCCTGATATGAGAAGAGAATGGGTTCGATACCTATGATCGTTTGGAAATTGATCGGAATCCTACAGAAATTTCCAAGGATATGGAGTCGATTGGGAGAATGGTTGAGAGTCTCCAACGAATGGGATGATCTACCGCTCTATCGTTCTGCTCTTGAAGATAGTCTCATGATGGAGAAAAAGAGAAACACCATCGACTCTTCCTTTCAAGGGAAAGTAGGGTTTCGTAATATAATGAAGGTCAATTGGAAATCACCATTGGGGTCCCCCTCCTTTTTTCTTCCCTGTCAGGTTCCGTTGGACCTGTCTCTTTCTCTATCCCATCTCAGATCTCTTTCTTTTCTAAATTGATGATTCTATCTTTTTGGTTTGATTTGTGTTGATCACTCGTGGCAGTGAATTGCGTTATGAATCACGTTAGCAATTCTCGGTGAAAGTACAGCGAGATTCTTCAGTCGCTAGGGCTCCTTCAGAATGACATTACGAAAGTCCCCAGTTGTCATTCTGAGCGAAGCCCTGCCTGCCGGCAGGCAGGGAAGAATCTCAATAGTTTGTGAACTCACCGAGAATTGCTGGAATCACGTGGTTTAAATCACGTTATTTCCTACGTAAGGAGGTGAAGGGACCATTGAAATTATCCATTGAGATGTATATCATCCTCGTTTCTGTGATTGCATTTCTCGGAGGGATCATTGGATTCCTTGTGAGAAAGAGATTTTCTGAGGCCAGGATTATTTCTGCAAAGGAGGTCGCTAAGCGCCTGATCGAGGAAGCTGAGAAAAAGGCAGAGATATTAAAAAAGGAAGCCCTCCTCCAAGCCAAAGATAAATTTTATCAAGAAAAAGCTGAGTTTGAAAAAGAGACGATGGAGAAACGTCAAGAACTTCAGAATCTGGAGAGAAGGCTCATTCAGAGAGAATCTCATCTGGACAAAAAGATCGAGCTTCTGGATACCAAAGAAACAGACATCACTCGCCGGGAAAAAACTTTGATCCAACAAGAGAAAACGATTCAGGAACAGGAGAAAAAGATGGCTGCCATTCTCGAAAAGCAGCGTATTCAATTGGAGAACATTGCAAAAATGTCTTCGGAAGAGGCAAAGCGATTATTGATGGAATCCATGGAGAATGAGGCAAAGCATGAAGCAGCCAAAGGGATAAAAAAGATTGAAGAGGAAGCCAAGGAGCTCGCCGATAAAAAGTCAAAAGAGATTATCAGTTTGGCCGTTCAACGTTATGCTGGAGAGTATGTTGCTGAGAAGACGGTTTCTGTCGTCAATCTGCCAAATGAAGAGATGAAGGGTCGCATCATCGGTCGTGAAGGTCGAAACATCCGAGCCCTCGAAGCGGCCACAGGGATTGATCTGATCATCGATGACACGCCAGAAGCGGTGATTCTTTCAGGATTCAACCCCGTTCGGAGGGAGATTGCCCGAATTGCCTTGGAACGCCTGGTGAGCGATGGACGCATCCATCCTGCACGAATTGAAGAGATTGTTCAAAAAGTGGAGCAGGAAGTAGAAACATCCATCCGTGAGGCAGGGGAACAGGCGACTTTTGACGTGGGCGTCCACGGCATGCATGCGGAATTGATTAAACTCATCGGTCGGCTCAAATATCGGACGAGTTTCGCCCAGAATGTTTACCAGCATTCTTTGGAAGTAGCATTTCTTTGCGGGGTGATGGCCTCAGAACTGGGGGTCAACGTGAAACAAGCAAAGAGGGCGGGTCTTCTTCATGATATTGGGAAGGCCGTCGATCATGAGGTCGAAGGCTCTCATGGGAAGATCGGAGCAGAACTGGCAAGGAAATATGGGGAGTCGCCTATCATTGTCCATGCCATCGCCTCTCATCATGAAGAGGAAAAGCCGGAGTCTACCCTTGATATTTTGGTGGAAGCTGCAGACGCTCTTTCAGGAGCGAGACCAGGGGCAAGGCGTGAGATGCTTGAAACTTATGTAAAAAGATTAGAGGATTTGGAAAAGATCGCCCAGTCTTTCCCAGGAGTGGAAAAATCTTATGCCATTCAGGCGGGCAGGGAAATTCGTATTATGGTTCAGCCCGATCGCCTCTCCGATGAGGATTCTGTTATTCTTTGCAGAGATGTTGCCCGAAAGGTCGAGAAGGAAATGACCTATCCCGGCCAGATCAAGGTGACGGTGATCAGAGAAACTCGATCGGTGGATTATGCGAAATAATAATCATTGCAAATTGCAAAGTTAACACTGGCCAATTAGGAATAAATTACAGAGATCGCAATGCAAGTTTTTCAATGATTTTTAATCATTGCTAATTGACCAATGCTAATTGCTAATTTTGCACTGAGGTTTGTATGAGGATTCTTTTCATCGGGGACATCGTAGGAAAAGCGGGTCGGCAAGCCATCGAAGGGGTTTTAGAGAAAGTCATCACAGAGCATAAAATCGAATTTACGATTGCTAATGGAGAGAATGCGGCCGGGGGAATGGGAATTACACCTCCTATTGCCATCGAGATTCTAGATCAAGGGGTGGATGTCCTTACTTCTGGAAACCATATCTGGGCAAAGAAAGAAATTCTCCCTTTTTTGGATCAGGAACCTCGAATTTTAAGACCTGCTAATTATCCACCAAAGGTTCCAGGAAGAGGGAGTGGTATCTTTCCTCGAGGCAATGGACTAAAAGTGGGTGTTCTAAATTTGGAGGGTAGAGTTTTTATGAAGCACCTGGATTGTCCATTTCGTGTCGGAGAGAAGGAAATTGAATTATTGAGGAAA
>Ga0210049_1003062_pt1:12500-15243 | contig 15243 bp, 9 predicted proteins | sample CryGeyCG2014_300_2_FD_183964 | JGI IMG/M metagenome (GOLD analysis project Ga0210049, IMG submission 183964) | Groundwater microbial communities from aquifer - Crystal Geyser CG06_land_8/20/14_3.00 (SPAdes) (version 2) | ecosystem: Environmental > Aquatic > Deep subsurface >...
GTTGTGGATCGGAGTGAAAGGCTAATCAAACTTGGAGATAGCTGGTTCTCCCCGAAATATATTTAGGTATAGCCTCAGGACATTCGCTAACGGAGGTAGAGCACTGGATGGGCTAGGGGTCCTACCAGATTACCAAACCCAACCAAACTTCGAATGCCGTTAAGCGTTATCTTGGGAGTCAGCCCGTGGGAGATAACTTCCGTGGACGAGAGGGGAACATCCCAGACCGTCAGCTAAGGTCCCTAAAATGTGCTAAGTGGGAAAGGATGTGGAAACGCTCAGACAGCCAGGAGGTTGGCTTAGAAGCAGCCATCCTTTAAAGAAAGCGTAATAGCTCACTGGTCAAGTGGGTCTGCGCCAAAAATGTAACGGGGCTTAAGCACATTACCGAAGCTACGGACCCCGTGGAATATGAAAATTACTCCACAGGGTGGTAGGGGAGCATTCCATCATAGAGCGAAGGGTGACCGTGAGGACACCTGGACGAAATGGAAGGGATCATGCAGGCACGAGTAGCGATAATGCTGATGAGAAACCAGCACGCCGTAAACCTAAGGTTTCCTGAGCAAGGTTAATCCTCTCAGGGTTAGTCGATCCCTAAGCCGAGGCTGAGAAGCGTAGGTGATGGGAAACAGGTTAATATTCCTGTACCACCGGGTTGGCGTTTGAGCGATGAGGGGGTGCAGAAGGGTAGGTCATCCAGGTGTTGGATGTCCTGGTTCAAGCCCGCAGGTGGGAACTTTTGGTAAGTCCGGAGTTCCAATTATAAACACCGAGAGGTGATGACGTTTTCGAGTAATCGGAAGCAAGTGACTGAGCCCATGCTGACAAGAAAAGCCTCTAGCAAGTCAATCAGGTGATCGTACCGCAAACCGACTCAGGTAGGTGGGGAGAATATCCCAAGGCGCTTGAGAGAACCCTGGTTAAGGAACTCGGCACACTAACACCGTAACTTCGGAAGAAGGTGTGTCATGATCTGTGAAGGGACTTGCTCCCGGAGCAGATTGTGATCGCAGTGAAATGGGGGTGGCGACTGTTTACTAAAAACACAGGAGTCTGCTAAGTCGAAAGACGATGTATAGGCTCTGACGCCTGCCCGGTGCTGGAAGGTTAAGGGGATTCGTCATGTTGTAGCAATACGACAGAAGCGTTGAACCGAAGCCCCAGTAAACGGCGGCCGTAACTATAACGGTCCTAAGGTAGCGAAATTCCTTGTCGGGTAAGTTCCGACCTGCACGAATGGCGTAACGACTTCCCCGCTGTCTCAACCAGGGACTCAGCGAAACTGTATTGGCGGTGCCGATGCCGTCTACCCGCGGCAAGACGGAAAGACCCCGTGCACCTTTACTACAACTTGGCAATGAATTTCGGAATAGTCTGTGTAGGATAGGTGGGAGACTTTGAGATCTCGGCGCCAGTCGGGATGGAGTCAACCTTGAAATACCACCCTGATTGTTTTGGAATTCTAACCTGGGCCCGTAATCCGGGTCGGGGACATTGCCTGGTGGGTAGTTTGACTGGGGCGGTCACCTCCCAAAAGATAACGGAGGCGCGCAAAGGTTCCCTCAGGCTGATTGGAAACCAGCCGTAGAGTGTAAAGGCATAAGGGAGCTTGACTGCAAGACCAACAAGTCAAGCAGGTACGAAAGTAGGCCTTAGTGATCCGGCGGTTCCGCATGGAAGGGCCGTCGCTCAACGGATAAAAGGTACGCCGGGGATAACAGGCTAATTTCTCCCAAGAGTTCATATCGACGGGGAAGTTTGGCACCTCGATGTCGGCTCATCGCATCCTGGGGCTGTAGCAGGTCCCAAGGGTTTGGCTGTTCGCCAATTAAAGCGGTACGCGAGCTGGGTTTAAAACGTCGTGAGACAGTTTGGTCCCTATCTGCCGTGGGCGTAGGATACTTGAGGGGAGCTGTCCCTAGTACGAGAGGACCGGGATGGACGAACCTACGGTGTTCCAGTTGTGACGCCAGTCGCAGCGCTGGGTAGCTGTGTTCGGAAGGGATAACCGCTGAAAGCATCTAAGCGGGAAGCCCACCCCAAGATGAGGTATCCCTCCTGATAGCAATATCGGGATAAGACCCCTTGGAGACTACAAGGTTGATAGGTCAGATGTGTAAGTACCGTGAGGTATTTAGCAGACTGATACTAATAGGTCGATCGGCTTGACCATAATTGAAATTTTATCCGGATTCCCTTCATCCATATTTTTATTTAAGGTTTCGAGTTACGAGTTCCGTGTTTCGGGTTAACCCCGCAACCTGAAACTTGAAACCCGAAACGTCTTTTAGAGAATTCTTGGTGACCATGGCGAAGGGGAAACACCCGTTCCCATTCCGAACACGGAAGTTAAGCCCTTCAGCGCCGATGGTACTGCATGGGTAACTGTGTGGGAGAGTAGGACGTTGCCGAGATTAAAACTTGTCCCCGCGAAAGCGGGGGATGAAAAGCCCATCAGAGATGATGGGCTTTTTTGTTCAGTCATAGTTGAGCTGCCTATCAAATTTTGTTATGTTTACCCCGTTAGAAAGCCCCGCCATTTATGGCGGGGATGATATAGGTAAAATTAAATTTTAATTCCTTACAGAAAGGGTAGGGTTAAAGCCCCATCCTTTCTAACGGGGTTTCCCCCAAACAAGTTTCTAGGAGGGAGAGATGGATAAAGATCAGATAGCTGAGATGATACGACGAAGACTAAAATTAGACGATCAAGAATGGGCGATCGTCAAACAGAACCCAA
>Ga0210049_1003063_pt1 | contig 15242 bp, 13 predicted proteins | sample CryGeyCG2014_300_2_FD_183964 | JGI IMG/M metagenome (GOLD analysis project Ga0210049, IMG submission 183964) | Groundwater microbial communities from aquifer - Crystal Geyser CG06_land_8/20/14_3.00 (SPAdes) (version 2) | ecosystem: Environmental > Aquatic > Deep subsurface > Groundwater | place...
TGCATGGTGTCGTAAATTGCCATACCGGCCGTCACCGAGCCTCCCGGACTGTTGATATAAAGTTGAATATCTTTATTAGGATTTTGGTTCGTTAAAAAAAGAAGCTGGGCAATCACTGAGTTAGCCACCACGTCTGTAATGGGACCCACCAAAAAAATGATTCTTTCTTTTAAAAGCCTTGAATAAATATCATAAGCCCGCTCTCCGTATTGCGATTTTTCAATTACAGTAGGTATGAGATTCATAAGCCATATTGCCTGCCCCGTAGGAAGCCGAAGGCTTTCCTTCGGGGGCTCTTTTCAATTACTGTAGGGATTAAATTCACCCCGTTAGAAGTCTGTCTTTATATGGCTAAAATAGCCAATTTCAGACAGCCTCATTAACACATTTTGTACCCCCGTTTATCCCACACAGAAAAATTTTATTATAATAAAATTTTTCTGTCCATGACTTCTAACGGGGTTCATGGTTTTCCACTAAAAAACTCTAATAGCTGAAAAGTTTTTTCGTTTTCCAGCACCTCTTCAGTATAGCTTTTCAGCTGCTCGGGGTCAAGTTTTTTCAAATCTGGATATTTTATCAAAATTTTTTGCGTCTCAGTTTTTACTTCTTCTTCTGAAACTTTAATATCTTCTTTTTTTGAAACCTCTTTTAAAACCAGAGAGTTTTTAATCCTTTTTTCAGCTTCGGAGAAAAAAGAATCTAACAGTTCTTTTTCTGTTTTTTTGATTTTGGTTAAATAATCTTCAATGGTCATCCCAAGTTTTTGAGAAATATCTTGTTTTAAACCATCTAACATCCGGTTTTGTTCTCTAATGACAAGGGCTTCCGGAATTTCAACCTCTGAATTTTTAGCTATCTTTTCTAAAATTTCTTGGCAAACCCTTTGAGATTCTGCATTTTCTTTTTCCATGCCGATTCCTTCCTGTAAGCTTTTTTCCAAACCAGCCAAATCTGAAAAATTGCCCACACCTTTGGCAAATTCATCAGTGATTTCCGGCAATTCCAATTTTTTGACTGATCTTAATTTCACCTGAAATTCAATTTCTTTACCGACCAGCTCTTTTGAAAAATGATTTTTAGGAAAAGCCAGAAAAAACTTTTTTTCCTGATTTTCCGCCAATCCTTCCAAATTTTCCTCAAACCCAGACAGCATTTTCCCTTCACCCAAAACAAAAGCGTCTTCTATTTTTTTATTATTTTCAATTTGAGGAGAAGAATATTCAATTTCCACCCAATCGCCTTTCTGGCAGGGGCCAAGTTTTAAAGTCAATTTTGCCCGAGATTTCTGGACAAAAGAAAGCGCTTCTTTGACCTCTTTTTCCTCAACTGAAACTTTCTTTCTTTCAATCTTGGCGGCGATTTTTTTATAATCAGGCAGTTTAATTTCCGGCATCACCGCCACTTTGGCCTTGAACTCAAAAGGGTTATCCTTGGCTAGTTTTAGAATTGAAACTTCCGGCTGGCCAATTGCCTCAATGTTGTTTTCCAAAATCGCTCGAACATAACATTTTTTAACACAATGCTCTGCTGCCTCTTCCAAAATTTTGTTAGTGCCAATTTTTTCTTCAACAATTTTTATTGGCGCGTACCCCGGTCTAAAACCCTCAATTTTTAACTCCCGTGAGAGTTCTTTCGCCGTATCCGCCAAAAACTCCTGCCATTCTTGGACAGGCACTTCAATTTTCAATTCAATTTCCGATTTGGGAAGTTTGGCGATATCTACTTTCATTCAAAATTTAAAAATGAAAAATAATATTTAAAAAGTAAAAATTAGTTTTAAAATCAATGAAGCTAAAGCTTCATTTCCATCTTCGCCTCCACAAGTGGAAGCTCGATAATTGAATTGCTTTACCCGAGCCGCAGCGAAGGGTGAAGAAGAACCCCCACCAAAACTTGGTGGGGGTTCTTCGCCTACACCAAAAAACTGACAATCAGTAATGCCATTATATTCAAAATCTTTATCATCGGGTTGATAGCGGGCCCCGCAGTATCCTTACAAGGATCCCCGACTGTGTCCCCGGTGACTGCTGCCTGATGGGCAAAACTCCCTTTGCCGCCAAAATTTCCTTCTTCTATATATTTTTTGGCATTATCCCAGGCCGCTCCACCGGAAGTCATAGAAATAGCTAAAAATATACCGCTGATAATTGAACCGATTAATAATCCTCCCAAAGCTTCTGCTCCCAAAATTATTCCGACTAAAATTGGAGCTAAAACCGGGATTAATGCCGGCACAATCATTTCTTTTATGGCTGATTTTGTCACAATATCAACGCATTTGCCGTATTCTGGTTTTGCGGTGCCTTCAAACAGCCCTTTAATTTCTCTGAACTGCCTCCTTACTTCAACAACCACGGCCGAGGCCCCTCTTCCGACAGCTGACATAGCATACGAACTAAAAAGATAGGGTAATAACCCGCCAATTAAGAGACCGGCCACAAGCTTTGGGTCGTCTAGCCGAAATTCATATCCGCCGCCCAACTCAGCCAATTCTTGAGTATAGGAAGCAAAAAGAACTAAAGCCGCCAAACCCGCTGAAGCAATAGCATAACCCTTGGTTACTGCTTTGGTGGTGTTGCCCACGGCATCCAAATCATCGGTTACTTTTCTTAGTTCATCTGGTAATCCTGACATTTCTGCAATCCCGCCGGCATTGTCAGTAATTGGACCGTAAGAATCAATCGCGACTATGATGCCGGCCAAAGAAAGCATGGCCATGGCCGCAATCGCAATTCCATAAAGTCCGGCAAGCCAATGGCTGACCAAAATCCCCAAAACAATCAATAAAATCGGTAAAGCGGTTGATTTCATGCCGATAGCCAAACCGGTGATTATGTTTGTGGCATGGCCTGATTGAGAAGCTTCCGCGATGCTCTTTACCGGACAATATTTTTTAGAAGTGAAGTATTCGGTAACTGCCATCATACCGACTGCAATCAAAATGCCGACCAAAGAAGAAAGATAGAGTTTTAGCGTTGAAAATTGAGAACCTGGCAGATTAAATTCTTTAATAACAAAATAAAATCCTATGGCAGCCAAAACCGCCGAAACCATCAACCCTTTATAAAGAGCTCCCATTATATTAGGCGATGAAGCTGCCGCTTCATCTTCAGCCACCGAGTCCCGTTTACGGGACGAAGGTGGAAAAAAGAGCGAAGCTCTCTTTGATTTCGCTGTCGCTCGGGTTTGAGATTTACCGAGGTTAACAAAAAAAGTGCCGATAATAGAAGCCAAAATAGAAATAGCGCCCAAAACCAAAGGAAGTACAATTAATTGAGAATTAACGGAAATCAGAGAACCCAAAATCATGGCGGCAATGGCAGTAACGGCATAGGTTTCAAAAAGGTCAGCCGCCATACCGGCGCAGTCGCCAACATTGTCGCCAACCAAATCCGCAATTACAGCCGGATTACGAGGGTCGTCCTCTGGAATTCCTTTTTCTACCTTGCCAACCAAGTCAGCGCCGACATCGGCTGCTTTTGTATAAATTCCTCCGCCCAATCTCGCAAAAACTGAAATTAAACTTCCTCCAAATCCCAGGGCTATCAAAGCTTTCAAATCATGAGTCAAAAGATAAAAGCCGGAGACCGAAAGCAATCCCAGGCCGACTACCAAAAATCCGGTCACTGAACCTCCTTTAAAAGAAATTGTGAAAGCAGATTTTAAACCTTTTTTTGCGGCTTCAGCCACTCTGACATTCGCTTGAGTAGAAACAATCATTCCGATAATGCCAGAAATTGCGGAAGCTAAGGCGCCAACCACAAAACCTGCTGCAGTTTTTATACCAAAAAAGAATAAAAGAACCAAAAATATAATTACGGCGACCAAACCAACGGTTTTATACTGTCTCTTTAAAAAAGCGACCGCCCCTTCTCGAATAGCATGGGAAATTTCAATCATTTTCCCGGAGCCGGAAGGAGCGCGCTTTATCGTCTGGATTAGAAAAAAAGCAAAAACTAAAGAGATTAAAGCGATAATAGGAACAATTAACATATTAATTTTAAGTTTTTAGTAGGCGAAGAGTCCTTCGTCCTCTTCTTCACCTTCACCCCTTCCTTCAAAGGAAGGGGGCTCGGTTTTGAATTAAGACTTTTTTCCGACTTTTTCCTGCCTGCTTCTTTTGCCCGAGCGTTAGCGAAGGGTGAAGATGAAGCGCCAGCTTCATCGACTTTTAAATCTTTTTCTTTTTCGCCTGCTTCCTTTTTTCCTTCTGTTTGGCTCTCCGTTTGTCCCGGCGTAGCGCCTTTTACATCAATTTTCCATCCTGTTAATTTTGCAGCTAACCTGACATTTTGCCCCTCTTTACCGATTGCCAGAGACAACTGATCTTCCGGCACAATTACCAAGGCTTTGTTTTTTGGCAGACGCTTCACTTCTAATACCTTGGCCGGAGAAAGAGAATTGGCAATATATTTTTCCGGATCATCTGAGTACTCAATAATGTCAATTTTTTCTCCGCCCAGTTCGTTAATTACCGCCTGAACTCTGGTCCCTCTCTGTCCCACGGCACTGCCAATCGGGTCCACTCCTTCCATTTTTGACTCTACGGCAATTTTAGTTCGGAAACCAGCCTCTCGGGCAATAGAACGAATGACTACGGTTCCGGCTGAAATTTCCGGCGCTTCTAATTCAAAAAGTTTAGAGATGAGTTTTGGATAGGCGCGAGATAAAAAGATAACCGGACCTTTTGAAGTTTGGTCAACCTTCACTATGTAAACTTTTAAGCGCTGACCGGGCCGGTAAAATTCACCGGGCACTTGTTCTTCTTTTGTTAAAATGCCAATAGCCCTCCCGATATCTAAAAACACACTTCTGCCTTCAATCCTTTGAACAATGCCTGAAACTATTTCTCCTTCTTTGGTTTTGTATTCTTCAAAAATTGTTTCTCTTTCGATTTCTTTAATCTTTTGTAAAATTACTTGTTTTGCTGTTTGAGCCGCAATACGGCCGTAATCCTTCTCAGGCTTTAAAGATACTTCCAATTCTTCCCCGACTTTAATTTTTGGCTTTATTTTTTTGGCTTCCTCAAGCATTATGTGCTTTTCGGGATTAAAACGGATTTTTTCTTTGCAAGCCTGCTTGTCCGGCGAAGCCCGAAGCCCAAAGGCGGGTCCTTCTTCTTTCTTTTCCTTTAGCACCGAGCTTTCGCGCAGCGAAAGCGAAGGTAAAGAAGAGGGTGAAGCCATCTTCGCCTTTTCCAGCTCTTCCTCAGAATAAATCATAGATTCATCAACCACTAATTTTACCAACCAAAATTCAGCTTCTCCCGATTTCGAGTCAAGCTTGCATTTAATCATTTGCCCTTTTTTCCCATATTCTTTTTTGTAGGCAGCCGCGATTGCCATCTCAATGGTCTCTATCACTTTTTCAGGTAAAATACCTCTCTCTTCTGCAATCTGGGCAATGGCTGACATAAATGATTTTATATCCATAGTGTCTAAAAATAATGTCCGTTTTCCAACGGACAATTTCTTCTTCAACTCTTTAACCTTAAACAAGTTTAACAAAACCAAACTTTTTGTCAAGCTCTTTTAAAATTTTTAAATAATCTGTATAATAATTTATATGCCCCGTAGTAGAATTTCAAACGCCCCTACGGGGCGAATAAAAATTCCGAAAAATTTTATTTGAAATTTCACTACGGGGTATGATTGAAGAATACAAATTTGGCTCCGTCACTATTGACGGTAAAACTTACAACCATGACGTGGAAGTACGTTGGACAGGCGAGGTTTTGGATTGGTGGCGAAAAGAAAGCCACATCATTGATGTTGACGATGTCAAAAGAGCTCTAGAGCAAAATCCGAAAACAATTATTATCGGCACCGGTGAATCAGGCATGGCCAAGGTGTCTGACAGGTTAAAACAGGAGGTAAAATCAAAAGGAATTGAGTCAATTATTGACCAAACTGAACAAGCAACCAAAACTTTTAATATCATAGTCAAAGAACATTCGTTCGTCGAGCCGGAGGCGAGACGGGAGAAGAAACTTGTTTCTTCGACCTTCTTCACCCTTCGCTTCGCTCGAGTAAATGATGAATCAGCAGGCGAAGAAGGAGAACAAAGAAAAGTGATAGGGCTATTCCACTTGACTTGCTGATATGGTTGTGCTATCATTGAGCCAGACCATAAGTCGAGGTATCTTAAGCCCGGATAGATATGAAAATTATCTAACAGGGTAAATAAAGTTTTTCGTTTTTAGAAATAAAATCGAAAGCCAAAATTAAGTAGGGCGACCAAGGGTCAAAAGGTCGTTTTTTAATTGTATATCCTACCAAATTACGAAAACCGTACGAAAATACGAAAACTAATATTTTTATTTCGTACTTTCGTAAAAATTTCGTAGAAAGTTATGGCTTTCAAAAAATTTGATGAAGAACCTCGTGAAGGAGGTTTTCAACGTCAGATGTTCGATGTTTCTGGGATGAATATTAAATGTCGCGACTGCGGAACACCAATCACTCAGTTACCCTTCAACCCTGACCCTGCCAGATTAGATTCAATTCGTTGTCAGGATTGTATGAGAAAATTCCGAGAAAGTAGCCCAAGAAGAAGATTTTAAGATCTTCCATTTGACGCTAACCCAGCTTACCTGGGTTAATAAAAACTCGCCTGCTTTAATGGACGAGTTTTTATTCTGTTTAATAAGTGATTATTCGTGGGGTCAAAAATTGGGGTCAACTCTATTTTTAGGTCAGTTGCCAGCTAACTAAATTACTTTTTATTTTAAACTTTCCATCAATAAATTTTTCAATCACCCAGATATTGGTTTTACAATGCTCGGTAATTTCGCCTACTGCCACCTCGCTCTTTTTTTCTGCTAAAGCCAAGTAAGGAAGAATTTGATCCGTTGAATGCTTATCCAAACAGGCGCCGGACCTTTCTTCTTTTAATAATTCCAGAGCTGCTTCTTTGCCAACATCTTCAGCTCGCTTTCCCAGTTTTCCTAAATTATCAGTTCCAATGATCGTATTCTCAAATTCGGCAATTAAGCAAATTTGACTCCCTGGACAACGGGTATCGTAATATTCAACTTTTTCTTCGGTTGGTAATTTTAATTTCCCTAAAACTTCTCTTACCCCGGCAATTTGACGTTCGGCCACTTTTTTGTCTTTTAACGTCTCTGATGCCCCAGAAATCACCAAAATCTTCTTAAGTTGACCTTTTTCAATAAGATTAATATCCTTTAACCCCGCACCAGAAACTCCGTTTCGGTACGGGGCAGGTTTGGTTGGAAAAATAATTGCTTTGACTTCGGCCCCGCCTTCGGGATAATAACCGCGCCTTAAGATATTAATTTCTGTCTTGCCGTTCATTTTTTCCAAATTTTTCAAAAAGACATAACGAAAATGGTCAATGGTCGGTGAAAAAAAAGTATCAGTTGCTCCGCCGTCAAAATTAATTTTTGTTTCAAAAGGAGAAAATAAACCTGGTAAAATAAGGCTTTGTAAAACCAGAGCGATACTGCCGGCTGTTTCAATTTTTACAGAAAGCTCTTTTTGGTCAATTTCGCCGGGGTAAAATTTTATTTCTTCTGAATCAATCTCGTCTCCTTCTAATCTGCCATTACAAAGCTGAGCTAAGACCTGAATTCCTAAAAGATGCTGTGTTGCCAAACCTGGTTTTGGCCGATTTTTCCTGATATTAAAAATCCGGCAAGGTTTTTTAGTAATTGCTGAAAGGGAAATTGCCGTTCGCAAAATTTGGCCTCCGCCTTCCAACGTTGAACCATCTAATTCAATCATCCCAGTAGTAGAAATTTGACTAAGTTTCATTTTATCTAGCTGTCCGGCAGCAGTCAAATTTCACTACCGGGCAGGGTTTTAAAAAAACAAGATGTTAAATTACCAACACCCGAGGTTGGTGGTCTATTTTTTTTATCAATAGTCGATGAAGCTGTCGCTTCATCTTCACCCACCGAGCTTTTGCGAAGCAAAAGTGAAGGTGAAGAAGAGAACGCAGTTCTCTTCGCCTTCGCTTCGCTCGGGTACTCAAAGTTCGCATTATTGCAGCCCTTGAAAAAGAAAAATAAATAATCTAAAATCTGCTTATGAAAATTGATTTGCATATTCATACCAATTTTTCTTGGGATGGTTTTTCTTCGCCAAAAGAGGTGGTAGATGCGGCCATTGAAAAAAATATTGACTGTATTTGTATTACCGACCATGGAGAAATTAAAGGAGCAACAGAAGCCATGGAATACGGTTTTGATAAAAACATCTTGGTTATTCCCGGCATTGAAATCCTGTCTCTGGAAGGCGATATCTTAGGCATTAATGTTAAAAAAATCATTCCGGACTTTCGTCCGCCAGAAGAAACAATCCAAGAAATAAAAAAACAAGGAGGCATGGCTGTTATCCCTCATCCTTTTTGGCCCCTAAGTAACTTAAAAAACAACAAGGGAGATCTTTTATCGGCTGACGCTATAGAAGTTCTCAACGCCAACATGTTTCGCTTTATTAATAAAAAAGCGCTCACTTTTTCTAAAAAATATAATTTAGTCTTCACCGCAGGTTCTGATGCTCATCGAGCAAAGTTTATCGGCCGGGCTTATCTGGAAATCCCTCAAAATAATCTTTCAGAAAAAGAAGTGATTGAGCAGATAAAAAATAAAGCAGGCCAAATTAAAGGCGAGGCTCTCAGTTTCTTGGAAAGAATAGAAAACAGCTTGAAACTAAGCCCCAAGAAAATATTCCAGTATTATTATGAACTCAGGTCAAAGCAAAGACAATTTCAAAAAAAAAGAGAGCTAAAATAAAATCTTTAATTTCATTTACCCGAGCGGAGCGAAGGCGAAGAGAACTGCGTTCTCTTCTTCACCTTCACTTACCCAAGCGAGGCAAAGCCGAGCGAAGGGTGAAGATGAAAATAAAATTTTCATCGCCTCGCTTCGCAAAAGCTTGGTGGGTGAAGATGGTCGAAGAAACAAGTTTCTTCTCCCGTCTCGCCTCCGGCTCGACGAACGAATGTTCTTCGACTAAGTTGGATTCAGATTAGACCACTTACCGCAACGATCTCCCCAGTGAGCGACGATTTTTCCATCAATCCTGGCCTCAATCACTTCGCAGCGGTTCGGACATCCCTGGCATTGAAAAGAGGTACATTTAATATCTTTATCAGAAATTTCGAAACCAAAAAATTTAGTTTTTTGGGGAGCTATTTCTTTAACTAAAAGAGCCGCCCCGAATGCTCCCATCACCGTGTTGTATTGCGGGACAATAATTTTTTGCCCGAGGGCATTCTCGAATGCTTTTCTCATCCCCGGGTTTTCCGAAACTCCTCCCAAAAATACAATCGGGGGCTGAGTATTTTTCCCTTTTGCTACGCTGGCTAAGAAATTTCTGGCCAACCCCTGACAAAGCCCGGCTACGATATCCTCAGTTTTATGACCAATCTGTTGTTTGTGAATCATATCCGATTCACAGAATACAGTACAACGGCTACCGATACTAGTTGGATTTTTCGATTTCAAAGCAAGCCCGCCGAATTCTTCAATTGGAATTTTTAAACGAAAGGATTGAGCATCAAGGAAAGCTCCGGTACCAGCCGCACAGATTAAATTCATAGCAAAGTCAACGGCAACACCGTTTTCTAAAATGATAATTTTGGAGTCCTGGCCACCAATTTCGATAACGGTTCTAACCTCGGGCAAAAAATAACTTATTCCTTTGGCGTGGGCAGTAATTTCATTTTTAATTAGGTCTGCTCCGGTAATCGCACCGGTTAAATACCGAGCCGAACCGGTAGTTCCCACCCCGGCAATCTCGATATCTAAATTATGTTTTTTGATGTAATTCTTTAACTCTCCTAAACCCCTTTTAATAGCTTCTATTGGATTTCCTTCCGTCCTGATATAAAGAGAAAATAAAACCTGGTTTTTTTCGTCAATTAAAACCAGTTTAGTAGAAATAGAGCCGACATCAATGCCAAGATGGGTTTTCATGTTGTTTTTCGGTTATGGTGGTTTTTGGCTACGTCGACAAAGGCTTCGAGCCTGGTATTTATCCCGGCCTCGGCCACTTGTTCATCGAGAGAAAGCGATAAAAAAGGAATCCCCGACTCTAAATGAATTTTTTCCAAAATCGGTCGAACAGTTACTTCGGGCATACAGCCAAAGGGTAAGAGATGGATTACCCCGTCAAAATTTTTTTTGACATAGTTTAACATTTCGTAAATTGCATCGGCGCCGTGACCTCCGACCGTTGACCTTAAATATGGTTTTATTTTCTTTTGAATCTTCCATTCTCTCCAAGGAAAAATCCCTTGCTTGATAAAATAAGAAAGAGACATCTCGCGATGAACCTCTGCTCCCATCTCGCCTAATTTTTTTTCTATATCAAAATTGACCGCTCCGTCAACAACCGTATAAATTTCGCCAATCAATCCTATTTCAAAAGGAGAAATATTATTTTGAATTTTAATTTTCTGAAATTTTTCTTCAATTTCTTTTTTTAGTTTTGAAAGCTCTTTTCCAGTTTGAAGTCTATCTAACCTTTTTAAGGTATCAATTAAAATCCATTCTGTTTCGCCCCTAATAATTTCTCTTGGCCTGAGCCAACGAGCTCTTTCCTCTAAAAATTCTACTAATTTCAATTTTTGATATGATAAAAGAAAAGTTTTAATCACCCTGCACCAGGAAGTTCGATTTTTTTCCTTAATTTCTTTTATCCGGGGGAAAAAATTTCTGCCATTAAAATTTAAAACTTTAATATTGCTAAATCCGACATCATGCAAGGCCTTTTCCTGAATCATCCAGTAATATCTCAATCGACAACTTCCTTTAATGTTTTCCCACATAAAAAAAGTATCAACTCCTCTCTTTAAAGCATGGAGATAGTTTCCAAGATTCACTTTTAAAGGAAGACAAAAAAGCTCAGGGGAAATCTTTGCTCCTTCTTCAATATCTTTGACAGTTGTTTTCTCTGATAAAACAACATCGCATCCTATTCCTTCAAATAAGGTTTTAAAAACAATATGATAATTTCCAAAATGGGGGAAAGAAATCTTCATATGGTATCAATAAAAGCTTCAAGCCGAGTTTGGAAACCGGCTTCGCCGGTGTGTTCATCAATTAGCAAGTATAAAAAAGGGATTCTATTTTGTTTAATCTTTTTTTCAACAAATTCTTTCAGTACGGCATCGCAACCGCATTGAAAGGAAGAAATCTCAATCGCCCCTGAAATATTGTATTTTAAGACTTCGTCTATTTTCCCCAATATCTCCCCTCCAAATTCCCAGTGGAATTTTTGAGCTTCTGTCTCTAAAATTGCTAATTCTGGTGGTTTAATATTTTTTATTGGTACTTCGTCAATAAAAATAATCTGCGCTCCCGTTTTCTTTAATTTATCATCTATTCTTAAATTAACATATTCATCGTATAGATTGTAGGGATGAGAAATTAAAACTATCTTCGGTTGGGTCGAATGTGCTTTCTCAAAAAAATCTTGTTCTTCTTGTTTTTTTAATTCTTTTTCTTTTAAAAAAGAGAGGGTTAAGGCTTTTTTTATCTCTTTTTTACTTTTATTTATATTTTTCCCTAATCTCTCAACTGTTTTTCCAAATTTTTCTTTCTTTTCATCGAAGGTTTCGGTTAGTATCGGGGTTTTTACTAAGATTTTGGATAAATCAGGAATCCCAAAGAACTTTAGACAATACTCTAATTTCTCTTGATTGGTTTTTAATAGTGGAATAAAAATATAATCTACTTTCTCTTCAAGGTCTTCAAACCATAATAAATGGCCCCAATAGACCTTATTAGAAAAACAGGTTTCAGGATCTGCCACTTTTACCCCTTTCTCAACGATTTCTTTGTTGGTAGGAGGGGAAAGAATTACTTTACAGCCGAGACTTTCAAAAAAGGTCTCCCAGAAATAAGGTCTTTTCCAATAAATTAAAGCTCGAGGAATACCGATAATCATAAATCCGAGTGATAACGAAGTCAAAGAGGCAAGCCTTTTTTCCACTTTCACCCCGCCCCGCTTTGCGGGAACGGGGTTCAGTGGCTAAAGAAGGGATTTATCTCTTCGCCTTAAAATAATTTAGAATATAGATTTAAAATAGTGTTCCTTGGCGGGATAAAGTTTTCTGTCCTCCTCTGGAAAAAATTCTTATTTTCCCATAAACGCCGTCGTAACCTGGCTCAATATAAATCTTTCCCTCCCTTACTCTTTCAATCCCCTCAGCGATTTCAGGCAAAGTGGAAATTTCTAAATTTTGACGAGAAGCATTAAGCAAAATCTCAAACTCATTGCCAAATTTCTCAATCAGGCTCTTATACTCTTTTTCTACTTGCTTTGCCCCCGGCAACACGCCAAAGACATCGGCAATTATCTCTTGTAAAGGCACCAAACTTTTGAAGGGTATGGCGCCTTGAGGTTTAAAACCTTCGGACCTGTCCGCCAAAGAATCAACCCTGTTTAGAACCCCAATGGTTAAAGGCTTACCGCAATGAGGGCAAATATTGTTGTATTTTTTTGATTCTTTGGGAGATAAGGAAATTCCGCAAAGACGGTGGCCGTCGTAGTGGTATTTTCCTTCTTCCGGAAAAAATTCAATAGTGTAAAGAAATTTCTGGGGATTTTTTGTTTTTATTGCCTCAGTAATCGCCGGATAACTTAATTCAGTATCAAAAACATTGGCTTCCCGACCGATTTTGGCCGGTGAATGCGAATCGCTGTTTGAAATCAAAGCGATTTTATCCAAGGCAGATAATCGCCAATTCATGGCTGGATCAGATGACAAGCCTGTCTCTCCGGCAAAAATATATTTTGAATATTCCTCAAAACACTCCTCAATTGAATCAAAGCCGGATTTGGAGCCAAAAAGCGAAAACCACGGCGTCCAGATATGTCCCGGCACTACCAAGCATTCGTTTGAAATATTCAGAACAATTTTCAAAAGCTCTTTCGCGTCCAGTCCCAAAATCGGCCGGCCGTCTGATTTTAAATTGCCAATCCAGCATAACTGAACATTAATTTTCTCAACCGCCTCAAAAGAAGGAGCAAAAATTAAAATATGAATTTTCCTCACCTTCCCATTAGTCAAAGAGGATAAATCCTCTTTTCCACCCTTCGCTGCGGCTCGGGTTTTAGAATAAATGCAACTGATTTCGGCAGTCAAAATGAAACGAGTCCCGCCATCTCCTTTTTTTAACTTAAGCAAACCGGATTCAGCCGGCTCCAATTTGGTTTTTAAATTTTTCAGCCATTCAGGATGGGTAAAATCGCCTGTGCCCAAAACCTTAATTCCTTTAATTTTTGCCCACTTATCAAGACTCTCCAAATCCATATCTCTGCTGGTGGCGCGGGAATATTTTGAATGGATATGAAAATCGGCTATAAATGACATATGTTAAATTATACCTCTAGGGATAATTCTCGCCAGGCTCAAATGATTCCTTCTTTTAATAAATCTTGAAGAACGTCTTCTGGTATGAGTGGTCTCTGACCGGCCGGAGTTCTCCCCGGGTATCTCCAGGCGCTGATGATTTTGATGCATTTGGGTTTTTTTAGAATTTGGTACATCATCCAGATTTCCGTCGGATGTTTTTTGGTGCCGGTGGTCTGCATGTTGGCTAAAGTGCCGGGAGCTATGCCTTCTTCTTTTCTGTCCGGTTTTCTCAAAACCCGCAACACTCTTTTTTCCGATAACTGATACTGCCGCATTTTTCTCTGGGCGTGTTTTGTCCAGCGAATTCCGCCTTCATTTTTTGGTAATTTCAAAAGCATAATGATTAGAATTATTTTTTCTCTTTTCCGTCAATCACAATTAAAGCGTGGAAATCCTGATATAATCTAAAATCTCTTTTTAAATTTTTCTCAAATAATTTTTGTAAAAAATCGTATAATAAATTTTGCGATATTCTTCTTTTTTTGATTACCCGAGCGAAGCGAAGGGGCGGGTTCGCTGAACTTTGTTCATCTCGCGCCCTGCGCTTCGCTTGGGCAGATGAAGGCAAACTCTGAAAGAGGCAAACTTCATCGACTAAACGCCTGGTGTATTCATCAATCACGAAAACCGGCTTGTCTAAAGCGTAAAGCAAAATGGAATCAGCGGTTTCCGGACCGATTCCTTTAATTCTTAACAATTTCCCCCTTAGTTCTACAAGTTTTTCTCTCCTCATTTTTTCCAAATTTCCGTAATTTTCAACAATGAATTTTGCCAGAGAAAAAAGATATCGGGCTTTGACCCGATAAAATCCCGAGGGTTTAATCAAAGGGGCTAATCTCCTCTTGCCTGTCCGACAAATATCTTCTAAAAAATTTATTTTTGCCCCCTTCAAACTGTCCATTACCAACTGAACATTTTTCCAATTGGTCCTTTGGGTCAAAACAGCTCCAATAAGCACTTCTTCCCTTTCTTTCTCAGTTTTCGGTCTTTTGCACCATAGTTTCCATTGTCCACTTGGTTTTCCGTATTTTATTTTCAGCTCTTTGTATACCCAAGCAATAGTGAAGGGCGATGGGGACTTCGTCCCCATCTTCACCTTCGCTTCCATAACTGGAAGCTCGGTGAGTGAAGATGAAGCGACAGCTTCATCGACTATTTGTTTAAAAGTATTTTTTTCCATTACTCAAAGAACATTCGTTCGTCGAGCCGAAGGCGAGACGGAAGAAGAAACTTGTTTCTTCGAGCTTCTCCACCCTTCGCTGCGGCTCGGGTATTGAATTATCTCATATTCTTTTTCGCTTTTTACTCCGATATCTAACTCAACCGCTCTTTTAATTTGCGGCAAATCCCAAGGATTAATATCCTTTAATGAATTTCCTTTGAAGTTCTGAATTATTTTTATCCCTTCAATGTCAATGGCGATTCTGTCATCTGAAGCTAAAATTAAATTTGGCTCGCGAATCTCCCCTTGAGCCGGCCCTTTATTAATGAAGCATTTTCTGGCATCCATAATAATCAAATCAGGATTAATGATTTTGTTTAACTCAGCCAGCTTTTCTTGAAGTCTGGATAGGTGTAAATTAACCCTTTGGATGGGTTTCATAAAGCCTACTGAAAGTTTTAAACTGCCCGTAAATTTAGCTAAAGAATGAGTCTTTAAACAAGGCAGTAAAATTAATCTATCGGTCCGCTCTAAAAATTCAGTAACCAGAACCTTCTTTAGATACTTGGCTTCGGGAATTTCTTTTTTCGTCCACTCTCTTTCTTCAAAAACATAAATTCGAGGAGGCTGTTCCATTTTCTCCAAATCAAAAATCTTCAATTTTTCCATTACTCTCCTCGTGTTCAGG
>Ga0210049_1003064_pt1 | contig 15241 bp, 19 predicted proteins | sample CryGeyCG2014_300_2_FD_183964 | JGI IMG/M metagenome (GOLD analysis project Ga0210049, IMG submission 183964) | Groundwater microbial communities from aquifer - Crystal Geyser CG06_land_8/20/14_3.00 (SPAdes) (version 2) | ecosystem: Environmental > Aquatic > Deep subsurface > Groundwater | place...
CTCCTTGAGTGTTTCGCCTGATTGTTTTTCTCATATAGTTGGTGGAAGTTATTAATTAAATAATCTTCCCACCATACCACATGAGAGCGAAACCCCAAAGGTAACCCTAATTGCTGCAATTGTAACACTTTTTGTCTAATATTTAATCCCTATGAATATATGATATTATAGCGTTTTAATAATTTTAGATAATACTTTTTTATTATTAACAGCTAAATCAGCTAATATCTTTCTGTCTAACTCTATTTTATTAATTTTTAATTTATTAACAAACTTAGAATAATTTAATCCATTTTCCCTGGAAAACGCATTTATTTTAATCTGCCAAAGCGAGCGCATAGTTCTTTTCTTTTTTTTGCGGTCGGTATAAGCATGCACTCCCGCTTTATTAACAGCTGTTTTTGCCAATCTAATTAATTTTTTTCTTCCCCACTGATAACCCTTAACTTTTTTTAAAAGTATTCTTCTTTTTTTAACATGGGTTGTGCCTCTTTTGACTCTTGGCATATATTAATAAATAAAAAAAATAGTATATCAGGCAATTGGGTGATAATTTAAAATTTTATTTAAATATAACTTACAATTTATTTACCACCGCCCTATATCTATCCTAATTATAAGGAATTAATAATTTAATAATTTTACTATGGCTTTTATCGGTATTAATGTCACGGCGTTTATTTCTAATGGTATTGCCGGATTCCCTGGAATTAAAATGATCTTGACCGCCTTTCCTTTGCCTGAATTTATCGTTTTTAGTTATGGTAATGCGCTTAGCCGTAGCTTTATGAGTTTTTATTTTTGGCATATATTTATCTTAATATCTATGTAATCTAGCGAGTTTAATTAAAAAACAGACCTAAACGTCTGTTTATTTATTAACATTAAAACCGTTTATTTTTTATTTACTAATAATATAGTAAACCTTCCGTTCATTTTTGTCAAGTCCTGTTCTTTAATTAGGTTTAATTTTTCCTCTTTGGCCAGACTTTCAATGAAAGCATTTATTATCTCAACAGCTTTAGCCGGATGCTGTCTTTCTCTCCCTTTTAACACTATCTCAATTTTTAGCTTATGGCCTTTAATTAAAAATTTTTTCGCTTGTTCCAGCCGAAAATCAAAATCATGGCGGCTGATGCGGACCGATAGCCTGATTCCCTTGGTTTCAACCTTTTTTTGCTGGACTTTTTGCTTATGCGCTTTTTTGTCCATCATATATTTAATCTGGCCATAGTCCATTATTTTTGCTACCGGCGGTTCGGCTTTGGGATTTACCTCAACTAAATCCAGCCCTGCTTCCCGGGCCATAGCTAAAGCGGCCATAGTATTTATCTTCCCTTTTTTATCGCCATTTTCATCAATCAAAAAAATTTCTTCCGATTTAATCTGTTCATTTATTTTATTTCTTTTATCCGGTGTTTGTTTTGCTCTTCGCCAAATTGTACGCATAGTTTTAATAATTTATAATTTTATAATTTTTTAAAATAATTTTCTAATATCTTAATTTTAAACATTAAAAAATGAATTACCCCGTAGCAGAGCTGCGAGGTATCCTCAAGGTAGTTAATTATTTTAAAAAACCAATGGTTTCTCAAACTCTTCCTTGCAAGGAATACCCCGGAGCAGAGCTCCGAAGAATACTTTGATTTAATCATTATTTAAAAATTGGAAATTGGAAATTAAAAATTTTAGAGCGGGTAACGGGAATCGAACCCGTATTTCTACCTTGGCAAGGTAATATAATAACCATTATACGATACCCGCCTATGCCCCGGTTTAAACCGGGGCTTCGGCGGGCAAGCCCGCCTTACAGACGATATAATTATATTTTATGATAGATTGGGAAATTTAATCCTGACAAAATAAATTTTAAAATGAATTACCCTCTCGATTAAAAGAATTAAATAAATAACCAATAATTTCATAATTATATTATCAGAATTAATTTTATTTATCAAGGGCTAATTTAAGTTTTATGATTGAATTTAATTATTTTTATGCTTATAAAATTCTGCCGCCATTTGAAATGCCGTCTTGAAAAATTCTTAAATCTCGTTTAAATAAAAATTTGGCGGCATCAACAATGGCATAAGTTATAAAAAAGGCGGATAAAACATCAATAGAATAGTGCACGTGCGCTAACAGCACTACCACGGCAAAAATGATTGCCGTAATAATAAATAAAATACGAAGGCGGATATTTTGCCAAAATACTAAAGCCATTAAAAAAGGCAGGCCGACATGGCCGGAAAAAAATAAGTCCGCGCCGAATGTAATTTTATTAAGAATATTGGAATTAATGGCTATTTGCGTCGGAAATGGCCCGATATGGGTAAGCGTCACAAAGGCAGACCGAGTAAATACGAATAAAGCAATGGCCTTGCCGATATACGGCATCCTTCGCGGTTTTGAAAAACATAAATGAGCAATAAAAATCCAGAATAAAAGAGAGCCGTAAATAAAAATGCCATTAACATTAAAAACAGGCAAATTGCTTAATATAACATCAGTTACTGAATTACTGGCTATTTCGGTAGCGTAACTTCCCGCGTGATAATTTGTAATCAAACTTGCCGTAAGAAGTAAAAAGGCCATGATAAAAGATAAAACGAATTCCTTATTAGTAAAATATATTTTATATTCTCTTAATATTTTTTTCATAATTTTTTAAAATTATCTGAACTTGGCTGTAATGAATTACCCCGCGACAGAGCTACGAGGTATCCTTAAGGTAGTTAATAATTATTTTGAAAAACCAATGGTTTCTCAAACTCTTCCTTGCAAGGAATACCCCGGAGCAGAGCTCCGAGGAATACTTTGATTTAATCCTTCTACAAAATTTTCTATCATTGGGGCTATCTCTCTAAAATGATTCAGTACTAGGATATGATCAGCGTTATTAATAACAATCATTTTTGCCGCCGGTATTTTATCAGCCATAACTTGCGTGTATTTAAGGGGAAAGATAGTATCCTTTTTCCCGTGGATAATAAGAACTGGAATTTTAATTTTGGCCAATATGTTTTCGCCATTGAATCCATGGGCTTGGCAGGCGCAATATAAATACACTCGCAATCCGGTGTTTCTAATATCAGCAAAATTTCTTCGTATATTCCAATCTGTGGTATTTTTATACTTGGCATAGTCAACCCGCCCCCGGATTTTAGAAAAAGGGACAGGCAGTTTAATTTTGGCCGCCAGGCGAAAAAGAGGCATAAATATCCGCGCCAGCGGTATTTTCTTTACCGCGTATTGAGGGCTAAATAAAACCGCCCTATCTACCCGATTTTGATTATTTTTAAGAAAGGCTAACGTTATCAAATTTCCATATGAATGGCTGATTAATACGCATTTATTTATATTAAAATAATCTATTAGATCGCGCAAATCTTGCGCAAATAATTCTATGCGATATGATTCGTAGGTTCTAGGTTTAAACGACCGACCGTGGCCTCTTAAATCAAACATTAAAATATTGTATTTTTGCTTGAACCTCTTTTCAAATTCCTGCCAGGCCGATAAGCTGCCGGAAACCCCGTGAACAAAAACAATGGTTTGCTTTTGGGGGTTAAAATCGTTTATCCGGTAGCAAATATTTGTCTGAGGAAGAAATGATTCTTTCATATTTTTATTGGGAAAGCGCAAAATAATATAAATTTTCCATCTTTAAAACGCTTTGATTAATTTCAAATTGCTTGCTTATTTTTAAGCTTTCGCTTCCCATTTGCTCGCGCAAAGAATTATCCGCCAAAATAGCTATTATTTTTTCGGCTAAATCTATCGGGTTCCCGGAACGGAAAAGAAAACCATTATTATCCACAAAATGTTTGGCGGCATTATTTTCGGAATCGGCTATAATAATAGGCAGGCCGCAGGCCATGGCTTCAAGCACAACCATGCCTTCAAGTTCTGCCAGAGACGGCAGAACAAAAATATCGCTAGCGTTATAGGACATAACCAATTCCTCGTCCGTAACCTTGCCAAAAAAAGTTAAATTTTTTTCCAATTTAAGCTTTTTAGCCAGGGATTTCAACCAATCTTTCTGATGGCCGGGGCCGACTATGTAAAAATGCGTCTGGGGATATTTTTTTAAAATTAAAGGAGCGGATTTTATTAAAATTTCAATATTTTTTTCCGGATGAAGCCGGCCGACGAATAAAATATTTTTTGTTTCCCGGGGCAGATTCCATTTAACAAATAATTTTTCCGCATCCATTTTTTTAAAAACCGAAGTATCAACCCCGTTGCTTATTACTTTATTATATATTTTTGCGTTGAGCGTTGGAAAAAATTTCTGGGCGAATTCCGAGGGATAGACAAGGGCATCGGCCCGCATATATAAATTAACAAGATATTTTTTATACAGATTATTCATAATTTCCCGTCCGGCAAATTTTGGAATATGTAAAAATAAATTTTCCGGCTGGGAATGCGAGTGCATAATTATTTTAATGCCTAATACTTTCGCGGCCTTGGCGGCAATAAAAGCAAGCGGAGTCGGCAAAAGTATATGCGCAATATTTATATTTTCTTTCTTTAAAACTTCTTTAACTTCGGCTACAGTCGGCAAGGCCAGCCGAAATCTGCTTTCCGTTTTGGGCAACAATACGGACCGAAATCTATAAACCTTCATTCCGCTATAGCAGTTATTTTCCTGACTAAAAGGGGATTTGGCGGCGATAAAGATAATTTTATGCCCCCGGTCGCGCAAGTTCTCGGAAAATCTCGTGGTTGACTTAAAAACCCCGGCTATATAATCGGTTATTGGATCGCAGACCATGGCGATATTTAATTTTTTTTGCGGCTTATCTAGTCCGTTCATTTTGATGATTAAGATGATTTTTTTGATTTATAATAAATTATAAATGCTATAGCCAATAGCGCCAAGGCGCTGATGAAAGCGGCGAAATAATCCAAATATTCAGCTATTCGCAAATAAGCGTGCCCGAATAAAAATCCAACAATCAAGAGGGCTGCTGTTTGGACAAAAGAGACTAAAATGCATAATCTGATATAGTGTTTGAAATTAATATGCAAAATCCCGGCGGATATCAGGCCGATTATGCCTATGCCATGAAAAATTTTAGACATAACAACCGTTTTCTTTGAATTATTTTTATAATAATCATCAGCTTGTCGCAGTTTTTGGGCGGTTAATCCTATTTTTGCGCCGTGTTTGACAATAAAACTATTACCTTGCCGTCCCAAGAGATATAATAGGGTATCTCCTAAAAAATCAGCTAAAATAACGATAATATAAATTAAAAAAACATTTAAAAAGCCCGTAGCCACGAAAAAACCGGCAATAACAGTCACTATCGGCCCTTCAAAAATGGCCAAAGGAAACAAAATATAATATTTATACACCAGGAGCCAGCCGATAGTTTGTGATAATGAGGGCATTATTTATTAATTAAAAATAAAAAAGTTTAATTCTAGTGCTGTATTCTTGAATTAGTCCGAACGCATTTCGCCGCCTGCGGCGGCGAGGAAAGCCCCCCGCGAAATTCTGAAAATGCGGCGGAGCCGCACCGATGACAATTTTCTCCCTTCGGGAGATCTACCGAAGGTACGACAAGTTTTTCTTTGGCGGCAAATTCTTTTGATTGATTTATTATTGATGGTATAAATTCAAAACGCAAAACTACTTAGCTACCCACCCGCCATCAACAACTAAAACTTCGCCATTGACAAAATCTGATTCATCAGACGCTAAATAAACTGCGGCCATCGCGATATCTTCTGGTTCACCTAATCGAGGATAAGGAGTTGAGCTCTCTAAAAATTGTTTTGTGGCTGGGTCAGTAATCATATCTTTTGTCATCACGGTTTTAATCACCCCGGGAGCGATGCAGTTGACATTAATTTTTTTCGGAGCATATTCCAAGACCATTTCTTTAGTTAAAGCAATTATTCCGCCTTTAGAGGCGCAATAGGCACCGCTTTGAGCAAATCCAACCAAACCAGCAATTGAGGCTATGCTTATAATTTTGCCTTTACCTTGTTTGAGCATTTCAGGAATTACTCTTTTAGAGCCCAAGAAAACGCTCTTGAGATTAACATTTAAAACCGTATCCCAGTTTTCCTCAGACATTTCATGAAGATTGTAAGCTCTATGAATACCAGCATTATTGACCAAAATATCCACCTGGCCAAATTTGTCCAAACAAGTTTTTACCATCTGTTCAATATCTGCTGTTTTACTAACATCTGTTTTAACAAAAACTACTTCTCCGTTTATTTTCCGAATTTGTTCCACCGTTTCCTTCCCACCCTCCTCTGACCAATCAGCCACCACTACTTTGGCTCCTTCTTTAACAAAAGCCAATGCAATGCCTCGACCGATACCAGAGCCGGCGCCAGTAATAATCGCAATTTTGTTTTGTAAGCGCATAAGTTTTTTCTTAAAAATAAAATTAATTTTTTAATAACAGAATGTTGACCGGATATTCTGTAAGATAATTATGAATATTATGAAAAAATTTTCTTTTCCAAAAATATGGTTCGAGCCGATGTTTTTAACAGGTTCTTTGACAGTTTTTATCGGTGCGGCTCCGCCGCATTTTCAGAATTTCGCGGGGGGCTTTCCTCGCCGCCGCAGGCGGCGAAATGCATTCGGACTAATTCAAGAATACAGCACCAGTAAGGAATTTGCAAGCAGTTGCGGTTCGCCTCGCTTCGCTCGGCGATTAAATTGTAAGGGATTTTGGGCGAAAAAATCAGTTGGCGATTTCGTTCAGGGAAAAGAAAATTTTTAAATCAAAACAATATGAAATACATAATCTACACAAGAAAATCTACCGAGGAAGACGACAGACAAGTCCTTTCAATTGAAGCTCAACTTGTTGAGCTAAAAGAATTTGCCGCCAAAGAAAAACTTGAAATTGTCGCTTCCTTTCAGGAAGCAAAAACTGCCAAAGAACCTGGGCGAATAAAATTCGCCGAAATGTTGTCATTGATTGAAAAAGGAAAGGCAGACGGAATTATATCATGGCACCCCGACAGATTAGCGAGAAACAGCGTTGATGGTGGAAAGATTATTCATTTTGTAGATCGTGGCTTAATTAAGTCCCTCAAATTTCCCACCTTTTGGTTTGAGCCAACGCCACAGGGATTATTTATGCTGAACATCGCTTTCGGCCAAAGTAAATATTTTGTAGACAATTTGCGAGAGAATGTAAAAAGAGGTTTGCGGCAGAAAATTCGCAACGGTGTTTGGCCCGGCTGGGCTCCGGTTGGCTATCTCAATAATCCGAAAACTCGCTTTATCGATATTGATCGAGGGAAAGCACAGAAAGTGAAAAAGCTTTTTGAGTTTTACTCCACTGGTAGATACACTCTTAAATCTCTCGCAAATTGGTGCAAGCAAAAAAATCTGCGTGGCAATCTTGGAAAAGAAATCGCTGTCAGCAATATTCAGAAAATTTTGACCAATCCTTTTTATATCGGCTTAATGAAATACAGAGGGGAACTTTTTGAGGGACAACACGAGCCGTTAATTTCAAAGAAACTTTTTGATAAATGCCAAGAAGTGATGAGCAAGCGAGGAAAAGTACAGGAAGTCAGAAAATATAATTTTGCTTTTCGTGGCTTAATGAAATGCGCTTCTTGCGGCTGTTCAATAACTGCCGAAATTCAAAAGGGGCATAATTATTATCGTTGCACCAAAAAGAAAGGGACCTGCCAAGAAAAGCATTATTTGCGAGAGGAAGTTTTAAGCCAGCAAATTAAATCTTTTCTTCAAAAAGTTTCTTTGTCGAGCCAAGACACCGAAAAAGTTTTGGCGGCGTTAGATAGCGAGCGAGAACAGGCAAGGCAGCAGGCAGGGTCAAAAGTGAAAATTTTGAAAGAGCAGTTACAACAAGTAGAAATAAAATTAGGAAAACTGCTTGATGTCTATTTGGCAGATGCTTTATCCACAGAAGAATACGTTGCCAAAAAACAAGAATTATTGTCGCAAAAAATGGAGCTTCAGGAAAAAATCACCGACTTTGAGCAAAAAGGATTGTCTTGGCTCGAACCGGCTCGTGAGTTTGTTTTATCCCTTAACCGAGCCACAAAATTGGTAGAAACGGAAAACAAGGAAGAAATGACAACATTTCTTAAAAACATCGGCTCGAACCATATTTTACGAAATCGCCAACTAATTTTTTCGCCCAAAATCCCTTACAATTTAATCGCCGAGCGAAGCGAGGCGAACCGCAACTGCTTGCAAATTCCTTACTGGTGGTCCAGGTGAGACTCGAACTCACATGCCTTGCGGCACGACATTTTAAGTGTCGCGTGTATACCAATTCCACCACTGGACCTTATTTTTTTCTATTCCTGCCTCTATGCGTCGGCTCTAAGCTATGGCAATTAGGACAAAGTATTCGTAAATTATTAATTCTATTATCCCGACTATCGCCATTTATATGGTCTAGCTCCAAAGGAAGCCGTCCGTCTTTACTTTTTTTATTCCATCCGCATTTTTCACATTTTGGTTTTTTCAAACCTGCGGAAAAAAGGCGTTTTTTTAATTTATAACTCTGAAATTCACTTTTTTCAACCAATATTTTTCCCAATGGTATTCTAGGCGAATCCAAACCGCTTAATCCCTTTTTCCATCCTTTGCCTTTTAAATGGCTAATATTTATATTGTAAAATTTTAAATATTTATTTATTTGATTATAATTTCCACCAGCCGGTATTAATCCAAGTATTCCGATTATTTGCCTAATGCTTCTTGATTTTTTGGCAGCGATTTTTAATTGTTTTTCCGACCAATTTCTTTTTCTCATATAATAATTTTACCATAATGGTATAGCTGTTGCAAGACACCCGCACACATATTCCTTTTTACAATAAAAAAAGCCCTTTAAAAGCTTTAAAAATATTATAACCAATATTTTTATTTTTGGCAAGATTTCTTATATATAAAAAATAATAATGAAATTATTATTCATTTTTTATTCCCTTTTAATAGCTTAATCTAAAATCCAATAATATTATTTGCCTATTTTTTTCTTGCGGCATACGCAACCGCCGGCGCCTAAAATTATCAATATAGCCAGAATGGTTATGGCTATATTTCCCCAGGAAGGGGCCAGCCAGGCCAAAACTATGATAGCTAGTGCCATAATAGCCCGGCAGTAGCAAAAGCCCGAATGGAAACAACAGGCATCGCCTCTTTCCCCGGCGCTTTGAGGATTGTTTGGAATTTGGTTTTCCATAAAATTTTTTTGTGGATTGGCAAATCCACTTAGTTTAATATTATTAAATCCCGTAAAGCTTTTGAATGCCGGCAATATCAGCCGGCTCCAGAGATCTTTTCTCTATTTCTCCTTCGCCCGAATATCCATACATAGTAACAGCCGAGCAGTTGCTGGAATATATATCGTCAAGACCAGCGGCATGGCCCAATTCATGGGCGGCTATATTCTCTAAATCCATAAAAATAGGAGCCGAGGTAGCAGTGGCATCCCCCCAAAGGAAGCTGTCGTTAAACAGCATGTCAAATTCAACCAATTGCTTTCCCTGCCGGGTGTACCAGATGGATGTGACGCCGATGACGTTCGGGTCCGGATAATTCCCGAAGGCAAGGGCGTTTTCAAAATTCTGCACTCCGTACACGGCGCCGGTATCCAAACGGTAGTTGTCGCTAAACAGCTCTGCGGAAGTTTCTCGGTCCCAGGTTTCCGCGGCCGCGGAAATAGCCCCGGCCACAAAACTTTCCGTCAGGCCGTCACCGTTGCTGGAGTTGATAACATAGCTTACCGGCAAGGATTTCCATTTTACCCCCAAGGTTTTATAGCAAGTGTCTCCGCCTGCCGGCTTATTGCCCTGATTGCCGGGGTTATTCGGCTTGGCATAATGGATAAAATCCACTCTTTCCAAATCCCATTCTCCGGCGACGGTTTCCGATATGGCCGGCGATTTTTCCGGCGCGCGGGCGTTATCTTTGGCTTTCTGGCTGTTTGGTATCAGCATGCCGGCGCTAGCGGCGCTGGCAACGATTAAAGCCGCTAAAAGCGAAAAAAAGAATAAATTTAACTTTCTCATAATTTTTATTGTTAATTAATTATTTTAAATTTTTTCTGGCTTGGGCAAGTTCTTTTCGCCTGTCCTCTAAAACATTCGGCATGCTTTCATATTTATTTATTGTGGCCGGATCTTTAAGCCATTTTTCCGCCTCCTCTAATCTTCCTTCGGCCAACGCCTGCTTGAATGTGGTTGAATTATTTATCGGCATTTCGGTTTTTTCTTTGTTATATACCGGCTCTAATCGGCTACCCGCATATTCTCCAAAATATTTTTCATATTTGCCGATCCTGCCTTTTTGGGCATTATATTCCATGGTTTCTTTAATTATTCTCTGCGCCCCTTCTTTATCTCCGTTTTCACAATAAGCCCCCAAAAGCTCTCTTTGCCTGTCTTCCAGCCATTTATCGCCATAGCCTTCTTTACTGCCATAGGCCTCTTTCGTCCATTTTTCTGCTTGAGCCAAATCGCCTCCCGATTCAACTATGTTTTTAAATTCTGCAGTGTTGTTAATCGCCATTTTTTCTTTTTTATTCTCGCCCAATTCTTATTCTGCTTTATTTGCTTCCGACTTAATTTGTTTTGGTTTAAAATTTTCCATGGAAATAAAATTACTTCTATTGATTACCAATATTTATGTAATTTTTCCCGTTTTCTTCATACCTGAAACCCCAATTATAATCGGATAAAAATAAAGAAAAATAATCATTTTTATCATAAGGTCCAAAAATTTCATTATTAATGTTAAAATACGTCTTACCATTATCGCGATATTGGAATCCCCATCTTTTATCTGATAATGCCGGATTTATTCTTTCATAAGGCCCATATTCTCTTCCGTTTATACTTATATACCGCCTATCTTCTTTTACAAAAATAAAATACCAATTATTATTCTTAATATATAAATTTCCGGAATTTTGTCTTATTTTTTCATAAGGGCCATATTGTTTTCCGCTAATAGTAAAATATATTTTATCGTCTTTACTAAAGATATAAGCAAAATCATTATCAGTAACCATACAATTTCCAACGGAATCATAAGGCCCAAATTCATTATTTTTTATTTTTATATAATATTTATCATTTTTTGTATAACTAAAACACCAATTATTATCCGATAATGAAGAGGGCCCAATATATTGATACGGCCCAAATTCATTATAATTTATATTTATAAAATACCTATCACCACTTTTATAAATAAACAAAAAATTATTAATATTATTAATATTTTGGCTAATTAATTGTTCAAAGGGGCCGAATTCTTTGCCTTTTATTAATATATAATGTTTATCATTTTCTACATATTCTATACCCATGCCGTAATGAATATTGGCTGAATTATAGGGACCGAATTGTTTTCCATTATAATTTATATATATTTTATCATTTTTTTTATATATAAATGCAAATTCATTACCCGTTATATTCAGCCCCAAACTGCCGATTTCTACATCATCATAAGGTCCATATATTATATCATTAATATTTACATACTGAGTTTTATTATCATTAGTATAAACAAAACCAAAATTATTGTTATTTATTGTTAATCCTGTAACAAAATTGTACGGACCATAAATTTTATCTTTAATATTAACTAAATATAAATTATTTTGCACTGATTCTATATCTTTAAAATATTCAAATCCCCAATTATTATCAGAGATTTTTAAATCATATATAGACCAATATTCACCATATTTTTTCCCGTTTATTATAATAAAATTATGCGATTTTTTTTCATTATCCTGATTATTATATCTAAATCCCCAGGTTTTATTTTCTAAATAGAATTCCCATAAAGTATCATAGGGCCCATATGATACAACATGGCTTTGTTGAATATTTAATTTTCCTTCTCCGCTAGGATTAAATCCCTTTTTTACCTCCTCGCCATCCGCATATCCGTCATTATCAGAATCAGGGTTTTTTATGTCCGTACCATAATATACTTCTTCTTGATCGGTTAATCCATCATTGTCAGTATCTATAATTTTATTTTCTTGCTTAACATTATTTATTTTTTCATTTGAATCGTTATTTGCTCTAAATATCTTGCTTACGCAACCTGTTAAAATAAAAAATAATAAAAAAATAATTAAAAATATTGCTTTTTTCATATTATTTAATATATTTGCTTTTAAATTATTTATTTTACCCTGCAATTATTAATGACTTTTTGTAACTCCTTTAATGCAACTTCCGCCACCAAAAAACCGGCATATTTTTTTTATCTAATATTAAACACTATTTACTTAATAATAGCATATACCCCAGGTGAAGTAAATGAATAATTATTTTGTATTATCTTTATTCCATTTATATTTCCTGGTGCTTCACCTATATGTTTGGTAATAGTATTTACTACAAATAGAAATTTTTCTAAATTAAATCTATTAGATGAATCTTTTTCGGGATTTTTAAATTTTCCTTTAATTAATTTTATATCTTCCAGATTTTACTAATTTTATACTGTTATAGTCATTTACATATTTAAATTCAAACTTCCAAATTGAATAAATATCTGTCTGATGTTCCTTCTCAAAAAATAAAGAAATGACTTTCTTTTTAGTATGCTCTTGCCATTGTTTATACGGATAATAAAGCTGGCGAATAATTGTGTTTGTTGTTTTAGAATTTTTTGCCTCAACTAAAACTACTTGATTTTTACCTTCATACCCAGCATCGACTTCAGTTTGAACGCTTAAAACTTCAATTTTTTGTTTATTTATCGAAAAGCTAAAATAAGGAGTATACTTTCTTCCTCTAATAGTTAAAACGAGTGATTGGTCTTCCATAAAAGTTCTAATTAGGCTAGAGGCATATGCAAAGTCTATATGTTGCATTTCTGAATCACCAATTTGTGAAGTATCTAAATTAAAATTTAGTTTTGAAGAATAAACAATCTCTTTGCTAGTAATCTTTGGGATATCCACATACCCCTCGCCCTTAATAATATTATAAAATCCATTTTTCACGGGAAGTAAAAATAAACCATTATCTTGGAATATTTTTGGTCTACTCTCTCTTGTATCTTGTTTGCACAATATACGTACTTCTTTTTCCGTGGTTTGCTTAAATTTTTGAACGGACTTTTTTATTTGACTAGCAGAAATCGGAAACGGGGATTTATTAAAATTATGCTTTAAAATATCATAATCCTTAACTATTTTTGCCCAAGATTTACTATTTGCCATAATATTTTAATTTATTATTGATAACTAACACCTCTTTATCATCAAACTTATAATCATAACCCATCAACGCTCTTTGCTCCTTATTTAATATGGTGGTATCAAGCACCACTTCATTTGCACTAAATTCACGTTCAATAATCCTACCGCCGTCTTGTATATAATTTTTTGCAATTTCTCTATCATATGTCCAACTTGAAATCTCTAAACCATTCTCATTAAATTTATTTATCCCTCTAAAAAGCTTAATCTTTTCATCTTTCTTAAATCTTGAAAGAAATTTAATCACTCTTTGTTTCGGAAAACTCCACGGGACATCAAAAGCGGACTGATGAAAATATTTATCAGTCCATGAGGACACATAACTAGGTATTGTTGTTTGTATATTTTTCATTTTTATTATCTCTTTAAATCGTTAAATCTTTTTTTAGATAAATCTAAATATTTTTTTTCTAAATCTATACCGATAAATTTTCTATCATTTAAATTAGCGGCTAGACCGGTTGTTGATGAGCCGGTGAATGGATCAAGAACTATATCGCCTTTATCGGTACTTGCCATTATTATTCTAACTAATAAATCAATCGGTTTTTGGGTTGGGTGCTTGCCGAATTTCTTTTCTTCTTTTTTGGGTGGGTAAATCGCCCAAACACTACGCATTTGCAAGTTCGGCTTTTTTATAAAATCATCCGGCCAATTTCCCTCTTTCATTAATTTATAATTAAATTTATGTTTTCCTTTCTTATCCTTTCTTGCCCAGATTAAAGTTTCGTGAGAAGCGGTAAAAAAACGACAGCTTAAATTCGGTGAAGCGTTTGGTTTAAACCAGGCAATATCATTTAAAATATGGAATTTACTAACCTGCAAAGCAAAGCCGCATTGATAGATTGAATGGTATGTTCCGGAAATCCAAATTGTTCCCCCTGGTTTTAAAACCCGGTGGCATGCTTTTATCCACTCAAGATGAAATTCAAAATCTTTTTTTAATCCGTTTGTCACATCCCATTTACCCTTATTTACGCTTACCATTTTACCGGCATGAACAGTAAAACCGCCGTTAGAGAGAAAATATGGCGGATCGGCAAAAATCATATTGATTGAATTTTCCGGTATTTGTTTTAATAATTCGAGACAATCAGCTTTATACAATACAAAATTATTCTTGCTAAAATAAGGACTTTGCTTTACGGATGATAGTATTTTTTTATTATTTTTCATATCTTTACTATACCATTTTCCACTCTAAATAATCAAATTTATAAAAAATTAAAAAAACACCTCAAAATTTCACCATCCGCCCAAGGAAGATAAGAAGGCCTCTCTTTATAAAAAAGAGGGGGAAAGGGGACAATAAAAAAGCCCTCTAGTCATTTTGACCTTCGGGCTTGTGTGTGGAAAAAAATTACCACGTTAATTCATTAAAAATAGATTCTGCAGAAGCATACATACCGCCTTGCAAAGGATCTTTTCCTTTATTTAATCCTTTGCGTGCCTCCAGCCATCTTCCCATTAATTCGGAATTACCGTTTTCTTTTATAATCTTAACCCCTTTTCCGGCAGGGGTAAATAAGCACAAGGTAGCTATATATTTTTTTATTTACAATCTCCTCAAACATACGCTCTGCTTTTTTTTCGTAAGTTGTTGAAAAATATTTAATTTCCCTATAAATACATTCTCTGCCCTTATTATCTCTGCCTTCGCGAAAACATATTGCCACGAAGGTAAATTTCTTACCCTCATAACTCCCCGTGCCAGTTACGAATCTACCAGCTTTTTTATACATAGCCATACCTCCATTAGTATTAAGTTAATATTAATAGAAATTAATATCTAAAAAGATCAATTTATAAGTATATTAAATATATTATATATTGTCAAGAGTGTGTACAGTTATGTAAAGGCTATTTAGAAATGTCATACCATTGGGCAAAGTAGAAATGTCATACTTGCCTAATTTATCTATTTGGCAGCCGTTAAAATCGGCTGTTTTTTATTGATTAAAAACTGTGTCCTCCAAGGG
>Ga0210049_1003065_pt1 | contig 15236 bp, 11 predicted proteins | sample CryGeyCG2014_300_2_FD_183964 | JGI IMG/M metagenome (GOLD analysis project Ga0210049, IMG submission 183964) | Groundwater microbial communities from aquifer - Crystal Geyser CG06_land_8/20/14_3.00 (SPAdes) (version 2) | ecosystem: Environmental > Aquatic > Deep subsurface > Groundwater | place...
TGGTCAGAAGACAAATATTTCTTTATCCCCTCTGGCTCTTTATAAACTAAGACCGGGCGAATAGCCTCATGAGCTTCCTGAGCCCCTTTTCTTGACTTATATAAGCGAGGCACCTTAGGCAGGTATTCTTTCCCATACTTCTCTTGAATATACCTTTTAGCCTCATCTTTTGCCGAATTAGAAAGATTAACCGAATCAGTGCGCATATAAGTAATCAAACCAGTTGGTCCTTCTTCTCCTAATTCCACTCCTTCATACAAAGATTGAGCAATAAGCATGCTTTTTGAAGCACTAAATCCTAAGCGATAATTTGCTTCCTGCTGAAGGGTGCTGGTAATAAAAGGAGGAAGTGGTTTTCTCTTCTGCTCTTTAATCTTTACCTCTTCTACTACATAACTTGCCCCTTCTAATCCATGAAGTATAGTTTCAGATTCTTCCTGATTATTTATCTTAACCTTCTCTTCTTTAACCTTTATAAGTTTTGCCTTAAACTGCTCCTCATCTTTACTTAAGGTTGCCCAAATCTCCCAGTACTCCTGGGGGACAAACTCTTCAACCTCCTTTTCTCGCTCACAAATTAAGCGTAGAGCCACTGACTGCACTCTTCCCGCCGAGAGCCCCCTTTTTACCTTTTGCCATAGTAGAGGGCTTATCTTATAGCCCACCAAGCGGTCCAATATTCTCCTTGCTTGCTGAGCATTCACCAGATTAAGATTGATACTTCGGGAATTACTTAAGGCTTTAAGAACTGCAGGTTTGGTAATCTCATGAAATTCAATCCGCCAGGCTTTACTTAAATTTAAAAGCTGGGCAATATGCCAGGCTATAGCTTCTCCTTCCCGATCCGGGTCAGTAGCTAGATAAACCCCCTTTGCTCCCAAGGAAGCCTTTTTAAGCTCGGAGATTGTCTTCTTCCTTTGAGGGATAACCTCATACTCAGGCTGAAAGTCATTATCTATATTTACCCCTAAAGTCTTCTTCGGCAGGTCTCGCACATGTCCATTAGATGACCTAATCTCATATCCACTACCTAAAAACTTACTAATAGTCCGAGCCTTGGTTGGTGATTCTACAATAATTAAAGAATTAGACATCAAAAACCCCTTCCCTGGTCTATAGTCCAGGCGACCCTGTCATTCCCACGAAAGTGGGAATCCAGTCCAGGCAACCATGTCATTCCCACGAAAGTGGGAATCCAGCAAATTGTAGGGGCAATCCCCTGTGTTTGCCCATTGCAAGGCAGATGTCATTCCCACGAAAGTGGGAATCCAGCAAATTGTAGGGGCAACCCCCTGTGGTTGCCCATTGCAAGGCAGATGTCATTCCCACGAAAGTGGGAATCCAGCAAATTGTAGGGGCAACCCCCTGTGGTTGCCCATTGCAAGGCAGATGTCATTCCCACAAAAGTGGGAATCCAGAACCCTAGATGTTAAAAGGATTGCAGTCTTATGGACTGACCGGCCGCCCATCTACTTTCTGAATCACAGTCCTTTTATAGTCCATAGTCCGTGGTCCATAGTCCATAATAGGGTGAATAAAATAGGTCGCTGTCCCTATTTATTACTTTTCCCTCACAAACATCTTTCCGGCTAATTGCTTAACTAACCCCTTCATCTCTAAAAGCATTAAAGACGAAGAGACTGTCCCCGAGGGAAGAGAAGAATCTTTTATTATCTCATCAATTTGCTTTGGCTCAAATGATAAAGAATTAAAGACACTCTGCTCAACCTCAGGCAAACTTTGCCTTGCTTCCTTCTTTTCTACTGAGACTCTTTCTATCCCCAATTCCTCCAAGATATCATTAATATCTTCTACCAATTTAGCTCCTTGCTTAATCAAACGGTGAGTTCCCTTACTTTGAAAGACATTCACATTACCTGGAACAGCAAAGACTTCTCTTCCTTGATCAAGAGCAAAGTCAGCAGTAATAGTAGCCCCGGACCTTTCTCCAGCTTGAACCACTACTACTCCCTGAGCCAAGCCACTAATTATTCGATTGCGAATAGGGAAATTTCCTGCCAGAGGTCTTGTTCCCAGACAAAACTCAGAGATTAAAGCTCCTGAGCCGGCAATCTCCTCAGCTAATTCTCTGCTTTCGGGAGGATATACTATATCTACCCCACAGCCTAAAACAGCAATAGTTCGCCCTTTTGCCTTTAGTGCTCCCTGATGTGCAAAGGTATCTATTCCTCTAGCCATCCCACTGACAATTGTAAATCCTTTTTGAGACAATCCTAAAGCCAATCTTTGAGAGAGGTCCTTACCATAGTAAGTAGACCTTCGAGAACCAACAATTGCCAGCGCTTGGTTATCTTCTTTCTTTATCTCGCCTTTTACATATAAGACTGGTGGTGGGTCATAGATATTTTTTAAATTCTCAGGATAATCTTCATCCTCTAAAGTTAAGACCTTAACCTTCTTTTCCTCAACTAAAATCATCTCTTCTTCAAGATTAATCCTTTCTCTTTCTCGGACAATACCCTCAGCAACCTCCCTTCCAATTCCCTTTACTTCCTGCAATTGAGAAAGACCTGCCTTCCATACCTCTTCCGGCGAGCCAAAACGCTCAAGCAGCCTTCTGAATCTCGTTGCTCCCACTACTGATATCTTATTTAAAGCCAAGTAAAATTTTAAATCAGACACAATGCCTCCTCGGCTAGATTTTAGATTTTAGGTTTTAGGTTTTAGGTTTTTAACACCTATCACCTAACACCTACCACCTAACAGTCAGACCCACAACTTTCTATCCAGGCTTCGGTATTGAATTGCCTCAGCAATATCCGGAGTCTCAATTTCCTCTCTTTCTTCCAAATCAGCAATAGTCCGAGAGAGCTTCAAAACCCGGTCATAAGCCCGAGCGGAAAGACCCAATTGATTGACCGCCTGTCGAAGAAGGTCTTTTGCCGAGCTAGGAATTAAGCAAAACTCCCTCACATCCCTAGACTGCATCTGAGCATTACAATAAAATCCTCTCTTCCCAAACCTTTTCTGTTGAATTAGTCTAGCCCTCTTTACTCTATGGCGAATCTGAGAAGAGACTTCCTTACTTCCTCCTTTGTCCGTCAACTTCTCATAATTAAGACGAGGAACCTCAATATGAATATCAATCCGGTCTAAAAGTGGGCCGGAGATCTTTCTTAAATACCTTTGAATTTGAGGAGGAGTGCAATTGCACTGCTTAATTGGGTCACCAAAGAATCCACAAGGGCAGGGATTCATTGCTGCTACCAGCATGAAACTTGCTGGATAGCTCACTGAAGTAGCCGCCCGAGAGATAGTAACTACTCCTTCTTCTAAAGGCTGACGCAAAACTTCTAAGACATCGCGGTGAAATTCTGGTAGTTCATCTAAAAATAAGACTCCATGATGGGAAAGACTTACCTCCCCCGGCTTAGGATAAGTCCCCCCTCCCACCAAACCAGCATGAGATATGGTATGATGAGGAGAACGAAAAGGACGGGTAGTTAAAAGAGGAAACTCCTTAGGCAAAAGACCAGTTACACTGAAGAGTTTAGTTGTTTCAATTGCTTCCTCCCAAGACATCTCTGGTAAGATAGTAGAAAGACGCCTAGCTAACATAGTCTTACCTGCTCCTGGAGGACCAACCATTAAGACATTATGAGCCCCCGCCGCCGCTATCTCCAGGGCTCTCTTGGCATGCTCCTGACCCTTAACATCGGTAAAATCTATTGAATAATTAGGATTATCCAAGGAGGTATCTTTTACCTCAGCCGAATAAGGCTCTTTGGCTAGATTATTATTTAAAAACTCAACTGTCTCGGAAAGATTCTTCATGGCAAAGACTTTTATTCCCTCAACCAAACTTGCCTCCTTGGCATTAATCTCCGGTAAGACTATCCCCTCTTTGCCTTTCTTCTTACAGGTGATAGCTACAGGCAGGACTCCATCTACCTTCCGAATGCTACCGTCAAGAGATAGCTCACCAACAAAGATAAATTTATCTAAGGACTCCTTGTTTACTTGCTCAGTAGCCGCCAAAATTCCTAAAGCAATCGGAAGGTCAAAGGAAGGACCTTCCTTTTTAATATCAGCCGGAGCCAAGTTAATTGTAATCCGCTGAGTAGGGAATTCAAGATTAGAATTTCTTATTGCTAATCTAACTCGCTCCCTTGCTTCCTGCACTGCTGTATCGGGCAGCCCAACAATGGAGAAAGCCCGGATGCCAAAACTTACATCTATCTCTACCTCTACAATATAAGCATCTATCCCCAAAAGACTACTGCTATCAATCTTGGCTAACATCATCTTCTCCCTGAAATTAGGTGTTAGGTGTAAATCAAAGATAAAAATGAAAAAATAAAAACGACAAACCAAAATTCAAAAATTTTGAGTTTTAATCTGTAATTTTACATTTTTATTTTTCATTTTTGATTTTTCCTTACGAGTAGCTCTCAAACAACTTTCCCCACTCCGTCTTTAGTATCTTTTTCACTCTCCCCTTACCAATAAAGGGATACCAGTAAAGGTCATGATATAAGCGGGAAGCAAGATAAGACCAGGGAACTAAAGGGCTACGCAAGAGAGAGTTTTCCAGAGGTTTTAAAAAACCATGATAAATAGCCTTCTGTCCCCGACTGGCAAAGGTATCACCTACCTTAAAGTTAAAATTTACTCCTTTTATATCCTCTCCTTTAATCTCTATCTTGCTCAGGTCACCACAACCCAAACCCCTGTCATGTGCCATCCGGATAAAGGGTAAAGATAAAGGCTCAAAACCCATCATCTTAGCCGCTACAGCATCAATAGCCACCTGGTCAGCACTGGCTAAAATGAAATTTTTAATCTCAGGCACCATTACCCGCGGTCCTGGACCTGACCCAGCAATAGTTCCATCCATTACTGCAAAGAGCCCGGGATGAATCTCCTTTTGGATAGTTAACAAATCAACCAGAGCCTCATCTATCTGGCTATGACACCAGTGCCGATTATCCCTAAGGAGTCCCCCAAAGGCATTCTTCATCGCCCCGGTCATCTTGGTAAAGACATGAGTCTTTAAGGTAGGAAGATGAAGAGCAGACTTCCCAATAAAGAGCTCAGGAATTAAGATGCCCTCAGGAAAGATCTTATCCAGGACAAGCAAAGGACTCTTTGGCTTAAACTTTGTCCACTTCACTCCTTTTTCATATAAATAAATAAACTTTAGTCCATACTTCCTTAAGACTGAAGTAAGATGATTATTTACTGCCCCTTTCTTAGGGTCAACTACTACTGTCCGGTTCTGAGCTGGAATTAAATTCTTATATCCCTCAGAAAGCATAGTCTTTACCACTCCCTCAAACTGCCAGGGAGTAGTTGAACAAGCCGGGAAATAAAAGTGCCAGGAGATATTTATCTTTAAGATAGTCTCTTTTTCTCTGGGCAAGTAATCCTGATAAGAAGACAGGTGCAACAATTTCCTATAATCATCAACTACGGTCTTCGGATTAGTCTTTAAGACTGCTACTACAGCCATCTTCAACCCCCTACCCTCCTAAATTGAGCGATTTTTTGAGGAGTGTAAAGCGAAAGCAATGTCATTCAGGCTGTGTTATAATTAAGTAAAGTGTGAAAATGAAAATTTTTTCTCCCATTTTACCCTTTATATCATGAAATATTTGGGATTTCACTGTTGTTTCAGCATTGTTTTTATTGGTTTCCTCCCACTTCTAAAATTCATAAAATGTTATGACACAGCCTGATTGCGAGCCCGAAGGGCGTGGCAATCCGACGAAGTCGTTGCGAGCCGAAGGCGAAGCAATCTAAATCAAACTTTCGTTTGACACTCCAAGGTAGCCGCAGGCTTCAGCCTGCGAAACCTGTTCCTGACAGAGCCAATACCTCTTGTCCTATCTATAGTAGCCACTAAAAGGCATCTTCCCGTTAGACAGGATATTGGCATGGCCACAGACGGCAGTTCAGGGTAAGTCACTTTGACCCAATTTCGTCTTACTTGACGGACCCCATTAGCCACATCTGTGACTATTGCCATATTCCTCCCTTAAATTTTATCATAAAGAAAGCAATTAGTCTATCCCTATTTTTTAATTACAGATCCCATTTGTTCCTTTGGCAAAAGACTCAAGGCATTCTCTCTGGGCTTCAAGAGAATATCCTTCTTTTGCCTGGTCTTCAGTTGATACTCTAATATATATTGCTACTTTCATTTAAGTAAACTCTTAATCAAACTAATTATATCTATACCAGCTAATGATACACCCCTAGATGTTGTCAATAATATCATGTGTTGGCATTTAAAATCACTTCACTTTTAAAGTTAAATTCTTTTGAAGTTTAATGTGAATGGTATAACCTTCTTCATACTTGTATCATAGTTTCTTTATCCTTAACTACTTCTGAATGCATATTTGAATTTATTCTAATTTTTTCAATTTCTCTAACATTATCTTCATTTGCATATCTGTGATATCCTTTGAAACCTCTAAGTGTTACTACTTTTTTTAACTTCTTAAGTATATCTTCGTTTTTGACAATAAAACAAATTTTTACTCTCCTTAATCCTAACTTTTTTTGTATATTAACAATTATACCATCAAGAAATGATAAAGAAACCATATCAGATATTGTTAAATCAATAGTTACTATATCAGGTGAATTATCTTTAATAATTTTCTCTAAATTCTCAAATGCTTCATTCCCACGCTCTCTTGTAATAGTAGATTTTGTAAGTTCTGACACATCTATTGTAATATCCTTATTCATATTTAGTATCCCTCCTCTTTAAAAATGTATTCAATTTGGACACCGGGTAATTCAAAAAGCATCTTCCCTTTTTGTATTTTCCCATCTCTTATTATCTAGAAACCTTTATTTGATGTAAAGTATAAAGTACCGTTCTTCTCTAAAATAGTATCCCTGATATCCCATAATCCTGTGCCACCTTCTTTTTTGCTTGATACTAAATAATCAAAAGCTTTTTCAACTGCATCTTCATCTGGCAAGTTTTTGACATAAGAATATTTTGATACAGATGATAAACTTTTCTTAATACCAATTCCACAGTCCCCAATTGCAATTGATAGAGTATGTTTTCTTGGGAAGTATTGAACTGTCATTGCTGCCAAATTCTCACCTGAATGTTGAATAAAATTATCAACAAGCTCAGATGTAATTTCACATACAGTTGATATATCAAATTTAACATTATTTTCTTCATATTGCCTAATCAACAATTTTTTAAACTCATCAGCAATATAATCTGGCATAAAAATATCTTTCTCTATATCAATAATATCATCCAAAGATGTGGTAGATGTAAATCTAATTAGATTTTCTTTATTTATCACATCTTTACTGAAATTAAATCTTTCATAAAAATTCATACGAGAAAAATACCTTCTAACGTCTGTATTATTTGAATGTCTCCAGTAAAAAGATTTTCCAAGTGAGTTATAATATCTCATAAAGAGTCCAAGATAAATCAGGGCATAAGGTTCAATGAACGAAACATCTGATAAATCAATAACAGGTCTTTCTACACTTAAATCTATTTTTGAACAAAATTCATCAATATTATAAAAAGATAATGAATCATAATTTCTCAAATAATATTCCTTTCCACCAGAGCAATCTCTTCATCTGTTAATCCATAAAGTTCATAGACTTTTTGGTTGATTTGATGTTGTAATGATTCGACTATTTATGAGTTCAGTTAATTTGGTTCAAACTTATTATATGCTCTTAATAAAAAATATCTCCCCCCCCATTTAGAATAATTCTTCTTGTTTCTTTATCCGTATGTTACCAGCTTTCCTTTCGGTTATTCGAGCATGTTCAAGCCAGTTTGCCAAAACTTTACCCCGCCAATTCCAAGTGCCCCGACAATTTCCTCTAATTTGATCTTCCTCAGTTCCATAATTCTCAATCCTTAGGAGAGTATTTACGCCCGAATCACTCTCCCAGATTAGGCAATTTTTACAAAACTTGCTTTCCTTAAAACTTCTATTATCTCATCTGTAACCATTGCCATATTTCTCCCTTAAATTTTATCATAAAGAAAGCAACTAGCCTATCCCTATTTTTTAATTATAGACCCCATTTGTTCCTTTGGCAAAAGACTCAAGGCATTCTCTCTGCACCTCAAGAGAATACCCTTCTTTTACTTGGTCTTCAGTTGAAACTCATGTATATATTGCTATTTTCATTTACTTCAAACCTTATTTGTTTTTAAATAATGCTCTACCTCTTGAACAGTCTTGCAATATTGCGGGAACATTCTCATATAGACAAATACCTGATCTCTCGTCAAATTTGGCAAATTCCCTTGCGGATGTCCAACATCATTTCTCTCAGCCCGAATCAAATCAAAAACACTCAAGAGTATAATAGTTGTATTATCCGGCAATGCATGCTTAGCGTTTTTCATAATTTCTTCTATCTTATCTCGCACAAACTCAAACTTAGCCACCATTGAAATACGGTCTACTATCTTCTGAAATTTAGTTCTTTCGCCAGAATCTTTCAATGCATTCAGCATTACATCACATAAATTCAAAAAGGTAATTTCAGAAGCAATTCCTAACATCATAGTTGAAGCCATCAAACAACCTGTTGTAAAGCATCGAAGACTTTCTTCTAAATATGTTACAACAACGGGATCGGGATTAGAAATTGTTTGCTTAAAATTTTGAACATAATTAGTTGGATCATGTGGTAGAAATTTCTCTTCTTGAATTACTTTCCTGCCATAATTTGTTAATCTAAACCAAGGTAGATTTGGATTTGCTATATTAATACCCGGGGTTATAACTCCTTGAACGATAAGTTGCCAAAAGATTTCTTGTACCATAGGCATAATCCCACTTTCTTCTGCCAAGACCCCATTTTCTTCTGCCCAGACATCTTGACCGAAATCGAAATAATCATTAAAACCCGTATCATGCATAGATAACTGTTCCCAACCACCTTTCCTCAAACGGTCGAACACTACAGATCTAATGACTTCTAAAAATGTAGGATCGTCAGGATCAAATTTTATTTTATCCATTCTCAGACTCCTTATATAATTTTAAAGACATCAAAAACTCTCTCTTTTTAGCAAAAGCTTCAAGATATTCTCTTTGAACTTCAAGAGAATAACCTTCTTTAACCTGGTCTTCAATAAAGACTCTTAAATATAAAGCTATTTTCATCTAAGCCTTCGATTCCTCACTCGATTCACTTGGGCTTAATTTTTCCCAATATGGTTTCATATTAAAAATACCCTTGACAGAGAAAAGGTCAGACCAAAATTTATTAGTATCTAACTGATTTTTTGTTTTTAATAAATACAAAACATAAATATCTTCTGTTTTTAAAGCTACAAAATCATGTAATTCAACAGACTTTCTCCAATCATTGCTGAACGGCCATGGTCTTTCATGTACGGGCTTATCTACGGAACTATTCCCAATAAATATGCCTTTATATTTCTTACTTCTTAATTCAACTCCTCTGCCTACCCAATCCAGTAATTGGCGCACACCTTCTTGATCAAAGCTATCCTTTCGTGTACTTTTTATTTCTAATACTCCTTCTAGTGTGTCATCTCCAATTTTTACCACAATCCAACCATCTTCCTTGTTGGTCTCTACGGGGTCCTCTACGTGTGCACCTAAAACTCTTAACATATTACGAACAGCTGACTCTAAAGCTCCTTCTCGTTCATAAAGAAGCTTAAGGCATTCTCTCGACTTTGACCGTTCTTTTTCTTTCGCATCAAGACTTTCTATTAATGTCCCTATTTCTGTACGTATTCTTCTGACCTCGGAATCAAGTTTACCCTGCCCAGGAACTTCAAATTCTGCCAGCCATTCCGGTTCAGGCAACTCAAGTTGAATCCCACAAAAATTACGAAGCACTATTAAAAGTGTTTCATCTTCATTAACTGAAATTTCTGGAAGAAAAATAATATCTCCATACTCTGCAACCTTTTCTTCTCTTTCTGAATGGTATTCATATAGCTTCTGAGCTAAATATAAGTTTGTTTTAAAAACTAAACCATTATTGTATCTATTTGTGCAAATTCGCTCATACCCGAGTTTCACTGAAATGTTCTTTTCTTTTAGAAAAGACATATTAAAAATTTGTTTTGTTAAAGGATCCTCGAGTTTACAAAAATCTAAACTATAATCCCATTTCTTAAATTTAGTTATGTATTCTTCATATCTTTCATGTTTATAGCTTTGGGCAAAATTTATAGTATCTCCTTGCGCATCATCCCATGTAAACTCAATTCCAGTCCAATGTAAAAAGGGCATAGTTACTGTTTTCTTATCTTCTTTAGTGTCTATTTCGATATTTATATCAAACCTCGGATCCCCTATTACTAATATTCTTCCTCCATTTCTAAGAACATCATAACAAGAAAAGATATTAAACTTATCATGCATTTCTTCTTGAAGTTTTTGATCTAAATTCTTTTTATCCTTTATGGGCAAAAGGTCTAAAATCAGATCGTCATAATCTCTGACATTCCTAATCTTAGAAAGATCCTTCCATAAAAAGCAATCAATAAGCTCGGTTTCTGTCTTTTGTTCGTACCCTTTTGCTCCCAGCAATGCAATTTTTCGTGTTCTGCTCATCTTTTCTCCTTGGTTCTTTAACCCGGTGCAATGCACCGAAAAACATCAAAATCGCCAACAAGAAAATTTTTTCTTGTAATCAAGCAAATTATGTTCATTGCTCAAAAAAACGAGGTAAATTTTCCCTTCTTGCCTTTAATTCTTCTTCTGTTATTAATTTTTGGAAAAGCAATACATCATTTCCAAGGCTTGTCCAATGATAAGAAACCTCAATAACTACTCGTCCTTCTTGCAGACTTGATTTAGTATTAAACCCTAATAATCCATGATGACACAAATTTGTTATTCCAGTAATATGCTTTTCTAAAGTTCCTACTCCATAAGTTTTTTCATAAGCGTCCTTGCTTTCTTGAGGTGTAGGAATTACAAAATTCCTTCGCTGGCCATGAATCCCCAATATCTCAAACTCATAAGGTCCAATAAGCATTATAGTCTGGCGTATTTTTTTCTCCTCTCCAATCTTGTAGGTCTTAATGGCGTCCTCTATCTTAGCAGCTAATGGTTCAATGCAAATTTCTAAGTTACTCTCTTCATATTCATAATAGATCAAGTCTTTTAAATCAAACTTTGGCTTATAGCCTCTATTTGCCATAAGTATTTGTCTCGTGATGGGTTCAGTAGCGTGGGCTATGCCAAGTTCATAAAAAACATTGGGGTTATCAGAAGTTAAAACACCAAGCACTATTTGCGCAGTTAATAAATGTTCAAGAACATTTATCCAACCAGATGTCGTTCTAATATCATCTATAGTTCTGTAAGGATACAGCATTAAACTACCTGTGTAATTAAGCCTTTTATTTGCTTTTTCTGTAGCTGGCACAATCAACTCCTTATAGATACCATCATATTTTTTACCAAATGGCATCACAACAAAAATTTCTCTAAAATTTATCCCTTTTTGTTTTGGTTTGAAATCATAAACATACATCTTGCCTCCTTATATAAAAACAAAACATCAAAATCGCCCGAAAGTCTTTATCTGGACTTTCGGATGACCTTATATTTCATCTTTACAATGCTCTTTATTCGTTCTTTAAAATGCAGGTTGAATAATTGTAAATTTGGTGCCACAATAGGGACATCTATAAACATCAAACCCCATAAATCCCAAAAAGCTGCCTCTAAATTCTGGACTGAATGGGATCATTTTTCCTCTCACTCAAGTATTTCTGCTTTGATTTGGTTTAGGGTTTCTTTGATTCTGGATTGATCTTCTTGAATATATCTTTTAAACTTGGACTAATCTTTATTTTTGAAATTACTTTCTTTTTATACTTTGGTGTCTCAGCCTTCTTTGAAGTTATCTCAAATAGAAGTTTTTCTCTTTTTTCTTTTCTATGTTTCTTTTCTAATACCTTCTTTAAACTCTCAATTTTTACTTCAGTAGGTTCAGTTAAACTTTGGCGAGATTGCCATGCTCTCCATTGCTCCAACACAAGATTGAGCTTTGGTTCAAGCCAAGTGTTAATTTCGCCACTTGTGCTCTCTGATGGAGTAACATTAGCAAGGAAAACTGGATAGTCCAAATTACTATCAGATAGTTCAGTGCCTTCTCCATCTTTTACTTCTCTAATCTTCTCAGCATAAAGAATACACATCTTCATACTCGCAGTTTGTCTACCACGCTGTGCCTGTTTTACTTCGGTTCCCACTTTAAACACTCCTCGTGGCAAGCTCACAATTGCTAATATCTTACAATGCTTAGCAACATATTTTCTCAGTATCTCATCTTGCGAATTAGAGAAAAAACCCTCTGGCAATATTAAACATATCTTGCCACCCACTTTGGCTGAACGAACTGCTTGCTGAATTGAAAAATTATATTCTGAAAAACTATCACGTCTCCCATTCAAATCTAAATCTTCTTCCAAAAAATCTAACACATCTTCTAAATCATCTTTTTCATATTTATCACTTCCGGCAGGATTACTAATGACCAAATCCCAGTCATTACCATAATCAAATAGACCGTTTCTACAATATACATGAATAGAATCGATATTATCTTTACCAAACTTTCCAGAGTAAATTGCTAAATATGTCTTAGCAACCACAAAAGGAAGGGAATCTATATCAATACCCATAATATTCTCTAAAGGAACTTTGCCTTTCTCTATGGCAGCAGCTAAAAAGCCCCCGCTACCACATTCAAAATCTAAAACTTTCCAATCTGACCTTATATCCAGTAAATCCAGCATAAAAGCAATAACGCATCCTTCGGTCATATATTGATTTAACTTGGTGCCTTGGAAGGAACGAAGGACAAACTGTCTGAATACTTTTGCATTATCAGGACTTAAAGAATTAATTACATCATATTGATTAAAAAGCTGGCGTATTTGAGCTTGCCTATCTTTATATTTATCAAGTAAAACATAAGGCTGTCTACTTGTATAGTTTTTTGGGTCTTCTAAACAACTAAGTATCTGAGATGCTACATTAAAAATGACGTCTCTTGTAATCAGCCTTCCTAATTTGTGTATTGCCATAAGTTCGTTAAGAAAATCCCGTTGAAAGTCTTGAGGTGTAAGAATCTTGGGTCTATAACCTGGAGATAGACCGTATTCGGAAAGAATCTCTGCGAAAGAAGGAATAGTATCCAATCTTTCAAGCCAATCTCTGAATTCTTGTTTTTTTATTTCATATCTATGAATATAAAAAATTATATCTTTCCCAACAGTTGTGGCAATAAAACGAGATCTGCGTCCATCTTCAGAATAGTGCTTATCAGAAACCGGAAAGTTTCTCACATAGGACAAAGCCTGGTCTTTTGCGTCTTTTTCGGATTTACCTTCTTTTTTTGCTTCAACAAGTAGAACAGGAACTCCATCCCAATAATAGACAACATCTGGCTTTTTAATACTTGAGCCAATTCTTACCGGTATTTCATCTATTTTTATATGCTCATAATCATCTGGGTTTGGGTAATTATAATGCGTAGATAAAATCGGCAGAATATGCTGGACTAAAAAAGAAATCTCTGGTCTACGACTTTTAGGATTCATAAAATATCCTCTCTTTCGCCACGGATGATGGCTTCGGTGCGGGCAATTAAATCCTTTAGCATCTTTTCAGCTGTTGCAATATTCTTCTTATAACTTGCCTCATCGCCTTTTGCCTTGGCTTTCATTGCCTTGTCGTGGTAGCCCAATAAGCTATTGTAATTTTTCTCTATATGGGCAAGGATATGCTTTGGCATAATTAGTATTCTTAAAGACAATGCTTGATCTGTATTAATATTTTCTGTACCGACTCCGCTTCTATTTCTCATAATTTGGTCCTTGCAAACTTTAGAGTTTAATAAGACATAAACAAAAAATGGGCTTAACTTTTTCAATCTGATTATAAAAACATCTCCAGTGCAAGATTTCATTTTGGGTCTATGCGTTATTAAACAACTACGTGCTTTACCTACTCCACCAACACCGGCACAAGAAATTAGAATATCGTGCTGACTTACAGCAGTATATTTCAGTCTGTCGTAGGCATTTTTTGAGCATTCTTTAATTTTTGAGTAATCATATCCTGTGACTAAAAAATTCTTAGTCTCGTAATATTCGATTCCGGTATTAAGGTTGTATCCTTTGCTTTCTCCTCTAGATGGTCTTACATGATCACCAGATATAATACAACCTTCGCCCTCAATCTCTTCTAATGTTTTTGCATTCCACTTATTCAATAGAGGCATTAGAGCATCATACTTAGGATCCCAATATAGTGGATCCCACCGTGTCATGGGCTTTTGTTCAAACATTTTTCTAGGAGTTACATCCACTCTGATTGTTACTGCCTCATTTCCGTCAGAGTCTTTTACCACTAATACCTTTTCAGGAATTGGATTCATAAGATTTCCCTCCTTCTGATATTTAGAATAAAGTTCATAAACCTTGGTTAGACCTTCTAAATTCTGCACTGTAGCAAGAAAAACTGGATAGTCTAAAGACTCTATTTTACCATCAAGTGGCTTGGTCATAAATAAGATGCTGGTTTTGGCTGAAGTGCCAACATTCTTAAATGTGTCTCGCGGAAGTGAAACTATCGCATCTACTTTCACATTGTCAGCAATAAATTCTCTTACATAGTGCAAATTAGCATTACTTAAGATGCCATCAGGGATAATAATAGCAATATGACCACCAGGTTTGGTAAGTTGGATAAATCTATCTATAAATAAAATCTCTATAGGAAATTTCTCCAGTCTCTCCTTTCTTTTATCGCCAAGGCCAAGTATTTCAATCTGCGATTTATCAAATAATTCTGGTTGGTCTTTGTCGTTTCGCCAGACATCAAATCTCAGCAAAGCCTTCTCAAGTTCTGGGGTTATCTCCTTCAATCCTACTCCGCCATAGGGAGGATTTCCCACCACTAAATCAAATTCCTTTAAGGCATTTTTCTTAACCCCGCGATATTTATATTTTGAATCGCACTTAATTGGCAATAGACCATTTTGATGAAAAAACTTACTTTCAAGTCTTGCCTCTGAACCAAATTTAGTAAGAAGATTTATCCTCTTCCATTCCTCTTTCATCTTATCATCTATATCTACACCAAATATATGTGAGGGGTATGTTATTTCTTTCTCAAGAGCTATCTTAAGAAAAATTCCCTCTCCACAGGCGGGATCAATAATGGAAGGTTTTTTTAATTTCTTTCGTT
>Ga0210049_1003066_pt1 | contig 15236 bp, 14 predicted proteins | sample CryGeyCG2014_300_2_FD_183964 | JGI IMG/M metagenome (GOLD analysis project Ga0210049, IMG submission 183964) | Groundwater microbial communities from aquifer - Crystal Geyser CG06_land_8/20/14_3.00 (SPAdes) (version 2) | ecosystem: Environmental > Aquatic > Deep subsurface > Groundwater | place...
CTCAAGCGCACGAAATCCAAAGGAGAGCGCGGGGCAACCCGCCCTCTCCTTATGTCCCGGGAGGAGACGAGCGGTTTTTCCCTGCCTGATAACCGCGGGGAGATTCCGCCTCCATCGGCAGGATAGCTCAATGGTAGAGCACTGGGTTGACAGCCCAGAGAGGACGGGTTCAAATCCCTCTCCTGCCATTTGAAAGGAGGGAACCCTTCGGGGTGGTCGCTCGCCACGCGAGCACCAACCACCCCGAAGTTCCCAAGTACTTTTTTAAAATCCGCAATTTCCTTTATTCTACATGTTTCGCATATACTCATTTTGAATCTTTCTTGTCGTCATCCCGAACTTGTCACCGCCTTTGGCGGGAACCTGCAAACTGCGATGGTTTTGGGATCTGTACTGGATGCTGAAACGAGTTCAGCATGACCTGTACAAATCAAGCTAAAAGGGATGAGTAGCAATTTGAATTCATCCGGAACTTTTACCCACTCTCTAACTTGAAAAGACGAAACCAAAGCGGACAAAAATTGCAAGAGGAAATTATATGAAGGGAGTTGATTTTACATCTCTAAGCCGTATTTTTTAATTTCCCAAACTAAGGGGGTGGTATTTTGCGTATAATCCGTAACTGAAAGGGGTATAGGTTCTAAACGATCGTCAATGTTGCGGGCCTGTTTCAAGAGAAACTGAAGCTCTTCGATTTCATCCCTTCCGAATTTTGGAGAAATCAAACAGAGGTCTATATCGCTTTCTGTGGTTTGTTTACCTTTAGCCCAAGAACCAAAAAGAATGGCAGATTTGATAGGAAATCCCTGAGAACGGATTAAACTGACAAAGCGTTTTATGGAACGGGAAACTTTTGGATCTAGAGTTTTTCTTGTAACCATAGGTAGAATGCCTTAGTTTTTGTAAGATAATCTTGGGTGTATTCTTGGGTAGCCTTTTTATGCACGGCAAACTTATAATCTTCGTATCTGGCTTTAATATTAAAGGCTGTAACTTCATCTAAAAGATCCAGTTGTTCCGGGGTAAAATTAACCGAAGATATAAATTTTACAAGTCTGGTGAGTTTATGGCCAAACGGTGCGGTTTTGCCCGTGTCTTTGACGACCAAAGCCTTGATTATTTTTTCAAGAAAAAGATGACAATAAAAAAGACACGGTAAATATCTTCCTATGCGGAAAAGTCCTTCTGCCGTGATGATATCTTCACATGCGCTTTTCTTCCAATAATTAATCATTTCTTGGTTTAACATCTTGGATAGATCATAGCAAAAAAAAGGAGAGATGGCAATTTTAAAATTGCCGAATAACTAAACTGCTAAATTGTTCAATTCATATATACTCCTTCACCAATCTTGCTTTTCCATATAATGATGATCTTGCACCTCGGTGCAAAGTTCTTGTTTTATAGACAAGGTGTGGTAGAATGCAGATAGAACCTTAAAGAATAATTATGGACAAGAAAAAAACTATTCAATACCAAAATTATCGATTCGTTGCCGTGATCAAAGCCGCCCAAGAAGGCGGTTTCTATGCTTATTGTCCTACACTTCCCGGATGCGTTTCGCAAGGTGAAACATATGAAGAAACAACTGCCAATATCAAGGAAGCAATCGAGGGTTACGTAGAAACTCTGATTGCTCACGGCGATCCAATTCCAGAAGAAGCTTTTGAAGAAAGTTACATCCTTGATATTCCCGTTAAAATCAATATCACCGGAAACAAACCTCTTTTCGTATGACCAAACTTCCCATTATTACGCCCCAAGAAGCCTTCAAGAAATTGCAGAAGGGAGGGTTTTGCCTCGACCGGATAAAAGGCAGTCATTATGTCTTAAGGCATCCAAATGGAAAACAAGTGGTTATTCCGATGCATGCAGGTAAAACACTGAAAAAAGGCACCTTAGTAAACATTATCAAAGGGGCGGATTTGACGGTGGAGATGTTTTTAAATCTCTAAACCATATTTTTTAATTTCCAGCACAAATGGGGTAATCCTCGGACTTTTAATCTGTTGAACATATTACACCCCTCATCCCTATCATATATACTCTTCACAAAACTTCCTTTTTCCCATATAATAACTGTTTACATATTTTGAACCAGGCGACGTGCACCTTCAAGGTGCAAAATGAACAACTCAAGTCATCCAGATCCCGCTTAGCGGGAGAAGGATCTAGCATTGAAGATGCGCTCCACCTGCCTTGATAAGCAGGCGGGCTAGATTCTTCACGTCGCTACGCTTTATTCAGAATGACATAGGATTTTTTTGCATGTAGATTCCCACAGGCTTTACGCGGTGGTACTATATAGCCGATTAAAAACAAAGTGTCGGGTTTGACAAACAAGCGTATTTACACCTTCGAGGTGGTGTTGCGCCTGCGGCTACACCTCGAAGGTGTTTGCAACGAAACTGTCATTTTGTTTTGCGGTTGCTATATATTTCGCTTCGCGAGAATTTGAAAGCTTCATCCCTGCCTACCGTCAGGCAGGCACGAGTAAAGTAAGTGGTCTTTGCTCGCTAAATATAACTATTTACATATTTTTATGGCTTCATTTAAGTTTAACACCTTTTTCGATATTTTATGAATACCAACGAGCCGCAATACATTGTTGTCAAGGGCGCCAAAGTCCATAATCTCAAAAATGTTACGCTTTCTATTCCGCGCAATAAACTGGTAGTTTTAACCGGTGTTTCAGGTTCCGGCAAATCGTCCATGGCTTTTGACACCATTTATGCCGAAGGCCAGCGAAGGTATGTCGAAAGCCTTTCTTCTTATGCTCGCCAATTTTTGGGCGTTATGGACAAGCCTGACGTAGAATCCATCGAAGGCCTTTCACCGGCTATTTCTATTGACCAAAAATCTACCTCACATAATCCGCGTTCAACCGTAGGTACGATCACCGAAATCTATGATTATTTAAGACTTTTATTCGCCAGAGTCGGGCATCCGCATTGTCCTTCCTGCGGGCGCGAAATTTCACAGCAAACCTTGCCGCAAATTGTAGATATGGTTTTAGGATTGATTACTAAATCCAAAGACAAACTCGTAAAGACAAAAGGTTTAAGAATTATTATCTTGGCACCCCTCATTAAAGATCGCAAAGGGGAATACAGTAAACTTTTTGAAAATCTTAAAAAAAAGGGTTACAGCAAAGTCCGTATCGACGGGGAAATTCATACCCTGGATGAAGATCTGGTGCTTATTAAAACCAACAAGCACACCATCGATGTCATCATTGACCGTGTTGTTCTGATGCCGAAAACCGATCCCGACGCCAGTCGCCGCCTTTCCGGATCCTTGGAAACCGCGCTTAAACTCGGGGAGGGGAATGTGATTGTCGCCGCAGTTTCAGACAAAAGCTTTGACTTTCCCGAAAACCCCAAAATCACGGAAGATCATTTATTTTCCGAGCGTTTTGCCTGTCCTGTCTGTAACCTTTCCCTGCCTTTCTTGGAGCCGCGCAATTTTTCCTTTAACTCTCCGCACGGAGCTTGCCCGGCTTGTACCGGTTTGGGAACCACGCTTAAAATTGATCCGGATCTGATTTTGAGTCCCAACCTGTCGATTGCCGAAGGCGGAGTTTTGCCATGGAGCAGGCTTTTTGCGCACGATTCCTGGTCGGCGCGCATGATCGAGGTGGTAGCACGCGCGCATCATTTTTCGCTTGCTACTCCCATCAAAACTCTTTCACAGCAAGCGCTCAACATTGTTTTATACGGCACCGGAAACGAATTATTCGAAGTTAGCGGCGAAAATCGCTATGGCAGGCGCACCAGTTTTGATACTAAGTTTGAAGGAGTAGTCAATAATTTAGAACGCCGCTACAAGGAAACAGATTCGGATTTCATCCGTCACGAAATCGAACGTTTTATGCGGATCGAGCCTTGCATAGTTTGCCATGGCAAAAGGCTCAAACCCGAATCCTTGTCAGTGACCATTGAAGGACAATCAATAATCGACGTTTGCAGGCAGGCGATTACGGATTTTAAAAAGTGGGTTAGCCGTTTGACTCTGATTTTCAATGAAAGAGAGCAGCAGATTGCCGAACCGATCGTCAAAGAGCTTCAAGCGAGGATTAATTTTTTAATTGATGTGGGGCTGGATTATCTTACCATTGACCGCGCTGCCAACTCTCTGGCCGGAGGGGAGGCGCAGAGAATCAGGTTGGCTTCACAAATCGGATCAGGATTGGCCGGAGTCTTGTATGTTTTGGACGAGCCGACCATAGGACTTCATCCTCGTGACAATGCCAAACTCATCAAAACCTTAAAAGAACTGCGTGATTTAGGCAATACCGTCATCGTGGTCGAGCATGATGCCGAAATGATGGAAAATGCGGATTGGATTGTTGATTTTGGTCCGGGCGCCGGTGAAAAGGGAGGGCAGGTGGTTTTTGCAGGTACGCCGTCGGAGATTAAAAAAAGCCGGGAATCTTTGACCGGACAATATCTTTCCGGCCAGCGCCGCATAGAAATCCCGGCCAGGCCTACCGGTTCCAAAACAATGGAAAAACTCGGTCTTTACGGCTGCAGTCAGCACAACTTAAAACAGATAGAAGTTGAATTTCCCTTAAATAAACTGATCGCGGTTTCAGGCGTCTCTGGTTCGGGGAAATCAACTTTGATCAATGATACACTCTATTACGCTCTCAAACAGCATTTCGGCCAAAGCCTGATCAAACCCGGCGCATACCAAGAGATTTGCGGCTTGGAATATCTGGATAAGGTTGTCAATGTCGATCAATCGCCTATCGGTAGAACACCCCGCAGCAACCCGGCCACTTATACCGGAGTTTTCAGTTATATCCGCGATTTATATGCCAAAACTTTAGAAGCACAGATGAGAGGATATCTGCCGGGTAGGTTTTCCTTCAATGTTAAGGGAGGGCGGTGTGAGGCTTGCCAGGGAGACGGTTTTGTTAAAATTGAAATGCAGTTTTTACCGGATGTGTATGTGGAATGCGAAGTTTGTCACGGAAAACGCTATAATAACGAAACTTTAGAAATCAACTTCAAGGAGAAAAACATTGCAGAAGTTTTGGATTTGACAGTTGAGGACGCCTTGCATTTTTTTGAAAATATTCCTCAGATACGTAAAAAATTACAGGTTTTGGATGAAGTTGGACTGGGCTATATCCGCTTGGGCCAACCTGCTCCAACCCTTTCCGGCGGGGAAGCACAAAGGGTTAAATTATCGACAGAGCTTTCAAAACAGGGTACGGGCAGAACTCTTTACCTTCTGGATGAACCAACAACCGGTCTTCATTTTTACGATGTCGAAAAATTAATCCAAGTTTTACGCAGGCTGGTTTCCAAAGGCAACACCGTCATCATCATTGAACACAACCTGGAAGTTTTGAAAAATGCGGACTATATTCTTGACTTAGGTCCTGGCGGGGGAGATGATGGTGGAAGGGTGGTAACCTTTGGAACGCCTCTGGAAATTTCACGCCACCCGACTTCTTATACCGGACATTACTTGCAAAAATTGCACCTCGGAGGTGTAAACTGAGACATTTGCTCCAAAACATTGATTTGAAAGGATTTGTCGTTTTGCACCTCGGAGGTGCAGTCCTAAAATTGCTTTTTTGGCTGTTTTCTGTCTTCTGCTTTTTTCTTCTTGTAAAGTCAGACGCATTAGCAGCCGACTTTACCTCGCAGGGAACCACCACCTATACTGTTCAAGACAACGGAAATACTCTGATTGAACAACAATTGACTTTTAAAAATTTGACTGCCGGGATCGTTATTCCGGAATATGTTTTGACTTTAGATTTAACTGCAGTTGAAAATGTCAAGGCTGAAACGTCCAGCAAGGCCATTCCCGTGACGGTTGAGAGGCAAGATTCGAAAATCCTGCTGAAGCCTGATCTGGGAGATTATCCTTTAAAATCTAATCAAACCTTTTCCTGGAAGCTTACGTATGAGACAGCCGAAATTGCGCAAAAGAACGGGCAGATCTGGGAAGTCACTCTTCCTTATCATAGCAGCGAACAAAAAGACAGCCTGGTGATACTAAAAGTTCCTAAATCTTTGGGTGAAGAAAACTATATTTCCCCTCAACCAAGCCAAAAGAGCCAAGATCCGGCTACTTACGAATATCGCTATGAAAACTCAGCCGAGTTGAGTAACAAATCGGCAAACGCCTCTTTTGGGGGGGTACAGCTTTACAGATTCAAACTTAAATATCATCTCCAAAATGAGACGGAGGAGGAAGTTTATTCGGAGATCGCCCTGCCTGCAGACAAAATCAATCAAATGGTCTATTTGGAATCTCTGGATCCCAAGCCAATTTCCGTGACGGTCGATGGTGATCAAAATTATTTGGCTCGCTATAAACTGGCGCCGTCTCAAAAATTAGAGATTATCCTTTCCGGTCAATTAAAAGTCTTTCCGCAAAAATATGATTTTGAAAATTCCGGATTTAAAAATGACCTTCCCGGGAAGCTGGAAGTTTATCTAAAACCTCAAAAATTTTGGGAAGTTTATGACAATCACATTCTGGAAAAAGCCGGACAATTAACCGACGAGTCAAAAACCGTGGCCGAAAACGCCCGCTCCATTTTTAATTTTGTGACCGGGTTCTTAAAATACGCCACTGAGCCGGAAACACGCTCTCAAGACCGTTTTGGCGCCGCAAATGCACTTTTAAATCCTAACGAAGCCGTGTGTATGGAATTTTCTGACCTGACGATTGCCCTTTTGCGTGCCGCTGGAATTCCGGCGCGCGAAATTGATGGTGTCGCCTATGCGCCAACTGAAGATTTTAACATCGGCTTTTTTGGTTCCTTGCACACCTGGGTCGAATTTTATGTTCCGTTTCTGGGCTGGGTTCAGGTTGATCCGACCTGGAGCGCCCCGCCTTCGACCATCGAACTTTTTTCCCAATTTGATACCAAGCATTTAACTTTTGTTACCAAAGGTCTTGGCTCCGAATCGCCTTATCCGGCCGGTTCTTACAAAGCCGATGATCTGGAATCCGCTGACGTGGAAGTCGAACTGGGCGAGGAAACTTCTCTTTCGAAAACCAAACTTGAGACAAATCTAAGCTTTCAAAACGGGTTAGTTACTCTTTTTTGGAACGAAGGCCAACTTGCACTTTTTAATCCTGGCCCGCAGGTTCTATATAACCTTAAGATTACATTTGAAGGCGAAAATTTGCAATCACAAGGGGAAAATCGGCAAGTAAATATTTTTCCGCCTTTTTCCAGCTTAGAAATACCTCTAAAATTAAAAGCCCGCGGCATTTGGAAAGAGTCGGGGGGAAATTTGTCGGTTACTTTGCAGTACTCTGATCATTCAGCACAATCCGGCGAGCAAAAAGAGGTTCAGACTTGCAACTTTGTCCCCTTTTGGAAAAATTTCATTTTGCCCCTGGTGATTTTCGGCGGTGGATTCCTACTCTTTTGGTTAATTCTTCAAATGATTGAATATGTTGAAAAGTCAAAAAAATCCTAGCTTACCATCTCAAATCAAAAATCTACCCACCAAAATTGGAGTTTATCTTTTCCAAGATCATGTGGGCAAGATTTTGTATGTTGGCAAGGCCTTAAAGCTCAGACCGCGAGTTTCTTCCTATTTTACCGATCGTTCTCATCTGGGACCTCTTTTGCCTAAATTTCTCTCCGAAATTAAAAAAATTACCTATTTTGTGGTCGAGTCAGAAGTTGAAGCCTTGCTTTTAGAAGCCAATTTGATTAAAAAATACCAACCTTTCTATAATTCACAAAGCAAGGATGACAAATCTTTTCTCTACATCAAGATTACCAAAGAAGATTATTCTCATGTTGCGGTCGATCGCCTTCCCAAAAACCCGGTGCAAAGGAAGCAAAAAGAAAAGACAGCCTATTATTTTGGCCCGTATCCGTCCGCCAAAACGGTGAAACGTACTTTAAAGAGGCTACGGCGGATTTTTCCTTATTGTAGCGCCAGAAAAATACCGTCAAAACCCTGTTTTTATTACGGAATTGGTTTATGTCTGGGTCCCTGCGGCAATTTTGTCTCCAAAAATGAATACCGTACCATGATAAATCATTTAAAATTATTGCTTTCCGGCAAGAAAACCAAGTTGTTGCGCGAGCTTGAGCGCGATATGCAGGCCAAATCCAAAGAGAAACAATATGAGACCGCGGCTATGTTGCGGGATCAGATCAATCAAATTAAATTTTTGACTTCCGCTTACCATTTGCCGGAAGAATACCTAAAATTTCCTGAATTGGTTTTAGATCAGCATTTAAAAGAGTCGGGCGAACTCCGAGAAATTTTAAAACCTTATTTCCCGAAGCTTGACGAGGTAAAAAAAATCGAAGCTTTTGATATTTCCAACTTAGGCGGAAGGCTGGCTACCGGTTCCATGGTGGTCTTTGTGGACGGAGAGACGGAAAAAAATGCCTACAGACATTTTCGGATCAGACTAAAAAAAGACAAGCCCGATGACCCGGCGATGATGTATGAAGTCATTACCCGGCGTCTGAAACATACCGAGTGGGATTTTCCCCAGCTTATTTTGGTGGATGGAGGAAAATCCCAAGTTGCGGCAAGTTTGAAAGCGCTCAAAGGGGCCAAAACAGACATTCCTTTGGTTGGATTAGCCAAAAGAGAAGAACGGTTAATTCTGAAAGACTACCATCATTCATTCGTAACTGTAAAACTTCCGGCCGATTCCAAAGCCTTAAATTTACTTCTACGTCTGCGCGACGAATCTCACCGATTTGCCATCAGCTATCATAAAAAATTACGCTTGAGAGACTTTTTTGACAAGGTAAAGTGAGTATGTTACGTTAAAACGAGATGAAAAAATTAATCAGAATTATTCTCATTAATATGATTGCGGTGGGTGTTGCCGCTTATATCGTTCCCGGAATTTCGTATTCTGGCGGAGTGCAAACATTGGCTTTAATCGCGGTTGTTTTTGCTGTTATTAATCTTTTTATCAAGCCGATTATAAAACTCTTGGCTTTGCCGGTGGAATTTCTAACCTTGGGTCTTTTTAGCACCGCCATCAATGCAGCTATGTTTTATTTAACTACTCGTTTTGTGGCCGATCTCAAAATTTCTGGCTTTCAGTTTGCCGGATTGAGTATGCCTATTTTGACCCTGCAAGCCGCCTACATTCCTTTTTGGGGAACCGCCTTGATTGGATCAGTAATCATTGGTATAATTACCACTTTGTTATATTGGATTACAGATTAATTGTGGAGCAGAAAGATGATTTATCAAATTTCAGTCTATGGACAAATCGTGATTGCTATTCTTCTTATTATCTTGATTCTTCTTCAGGCCCGAGGAACCGGACTTTCAGTTACCTTTGGAGGACAAGGAGATGTTTGGCGATCACGGCGTGGAATTGAAAAAACCATCTTTATCGGAACAATCATTCTTTCCATCCTTTTTTTGGCAACCACCATAGCTCTGCTTTTTCTTTCAAGGTCAATTAGCGGATAAAATAGTTTTCATAATTTTTTAAAAAATTCTTCCCGTAATTTCTTAAAAAAATTGTTCCCGTAATTTATTTTTCCAAGCGATATGAATCAGCGAAGATTAAAACTATCGTTTTCAAGCGTTTCCCTAAGATTTTCCCCCTATATTAAAGAAGGCGTCAGAATACCGTTTATTCTACTTAGTTTAATTTTTATTTTAGTTGTTATTTTTGTCCTGATTTTTAATTTATCAGGCAGCATGCCTCTCTTTTTACAACGAAAAATTTTCCGTGAAGGAATCGTGGGACAACCGCAAAATTTAAATCCCCTCTTTTCTTCTGACAATGAGATTGATCAAACGATCTCCAATTTGATTTTTCGGGGATTGACTAAATTTAAGCCGGACGGACAATGGCAAGATGATTTGGCCGAAACAATAGACGTCAGCGAAGATGGACTAACTTATACTATTCAAATTAAAGATAATATTTATTGGCATGATGGCCAAAAATTAACCGTAGAAGACGTTATTTTTACTTACCAAAAAATACAGATGCCTGATTATTTGGGATTCTGGAGAGAAGCTTTCAAAGAGGTAAGCTTTGAAAAAATAGATGACTATCATCTTAAAATTACCCTTTCGCAACAATTGTCTTCCTTCCCGCAGAACCTGACCGTTGGAATCTTGCCCAGACACCTATTAGCCAATTTGAATATTAAACAGCTGGAAAATGCGTCTTTCTCGTTATCTCCAACCGGAGAAGGAGAATTTGCTTTCTCGCAAAAAAAATTCCAGAATAATCAAAAAGATAAAATTAGTCTTCTTGTTTTGAAAAGACAAAATGGCGATGGTAATATCAATAGATTGGAATTCTATTTTTATCCCGATAAAGAAGCTTTAATTAATGCCTATAAAGCTGGCGAGATTGATGCTTTTCGCGTTCCCGATGAAGAAGATTTAGAGTTTTTAAAAGACTGGGATAATTTTAACCTTTATCAGATTCCTATGCTCTTAAGATTTTACGGATTGTTTTTCAATACTATTTCAGAAAAACCCATCAATAAAGCAGAAGTTCGTCAGGCCTTAGCCTATGGATTGAATAAAGAAGAATTTGTACAAGATGTTTTCCGCACCCCTCCTCCGACTCTTTTTGGCTCGATCAATTCGCAGTCATGGGCTTTTTCAAGCGAAGGGGCAATCGTACGATTTGATTCGGAAAAAGCTAGGCAGATTCTCCAAGAAGCTCAGGCAGAGAATTTAGACTTGACTTTAACCATTCCTGATTTTCCGCTGGCTGAAAAAATAGGCGACAATCTGAAAAAACAATGGGAGAAAATAGGCGTTACTTTGCAAATCAAAATGGTTTCCTTAGATGATTTTGAACATGAAGTACTGAAAGACCGTAACTTTGAAGTACTTTTTTACGGTCAGGAAATCTCATCTGATCCAGATCAGTATCCCTTATGGCATTCTACGCGTAAAGACTATCCCGGCTTAAATTTAAGCCAAATTCAGTCGAAGAGAATTGATAAAGCATTGGAGGAGGGAAGACAGTTAGCTGATCTTTCCGAACGTAAAGACAAGTATGCGGATTTTCAAAAACAATTTCAAATTGAAATGCCGGCCATTTTGCTTTATCATCCTTTATATGCCTATATCGTGCAAAAAAGAGTCACCGGGATAAATTTTGACGAACTGGGAATTCCTGCCGATCGATTTGATACAATTGATAGCTGGAATATCGGTGAAAGTTTGAAAATTAAAATTTTCTAACGAGAAGCCGCGGTGGCGGAATGGTAGACGCGCTGTCTTCAGAGGACAGTCCTAATTTTTAGGGTGAGAGTTCAAATCTCTCCCGCGGCAGAATGATGAAGGGGCTGTGGATCAAATCTTGAAATTGACGGCACGGGTGCTCCATGCTATTATTTTGCGAGCGAAATACGCCGAACGCGAGCAAAAGAAGATGCGAGGAGTTTACTCCGCAAAGATTCATTGGTACTTCTCCATTGCGTCCGCCGAATCAGCGGACTCCAGTCGAAGAATATTTATTGTTCGACCACATGGAGAACTACAGCTTTGTTTTTTTGTCTCCAACTTTTTGTTTTGACTTTTGAGTTTTGACCTTTAACTTATTTTTGGGCGGGTGGCGGAATGGTAGACGCGCAACGTTGAGGTCGTTGTGGGATTTCCCGTGAAGGTTCAACTCCTTTCCCGCCCATATGTCATCCTGAGGACCCGCCGACTCCCTGCCTCGCCGGCAGGCGGGGGCGGGGACGTGAGGATCCCGTTGAGATCATTCTCCGCCGGCTGGCGGATCAGGATGACACCTGCTTTTTTGAATTTGAGATTTAAGATATTAGATATAAGTTGTAAGATATTTTATGGGCACTTAGCTCAGTTGGTTAGAGCGTTGCGTTTTAGACATAATCTGGTCGAGTAGCTCAGTTGGTTCAGAGCACCCGGCTTACATCCGGGAGGTCAGAGGTTCAAGTCCTCTCTCGACCACCAGATTATGGCGCTGAATTTAATGAAGTCCATCGCAAAGGCCGAAGGTTCGAATCCTCCAGTGCCCATTTTGTAAAACTAGCATGGATTTTATTTTTCCAAGCTTAAATCCGCCCCGCATGGCGGGGCGGATGAAGCTTACCCGACGAAGTCGGGCTCAAGCGAAGCGAAGAAAAAGAAGAAACCCCGACCGTAAGGTCGGGGGAGATTCATTTAAAAGTTCTAATATAATGCATGGCAAGCCGAGGTAGCTCAGAGGTAGAGCACTGCTCTGAAAAAGCAGGTGTCGACAGTTCGAGTCTGTCCCTCGGCATGTGTTTTCGCGAGGGTAGTTCAGCGGTAGAACGTCTCCTTGCCAAGGAGAAGGTCGCGGGTTCAAGTCCCGTCCCTCGCTCCATAATTCGCGAGTGAGAATCCGCCGATTCGGCGCGGTCGCGAAGTGAAATATATAGTACCACGGCGCAAGCCGTGGAAATCTATTTTTTGCCGGGTCGTCTAATGGTAGGACAGCGGCCTTTGGAGCCGTCAATCGTGGTTCAAATCCACGCCCGGCAACCAGCAAGGAGGTCTCACTCCTCAAAAATGGAATATTAAAACTGGCAGTTTCTCCTCTTTAAAATGGACTAAAATGCCCACAGTTAAAAATCAAACGCTAAAAGTCAGAGAAGTCTTGTGTAAGAATATAATCGGGAAATGTGGTTTTCCCGGCGGCGGTTGGGCTATAAATCCATACGTTGGCTGTGAACATGGATGCCTTTATTGTTATGCCAGATTTATATCGGAACCGTTACTGATCCTTACCAGCCTTTAGAACAAAAATATCAATTGACACGGGGAATGCTGGACATTCTCATGCATTATCCTGTTTCAGTCAGTATTTTAACCAAATCTTCTTTGGTGTTGCGGGATTGCGATCTGCTTTTGCAACTGCAGGATGTGGATGTCAACTTTACGATTAACACTCTGGACGAAGAGTGGAAAGCCAGAGTTGAGCCCCATTCTTCCTCGATTCAAGAAAGATTAGAAACCGCCAAAATTTTAGCCAAGAACGGGATTAAAGTCAACGCAATGTTAGGTCCGTTTTGGCCGGTTTTTACTGACGTTGAGGCTTTATTCAAAAAATTCAAGGAAGCCGGAATGCAACATGTTTTTTCAGAAAGTTTTAATACCAGTAGCGGAAATTTTACGCAAGTTGAGGAAGTGTTGAAAAGATTTTATCCGAATCAAAAACAAAATTTCAAAAGCCTCCTTTTTGATAGACGAAAATTTGATCAATTTTATTTCAAGAGAGCGAAAACCGCCCCGCAGTGCGGGGTGGATGAAGCGATTACAACCCGTGCGAAGCACGCTACATGGGCGAATCAAAAAACCGCGAGCTTATGCTCGTCGGATTTTTATACGAAAGCTAGTCTGGCGATAGCAAATGCCTCTGAAAAATATCAAATCCCATCAACTGTCTATTTTTTGCGAGCGAAATACTCCGGACGCGAGCAAAAGAAGATACATGAACGGCAAGCTCATGGAGATTCATTTTGACACGGGCCATGCGGCTAAATTTGATCATTTACCATATATAGCAACCGCAAAACAAAATGACAGTTTCGTTGCAAACACCTTCGAGGTGGTGTTGCGCCTGCGGCTACACCTCGAAGGTGTAAATACGCTTGTTTGTCAAACCCGACACTTTGTTTTTAATCGGCTATAAATAGCTTGACAACCGATAGCAAAAAAATTATTATATAGACCCAGAGTAAATAAATCTGGGTTTTTTATGCGCCAATTTTTTATACAAATCTTTGTTGCAATCATCCGTCATCGATCGTTTGTTACCAGCCGCCCCACAGGGCGGTTTTTTTTGCCTATTTTCATCAAAAAACATAAGTCTTGTTGTCAAAGCCGCCATCTGGCGGTTTTTTATTTTGCGAGCGGATCTACGCAGCTTGCTGCGTAGGGGGGGTGTTTTTCCAGTTGAAATCCGCCCCGCCATGCGGGGCGGATGAAACTTACTCTGACGAAGTCGGGTTGAGCAAAGCGAAGGAAAAGAAGAAACCCCGACCGTCAGGTTGGGGAAGATTCATAATCATCCGAGAAAGCTACGAATTCGTTCGTGGATGAATCGCATGATTTCGAACTCTCAGACCGACCAACCCGACAGAAAGAATACCACGACGCAAGAAATGGTAGTTCATTGCACCTGAAAAAGCGCTTTTCCATTCCGTTTGGAAAAGCAATTACCAAAAGGAGAGAAGATATGTTCACGCCAACTGAAAACGTATTCGTCTCAGGACATCCCTTGATCCTGCACAAGCTCACCCTTCTGAGGGATAAAGGGACTGAACCCAAGAAGTTTCGGGAGTTGCTTCATGAAATTGCAATGCTGCTTCTGTATGAAGCAACAGCGGATTTGGCACTCGAAAGCCGTACTGTTCAAACCCCCTTGACGCTTGCCGAGGGTTACCATCTGTCAGAACGGATTGGCTTGGTTCCAATTCTGCGGGCTGGCCTTGGTATGGCTGAGGGTATTCATGAAATGATGCCTGGGGCACAGGTGTGGCATCTTGGTTTGTACCGGGACGAGCGAACGCTGCGACCTGTGACGTACTACAACAAACTGCCGACGGCTACGACTGTTCAGGTTTGTCTGATCCTTGACCCCATGCTGGCCACCGGCGGTTCAGCTACAGCAGCGGTGGATATCCTCAAGCACTGGGGTGCGCAACGCATCAAGTTCGTGGGGATAATCGGCGCTCCGGAAGGAGTTGAGAGACTCCACACTGAACATCCGGACGTAGCCATCCATCTTGCCGCCATCGATAAGGGACTCACTGATGGTACTCAACACGGGCCAGATGGCCAACCATTGCCGCCTGGCTATATCTGGGAAGGTCTTGGTGATGCAGGCGATCGCCAGTTCGGGACCGGGAACGGTCCCCAATAATCGAGAACAGAGACAACCGAGGCGGAAAAGCCTCACGGGCCTCACCTCGAGGTCTTTCGGCCCGAACCAGGGCTCATTCGTCTTCGCTGACGAGTCCTGGTCCGGGTTTTTTGTTGCACGACATCAGTCTTTTCTAGTCAAGAGATGAGCCTGAAGGAACGAGAGCTATAGGGCGCATAACCTCTTTCTGTAAGTTATCTCTTTCTTGGCAAACAATCTGTGCCATTTCGTTATCCGTATGGGCAAAAGCGACACAGTCCAAGGTCTTAAAGGTAATTCCCTGTTTCAGATATTTCTGGGCTCGGGACAAGCTCTTTAACTTTTCATAGGGCGTCTGGTAATCTTCCTGACGGTAAACTTTCTTTGTCTTTCCT
>Ga0210049_1003078_pt1 | contig 15206 bp, 14 predicted proteins | sample CryGeyCG2014_300_2_FD_183964 | JGI IMG/M metagenome (GOLD analysis project Ga0210049, IMG submission 183964) | Groundwater microbial communities from aquifer - Crystal Geyser CG06_land_8/20/14_3.00 (SPAdes) (version 2) | ecosystem: Environmental > Aquatic > Deep subsurface > Groundwater | place...
TCTTGGCAGGATCCTCCATGATTTAATGATGGATTAAAAAATCACTCTTGTCAATATTCTCTTATAATATGTATACTAAACTCAGGATTAAAGATGAAAAAGTACTACAACAAAACTATTGTCGGTTTGGCTCTAGTTTTCATTGCTGGGATATTTTTCTTTTGGCAGTTTTCTCTTCAGCAAAACCAGATAAGCTGTGGTGGCGATTGGTCTTACTCTGTTCGTTGTCCTTTTGGGACTTATTGCCGCTCCATTGGCCGAAGTCCTCAAGCGGGCGGACTTTGTACTCCTTTTCTGTCTTTTTTTAAAAATTCTGTCGATAGCGATACTGTTTTCCCAATCCCAACAAGAACAACATCTCCAACAGTAAAACCAACTACTTCCCCTATTCCCTCCAAAAACCAACAAAAAGAAATAGCAACTAAAGATCCCGACCTTCTTTATTTAAGACAAATCAATGTAACTTCGGGATATGAAGACATCGTTTTTGAGTTCGGTCCCCAGAAAAAAGCCCAGGCCACCATCCGAACAACAAATTATGGCAAAGATTTTGATTATCCTTATACTCAATTTTATGAGCTTGCATCTGTGCAACCCAGAGAGCTGGAACACATAAACTTTTTTGCCGCCAGCCGAACCGTAAATTTGGAAAATTATCTTGGTCAAAGAAAGACAGTTTACTATCGAGAAGTAATCGGTTTAATCATGTCCGAAGAACAGTTTGTCCTTATAGACAAGATCGAATGACTTCAACGAGTTCTCTGATAAGAATAGCTTCACACCCTAAGGGTGTAATACGTTCACACCTCTCGATTATTCGAAAACCAGGTGTTTAATTGCTTCTAATCTTTTTCCGTAATCAATTTGATCGCAAGTAAAGCTTTTCAGTTTTTCAATTGAAGAAAAATAGTCAAGTATCATTTTTTTATGGCAAAAACCTTCTCTTTTACTTAAATATTCAGAAAAAGAAGAATAAGGATAATCTTCGAAGTTGGTCTCTTTTATTACCAACGAAACTACAGGGTTAAGATGGATATAGCGTAAAACATGAATTAGCTGCTCGTTATCTTCTATTCTTATTGCTTTAAATACACCTTGGAACAGGTGGCCAATTCTTTTGTTCCTTGTATTAAAGTAACGAGTATAGCTATTGGAAAAATCACCAATAAACTTTGTTATTCCTCCTTCAGTTAATTGTTTAAGAAGCAAATGAAAATGGTTTGGCATCAAGCAATAACCAAGAATGTCTACTAGTCTTTCCTTTTGTTTCATCAGTTGAGAAAGAAAGAAATTTCTTTTTTCTTGATCTAATTTGAGAACTTGGGCTAACCCAGTAGAAAGATTTTTAAATCTATAGAAATTCAAAGTCAGTAAACCTCTATCATATTCTCTTTTATCCATAAAAATGGGTCGTCTCTCAACGCCAAGATTAAAAACATGATAAATCTCTTCGTTGGCAAAAATAGTTTTTCTCACTAAAAATACAATAATATTTATGATTGTTGTTTGTCAACAAGAGGTGTGAAGCTATCCGACCCTAAGGGTGTGAAGCTACTATTAAATGACTTCCGCTCCTTACTTAATGCTCTTTTGGTATTCGAGCCAGTCTGAAGAATTAACAATGCCGTTTTTATCAAAATCAAACTCTGCATTAGCGCTCCCATACTGTTTCACAAAATTTTCAAATGTGTAAGTCGCCGATAAAGTAGGAACAAGAGTCGGAGTTTGCTCTGTAGCCTCCGCTCTTTTTGTTAGAAAACTGCGGACGACCCCAACTTTTTTCTCTTCCACCATAATTTGATAATAATAAGTTGTTGAAGGAAGCAGAGGCGAGAGTTTGAGACGATGGTTCAATGCCGCTGTTTCTTCCGGAATTCTCAAAAGAATTGATTCAGTACTGGTCCCATAAGCAACGGTAGTCAGACAAGCCTTTTCTGTTTGAAAAGTAATCTCAATCGAAGAGGCGGTCAAATTTGTCTCCTGGATATTCGACGGAGTACAATCACCTTCGGCTTTGGACAAAAAAGAACGGGCTTTGCTGAACCCCAAAACCAAGCCTGCCAAAACCAAAATTAACACCCCGGCCAGCAAAATGTTTTTAGCCGGCAGTTTTTTGGGCGAAGGAGCAGGGGTAAACACGGTTGATCCCAAAGGTTGACCAGCCTGCTGGAAACCAGTGAAATTTGGATTGTTAGAAATTGGTGTATCCATATCTCTCGATAAGTTCAAAGTGCAAAGTTCAAAGTTCAAAGTTTTATAACTTTGAACTGATAACTGCAACTTTTAACTTTTAATTTTTAATTTTTAACTGGCTTAAAGGATAAGGGCAATTCCAAAAATAGTCAACAAAACTCCTGCCGTACCAAAAAGAATTGTCGGAAAAAACGCTCCTGATTGCGGAGGAGTCATGGTGAGTGAACTAGTACTTGTCGGCATGTTAGTCAAGGTTGAGGTGGCAGTGGCGGTGGGAGTGCTGGTTGGTAGTGTAGATCCGCCGGTAATAGTATAAGAACCATTCTTAATTCCCGAGCACTTAATAATATCATTCCCCGCGGAGTCGAAGATATTGCTGTCGTCCTTCGCGGTTGAACAAACAAAAGCAAGTTTAGAAGTACCATTCCCTACTCCTTTTAAAGTAAGGGTTGCCATTTTCCCAGTCCCGGTTTTGCTGGCCGATTCATCTTGGAAAAAACCGCCAATAAAAACTTTCCCGGCCCCAATATAGTTAGCCATATCACTAAAAAAACTCCCGTTAGTTACTTTCACAACCTCAAGAACAGCCGTATCAAAAGTCAATTTAACATCCGCTGAGGCTACGGAAGCACTTTGAGTGTCAATATTAAGATCAACCGTAAATTCATTCCCCGCACTATTCGTCGAATTGGCAGGACTTAAACTAAAGACCTGGGCGTACGCGCCTTTAGTATTAAAAAGTAAAAAGTAAGTATTAAGGATAAGAAAAACAAAAACTAACCTAATCATTTTAAGAATAATTTTAGTATACCACCACTTTCATATCTTCTCTGTCAAATGCAATCTTCCGGCTTGTTCCGCTCTCTGCGATAACAGTCGTTGGCCCCTCATCCGAGTTTAGGACAGAAAGATCTCCGTTCCCAAAAGCCCTTCCTTTCACCGTCAGCGTCGCCAATTTCACCTCATCTTTGATCAAAACACCGTTTGTTTTCTCTTCTAAAAAGGTCACAGATATCCTTCCCTCTCTTTCTTTTTCCTTTTTTTGGGAAACAAAAGAGAAAACATTCCCCGGAACTACTTGGGTAACCTCTAAAATTTTTGGGTCAAAGGTCAGGGTAATGTCCGCGCCATCCAAGCGAACTTCCCGTCTGGAAACTAAGATTAAATCAACGCTCATTGTCTTTCCCTCTTTTAAATAAATACTTTTGGGAGAAAAGGAAAATTTAACCGAAGCCTCGCGAGAAGCCTCTTTGGTTTCCTGTTGTCGTGGAAGACTATTCAGCCAAGACAAACCCGGGCCTGCCCGCAATGCTTTCAGCATAGTCGATGCAGGCGGGCCAATCAAGACAACTACTTGAAAAATAAGCAGTAAGGCCAAAATAGGGATTATCCATTGATAATAGGTTTTTGATTTCTTCGCCATACCTTATTACTTTCATAATATCTTTTTTTCTTCACTAAAATCAATCCTCTCTTAATACTTAATACAAAATACTAAATACTATATACTACTTGAGGTACGTCAGCGGATCTTGGGTTTTCCCCGAAACTCTAATTTCGAAATGGCAATGCGGACCTGTACTTCTTCCTGTTGAACCAATCAAACCAATCGTGCTTCCCCTTTGAACAGTTTGCCCAACATCAACTAAAACTTTGGACATGTGTCCATAAAGCGTCACAAACCCGTTCCCATGATCGATTATCACTCTGTTCCCATAGCCAACATTATCCGGCCAACCAGCGACAATCACTTTCCCGGCATCGGCCGCCAAAATTGGAGTTCCAATACTATTAGCAATATCAATCGCCCGATGGTACCACGTAAACCTTTGGCTTATTTTCCCGCTCGTCGGCCAAACAAAAATTCCCGAAGCGACAACCGTACCGGCATTTGGCGTCTGTTTGGCAATATAGACCTTCTCCGCTTTTGGCATTACCCCATCGGGAACGATTAAGATCTGACCAACTGCCAATTCAAAGGTTTCGTCGCTAGTAAAAGTATTAAAAGGATAATCAACAATACCTTGAGCATTAGTCTGATAATACTTAGCAATTGAATAGACAGTATCGCCCTTTTTGACTTTATGAACCACTCCGGTTACCGGTGGGATTCTTATCACTTGCCCCGGTTTAATATTCAAATTATCCTCAAGGCTGTTCGCCCATTTAATTGTATCGACAGAAAGCCCAAATTTCTGTGCTAATCCGGAAATCGTATCTCCTTTTTGGACGGTATAATCTCTTACCTCTGCTTGCGGTTTATCGGAAATAAAAGTGGAAGTTTGTTGCTCTGCTTCGGTAGCCGAAGAGAGAACCGCCGAAGGAGCAGACACCTGGGCAAAGGAGCGGTTAGAAAGCGAGCTGCCAATAATCGGTGCCAACAAAATTCCCAAGACCACCAACCCTCCCATGCCCGAATGAACAAAGGGCCGAGCGAATTTTCCCCTTCCTTCATAGAGCTTTTCCGCCACCGCACTTTTACCTCTCTCGAAATGTCGAGCCCAGCGGAAAATGCGGATGAAAAGAAAACGGTACCAAGCTTTTAAGAATTCTTTAAAATCCCCTACTAAATCTTTTATTCCCCCCGTAAATCCTTTAATTTGAAGCATTAACATAATTATTGTGTTATCCAAAATACCACCAACAAGCTACTTTTGTCAAAATTAAGAACGCGAAGATATCAAAAGATAACGAAAGAATAAAAAGTCAAGGGTGGAGACAGTTTCACACCTTCGAGGTCGGATAGCTTCATTCAGGAATACACTCCGGTGTCATACTCACCTCCTTTCAAACAAAGAATAAGCTTCTATATTTCTAGCTCTAAAATCAAAAATACTCTCACGTTTCGTTTTTGTCAACGGCAAACCAGGTTCCTAGGTTCCACCTCCGAGGTGGAACAGGTTCGCCACTTTAGAGTTTTGTTGGATCTCTTCCCAACAAATCAAGAAGCCAGAAAACAGTGAGCGCACCTTCAGGTGTAGAAAAAAAATCTGTATGTCTCCAAAAGAATTCATTAACCAGATCAACAACCTCATTGACAAGGATCTCTTGCTTCTCGGCGATCTCTCCTGACATCTTTGGATAACAAAATTCCCAAGGAACCCGTATCTCGGCAGGAATATTTTTTCGTTCTAAACTACCCATCCCACCAATTAAAGCAAAAAACTCCTCAAAAATCAATTTTTCATTGTGAATTCCAGTAAGGTGACTGCACAACATGGAGATTGTCAAGCATGATGGTGCTATCATAAAAGGAGTGAAAGAAGTTGTTCTTTACGAGAAACTTGGTCACAATGTAGTTCGCTGCGGGGCTTGCCAATGGCGCTGTGTAATTTCACCAGATAAGTGGGGTTACTGCCAAACAAGAATTAACAAAGACGGTAAACTTTATTCAGTCATTTATGGAGTTGTCTCCTCTGCCGGCGTTGACCCAATTGAAAAAAAGCCGGTTTTTCATTATAAACCAGGCTCCAGTTGTTTCTCTCTCGGTACTTATGGTTGCAATTTTAGATGTGCCTTTTGCCAAAATTACGGCATAAGCTATACTCAAGGCGCTTCCTTAAACCTTGATCAAGAAAAATTACTTTCACCTAAAGAAGCAATTCAAATGGCCAAAAAATCCGGTCCGCCAGCTGGCGGAGGTATTGCCTGGACTTACAATGAACCGGCAATCTGGTTAGAATATTCGCTTGATTGCGCCAAGTTGGCTAAAAAAGAAAATCTCTACACTTGCTGGGTAACCAACGGTTACGCTACCCGCGAAGCGATTGATTTAATCGCCCCCTATCTTGACATTTATCGCGTTGATTTGAAAAGTTTTTCCGATGACCTTTATCAAAAATTGATTCTCATTCCCAAGGCCGCCGGTGTTTTTGAAACAACAAAGTATGTCCACAATAAATACCCCAAAATCCATATTGAATGTGTGACCAACGTAATTCCCGGCTGGAATGATAGTGAAGAGAATTTAAAAAGCTTGGTCTCTTGGATAGCTAAAAACCTTGGTCCAAAAACGCCTTGGCATGTAACCCGCTTCTTTCCGAGTGCGGACTTAACCGATGTGCCGCCGACACCACCAGAGACTTTATTTAAAGCACGGGAATTTGGGATGAAAGAAGGCTTAGAGTTTGTTTACATCGGCAATATGGCTGTTGAGGAAGAAGATGATACGTTTTGTCCAAAATGTGGCAATTTAGCGATCAAACGCGATGGATACACAGTCCAGATAATTGGCGTTGACAAGAAGGGTCACTGCCAAAAATGCGGGGAAAATTTAAATATTGTAATGTAGTTAAACTTTGTTGAGAGTCTCTAAAAACTCGAGATTATTTTTGGTCTTTTTAAGACGATCGATAATCACTTCTGTCCGCTCATCAGGACTCAAAACATCAACCACCCGGCGCATCGTCACAATCTTCTCGTAAGTTTTCTTGTCATACAAAAGTTCTTCTTGCCTGGTTCCCGATCTTTGAATATCAAAAGCCGGAAAAACTCGTCTTTCCGCCAGTCTCCGATCCAAGTGTAACTCCATATTGCCGGTTCCTTTAAATTCCTCGTAAATTAAATCATCCATTCGAGAACCGGTGTCGATCAAACAAGTTCCGATAATGGTCAAGCTTCCGCCGTTTTCAATATTCCTGGCTGCGCCAAAAAAATGTTTGGCCGGAAATAAAGCTGCCGGGTCAAAACCGCCGGAAAGCGTTCGACCGGAAGTTGGCATGGCTAAATTATAAGCCCGCGCTAACCGAGTGATCGAATCTAAAATAATCACTACATCTTTCCCCTGTTCTATGAGTCTCTTGGCTCTTTCCAAGGCCAGCTCGGCAATATGAGTTTGCTCGTCTGCCGGCTGATCAAAATTGGAGGAAAAAACCTCGCCTTCTCCTCCCGTCTTTTCTTTAACATGATGATTTATATCCGTTACCTCCTCCGGCCTTTCTCCAATAAGTACGGCCATCAAGTGAACTTTGGGGTAATTTTTAGCCACTGCCGCGGCAATGTCTTTAATCAACCAAGTCTTCCCTGCTTTTGGCGGAGAAACGATTAAACCTCTTTGTCCTTTACCAATTGGGCTTACCAAATCCATCAGTCTCGTTGAAATAACATCCTGGTCTGTTTCTAAAACTAAGTGCTCGTTGGGAAAAATTGGCGTTAATTGATCAAACCAAGGACGGTCGACTACTTTTTCCGCCGGCTCGTCATTAATTGTTTCTACTTTTAAAAGTCCCCAATATCTTTCGTTTTCTTTTGGTCTTCTCGCTTGGCCGCCAACAACATCGCCCGGACGCAGTTGAAAACGACGAATTTGCGAGGAAGAAATATAGATGTCGTGACTGCCCGGCATTCCTTCGGGACGCAAATAACCATGACCCATAGGGCTTAAATCCAAAACACCCTTGACTGTTTCGGTTGGTAACCCTGCATCAGGAATTACCCGATCATCAACAAAACCATTAAATCCGCCTAAATTTCCATTGGAAAAAACTGGCTTTGGCGCGGGAGAAGACGGTGCGAGAGGAGCCGCCTTTTGGGTCTCATCAGTTTTAGTGGGTCCATCTAGACTTGCGCTTGGCGAGGCTGGCCCGCCTAGACTCGGCGAGGCTGGCTCACCAATAATATCCTCTACTGTTATCACGGGTTCATAAACGACCTTCGGAGGGACCGTTGTCTTCGGTGTCGCGGGAACATTTTTTTTGAGCATAAGTGTAAAAAAATATTAATTAACTAGCGGTTAGAATTGCAATCAAGGAAAAAGTAATCTACCACCAAAAAATTTGCCACTTTTAACAATTTAAATTAAGAATCGGGGTTCATCTGAAAAACTTAAAGAGAAGTTCTCTTCCAAAAGCCTAAGTTTGCTTCCTTCGAGGCTATTTAACCATAAACACTATTCCTTGTCAAGCGGGAATTTCGTTCTTCTGCTCCCCGATGGAAGAGAGTTCGCCTGCCCTGTACAATTCTTAGTTCCAAAGAGGAAGATGGTTCGCCTGCCCAACAAACCATCCTCCATCTTTAAAACCAAGCTCCAACCAGGAATTGTACAGGGCCTGCTCGCCCTCCTGAAATCACAGCACGAGGCCCGCCAAGGGCGGGTAAACTCCAAAAGCCGAGTGCTAAGATTGGGAGGGCCCAACATTTATCTACCTTCGTGTCGTCAATTCCGTACCTGTTATGACACAAAAATGGTATTGACAACCATTTTAATAAGTGATACTTTTGTTTTTAGGATTTAAGATTACCTGTCCTAAAATTAAATCCTAATTATTTAGGGCATTACTATTCGTAAGCTTCTTAAAACTTAAGTCTTAGCGGTAGTAATGCTCTTCTTTTATTCACTCAACCTTCGTCAACTTTGAACTTCCCGCCTGCAACGCTTTGCGTAGCATTGCGGGCAGGTGCACTTTGAACTTTAAACTAAGTTAGTTCCCCATCCTCATGACAATCAAGTTGCCGCCCAATCTGGAAATGTCTCTAAATTGACTCTTTATGAATTCATTCTCGTGAACTTTCCGGACAGTCCTTGTATCTTTTGAAGAAAATAGGTCCCCAAAGGAAAAAAGCTTTCTTTTAAGAAGATTATTTAAACGTCTTTTGCTCATGTCTAAAATATATCACAACTTTTTTTTCAAGTCAAGCCTATAAGGAAAACACAACTGAAAACGGAGGGGCCTATAGAGATTTACTCCATGGAAAGTAGCCTTGTTTTCCACCATTTAAGGAAACTTTTCAGGTATTGTGGATAACTTCAAAAAGGGGTTGACAATCTCCTTAACTTATCACCCTCACCGCTTCCTGAAGATCGGAAACCGTGCTTGAAGACAAAATATCCGTAAATCCGAGCTTTTTTGCTTCTTTAATCCGCTTTTCTTCCCCGTTCACTCTTCTTATTTCCCCTATCAGTCCTACTTCACCAAAAGCACAAGCTTTTGGTTTAACGGGTTTATTGCGAAAACTGGAGACGATAGACATCGCTATCCCCAAATCAGCTGCCGGTTCAAGAACTTTAAATCCACCGCCGACTTTGACAATAATTTCCTGGTTATACAAGGGTAAGTGTAAAATTTTTTGTAATACCGCAATTATTAACAAAACCCGATTGTAATCGAGGCCTAAAACCACTCTTCGAGGAATCGGCAAAGAGCTTTGTGTTACCAAGGCTTGAATTTCCAATAACATTGGTCTTGTCCCTTCCATCGCGCAAACCGTCACCGCCCCCGTCTTCCCCCCAAACTCCCCATCTCCCCCAAATCCCTCTAAAAATAACTCCGACGGATTTTTGACTTCTTCCATTCCTTTGTCCGTCATTTTGAAAACTCCAACCTCGTCCGTCGGTCCAAACCTATTTTTTAGCCCCCGTAGCAACCGGAGTTCAGTAAACCTTTCTCCTTCAAGGAATAAAACGCAGTCAACCATATGAGAAAGCATCATTGGCCCGGCAATCTCTCCTTCTTTATTTATTTGACCAATTAGAATCACCGCTATACCGCTCTTTTTAGCAGATTCGATCAACTTTTGTGTACATCCTTTTACCTGCGAAATCGACCCCGGACTTCCCTCAATTTCCTCTGACCAGAGAGTCTGGATAGAATCAATAATGAGGATTATGGGTAGGTTTTGGGTTGTGGGTCGAGGATGAGTTGTGGGTTGTGGGTTTCTTTCTCCCTTACCCTCACCCTCACAACCCGACTCACAACTCACAACCAACTCTCTTGCACCTTCAATAACTCTCTCTACCTGCGTTTCTCCCATCACTAAAATATTCTCTCCTCGAACCCCCAGTCTTTCCGCTCTGATTTTGATCTGCTCCGGGCTTTCCTCTCCAGAAACATAGATTATTTCCCCTGCCCGCAATGCTTCGCATGGCGATGCAGGCGGGCCCAAATCCCTCACACTCCCTAATTTTAACAGCAAGGTGCTTTTTCCAATCCCCGGTTCCCCGGCCAGCAAGACTATCTCTCCGGGAATAAAACCTCCGCCCAACACCCTGTCCAGCTCCTCAATCCCCGACGAAATCCTTCCGTAAGTAGAAGTTTTTATTTCCGAAAGCCTTTGTGGTTTTGTCTCCTCAGTTTTGAGTTTTGAGTTTTGAGTTTTGAGTTTGGTTGAATTTATTCTAAATTCAACCATGGTATTCCACTCTCCGCAATTCGGACATTTTCCGTACCATTGCACTGATTCATAACCGCAACTATTACATACAAAATTTGTAATTGTTTTTTTCATAAAAAGAAACTTGCCCCGCTAATGCGCCATCGTGAGGCGAGGATCCGCCATAGGCGGATAAACTCCGACCTCGCGAACGAAAAGCATTTGTGGGGAACAAACAAACTGAGATTTAACCGAAGTTTTTTTCATCAAGGTAAATTATATTCCAAAATTACTAAAAATTGCAGTCCAAAAATGTAATTTGGGGAAATTTGTCTCCGCCAAATTGGGAATATACGAATACCTTAATTTTTTGCAAATTACAAGCTGTTCCGCGCGCTATTCCGATACTGTATCGGAATGAACCTGCGATCCGGTATTTTAACTAATCTCTGAACCTAAAACAGCTAAAATATTCATTCCAAAGTCAAACGCTTTATCTCCTCAAGAACTCTTTGATAATCCTTCCTGTCTTCGACAAACGATTTATATTTACCAGGAGAAGAAAAATTTTCCATAACAAGAGACGGATCCACAAAGTTGGATTTCTTTTCTCCCAGATAAATCCCGTACGAAGAAAATGGATAATCTTCGGGGTTTTCCACTAAATATCCCGAAACCGGATTTAAGTGAAGATATCGGGAAAGGTGCCACAATTGTTCATCACTGCCAACATGAACCGCTTTGAAATTTCCTCCAAAAAGATGTCCCGAGCTTTCGTATTTCTTTGAATAATAATGGGCAAAACTATTTGTCAATCTTTGAATATATTTTTTAATCCCCTCTTCAGCTAGTTGCTTTAAAATTAAATGAAAGTGATTCGGCATTAAACAATAGGCAACCACTTTAACTAAAAAATTCTCATCCTTCTTGATATTAAATTTGTCTTTGTTCGTTTTATAAAGAGAAAGCTTAACCGGAGGTTCTACTTGAAGATAATATTCCATTGCCTCAAGGAAAAAATTACATTCTCTTTTTCCTTGAAAAATGGGAAGTTTTTGTACCGAACGATTCAAAATGTGGTAAACTTCTCCGGTAGCCAAAATTGTTTTCCTTATCGCCATTTGTCTTAATAATAATCGTTTTTTACCAGATCGTCAACACAAACCGATTCCGTATCGGAAAAAAATTGGAATTTTCAACTCTTCGATTGGCCCAGTCTCGACAATTATCTTCTTGCCATGATAATATTTATTAAAGCAATCTAGTTAGATGAAAGAGAATCCTCTAGAAAGAACTGCCGGTACAATAAATCCGAATGTTGACTGGTATAGGTCTACGGAATATAACCACGTCAAGGAAGAATATTACAAATGGTTCGACAGTTTATCTCCAGAACAAAGAAAGGCTTACGAATTAAGTGGACGGAGTCGAATTCTTTGTGATTTTTTCAAAGACAGATATCAAGAACTTAATCTCAGTGATCGAGGACGATCTGAAATTGACGAAATCTGGGAAGATGCAGCCCAATATTTAGAAGGTGAACCAATCCGTAGGTTAGTTCATCTGGCGTTGATAATGTGGCCCGCAGAAGACGAGAAACATAACTAACATTCGCAAAGTATATTTTACTTGTACCCGATCGGTTTTTGGCTCAAAACCAGGCCCAAGGAGATGCGGCGGGATTTTTTATCAATTGACTCTATATAAACGTCAATTTTGTCGCCTTCGTTAATAGTAAACTCCGGCGGAATTTTGGAAATATGAATCAAGCCTTCAATCCCTGGCTCAATTTCGATCAAAGCGCCAAAAGAAGTAAGCCTCATTACCTTACCAACCAGCTTCGAATCAGCCGGAAATTTCTTTTCCAGTTCTTCCCAGGGATCGGGTAAAAGCTGTTTAATCGAAAATTGCACTCGACCGGACTCCAAACTGGTTACTTTGACTTTAACTTTGTCTTGATTTTTATAAAGTTTACTCAAGTCTTCGACTTTTTGCCAGGAAACTTCAGAAATGTGAACAAGTCCTTCGATTTCCTCTCCTTCTACCTTAACTTTGACAAAAATTCCAAAAGGGACAACCTGACTTACTGTTGCTTCAAAAACCTCATCCAATTTCAATTTCTTTATTGCCTGGGCAGTTTTCTCGATTTTCTCCGCATCGGAAACAGCTTTTTCGGAAAAAACCAAACGATTTTGTTCACGATTAACTTCGATTACTTTTACCAGCAATTTTCTGCCTACCAAAGAATTGAGCTTTCCTTGCCAAACAGAACCGATCTGGCTTCCGGGAATAAAACCTTGTAAAGTGTACGGGGTATCAACAATCAAACCACCTTTATTAACTTCCCTTCCCTTAACTTCTACTTTTTCATTATTCTTCAACAGATTATCAAAATTCTCCCAGGCAAAACTTGAAGCTGCCTGGCGAAGAGAGAGTAAAATTTGCCCTTTTTCATTTTCAGCACTGCCAACATAAGCTTTAACTTTATCACCGGGTTTTAAACTTCTGATAAAATCTTTTTCTCGTTCAAATTCTTTACCCAAAACAACACCTTCAGTTTTTGCGCCGATATCAATAAAAATAGTTTTTGCCGCAATCTCCGTAACAACCCCGTCAACAATCTGCCCCCTCTTTAAACCACGAATTTTGTTTGTCTCCAAAACGAGAAGCTCTTCCATGGTAGTTGGTTCTTTGGCAACAGAAGTTTTAGGAGCTAGAAGTCCATCTGTTTTTGTCTTTTTAATTGATTCTTTTTTCTTCAATTTTCATTTCCACCTTTCGTTAGAAATCACGAATTAATCCGAAACCTTTTACATTGTACATTTTTCATTGTACATTGTAAATTTTGCGCAAGAGTCCCCCTTGCCCCGCCGTAGCTTTAGCGAAGGAGGGCGACCTCGATCTAATTCGTTGCGCAAGCAAAGAATCAATCCGCCAGCCGGCGGATTATTTTCGCTCCGGCTCAGCCGGACAGCTTGCTTGGCCATTTTGCGCATGAGTCCCCCGACCTCGATCTATTTTCGCAGTCCGTTTCCGGATTACTATCGTCGACGCTGGAGCGTTTTACGACTCTGTTCGGAATGGGAAGAGGTAGTTCCGCTCCGCTCCAGAGACCGAAGGGCTCCTGCGCAAAATTTTTATTTTCAAAATTATTCGTCGCAATCCCGCCAAGGCGGGGTTTGCTCTTTGAAAGGTGAAGAGAAAGTATGATATATACAATTACATTCGACCAAATTAGTACGGCTAAGCTTAAACCCTTACGGGCCTTACACCGGCCGCCTATCAACCTGGTAGTCTACCAGGGGTCTCTCTCCCCGCCAAAGGCGGGGAAACGATTTCTTATCTTGGGGTCAGTTTCCCACTTGAGATGCTTTCAGCGGTTATCTAATAGGAACATAGCTACCCAGCGGTGCTCTTGACAGAAACAACTGGCACACCAGCGGTTCCCTCCTCCAGGTCCTCTCGTACTGTGGAGGAATCCCCTCAAAAATCGAACGTATGCTCTGGATAGAGTCCGAACTGTCTTACGCATGTTTTTCCACAATTTCTTATGGCATGGACTATATCTTCACCCTAAGTCAAAGTCTTATAACTTAGGGGCTGACATATCTCCGATGTAACATCGGAGTCACCTTACTCCCATTGACTAAATGGGCCTAGGGATCAGTCTCTACGGGATTCAAGAGATCGTGAGATTCCAGAAATTCTTTAACTTGTTTCGAAGTATTAGTTCGCCTCTTTGAATAATTCAAAAATGCAAATTTATCAACCTCGCAGGACAATTCCATTAAAAGTTTAGCACCAATCTTTATTTTGTTTGGCAATTTCACTTCTCCCGGAATTTTTCTGATAATTTCTAGAGCGAGTTGAGCTTGCTTCTTTTTAAGTTTCAAATAAGGATAAAGTAAGGTTAAAATCTTTTTCACCGGTTCAAATCCAACGACTGTATATTCCACCATATCATCGTTTCGCTCCCGAATATAACCATATATCAACTTTTCCTTAATTTCCTCTAAAAAAGACCTGTATTGCAGTTTTTGATAGAAAACGATGCTTGCTCTTATCTGATAACCAAGAAGGTAATCCTTCCTGGATACCAACTGAAGCATAATACAACCATCTCCATCAAGAAAACCAGCAATATAGGCAAGCTCTTCTTTTTTCACCTCTTGACTTACCCTCGGGGTTACCCTTCTTAACCAGTTCTAATAATCAAAAGAGGGTTTCACCGATTTTAGTCAGATTTATTTTACTGCATTACTGCAGTAGAACGCAATGTAATTTACGTTCTGAACCCAGCTCGCGTACCGTTTTAATGGGCGAACAGTCCAACCCTTGGGGGCTTCTTCACCCCCAGGATACGGTGAGCCGACATCGAGGTGCCGAACCGCGCCGGCGCTGTGGACGCTCGGGCGCGACTAGCCTGTTATCCCCAGGGTAGCTTATATCCTTTAAGCTCCAACCACAACCACTGCGAGTTGGAGGATCACTAAGACCTACTTTCGTACCTGCTCGACTTGTCAGTCTCGCAGTCAAGCACCCTTATGCCTTTATACAAAACACCCGATTTCCATCCGGGTTTAGGGTACCTTTGTAAACTTGTGTTACTCTTTAGCAAGTGACTGCCCCAGTCAAACTGCCCACCTGACACTGTTCCCTCCGGCGTCTCCAGCCGGATTGGGTTAGATCTGAAAACAAAGAAAGAGAGGTGTTTCATTGGCGCTTTCGCTCCCTCCTACGCTAAACAATCAATCGTTTCATTTCAATATCAAGCTACAGTAAAGCTCCATGGGGTCTTTTTGTCCTAGAGCATATAGGCCGCATCTTCACAGCCATTTCAATTTCACCGAGTGAAGGTTCGAGACAGTTGCCAAGTGGTTAGGCCTTTCGTGCGGGTCTGAACTCACCAGACGAGGGACTTCGCT
>Ga0210049_1003108_pt1 | contig 15105 bp, 20 predicted proteins | sample CryGeyCG2014_300_2_FD_183964 | JGI IMG/M metagenome (GOLD analysis project Ga0210049, IMG submission 183964) | Groundwater microbial communities from aquifer - Crystal Geyser CG06_land_8/20/14_3.00 (SPAdes) (version 2) | ecosystem: Environmental > Aquatic > Deep subsurface > Groundwater | place...
TTTTTAATGAAAGATTATGGCGAACAGTTAAATACGAGAATATTTACTTAAAACATTACCAGAATATTTCAGAAGCCAGAGAGGGCTTAACAAAATACTTTGACTTTTTCAACACCAAGAGATTTCACAGTTCGTTAAATGACCTTACGCCAGCTCAAATATATTTTGAGAGCCAAAGTAGGGTCGCTCAACCAATTTTAATTCCTCAGCAATTATATCTATTAAATCAAATTTCCGTGTCTTGACAAAGCAGTCCACCTTAATAAAGTCCTCTGTTGGGATATTGTATTTGCTAGATAGTTCAATCAAGTGCTTTATATTTTTCAACATACTTTGATTTAAAAATTTAACACAACATAATTGACACTCTGTACTAAGAATAACAAATAAATACCTTTTTGCGCTTTTGAAATCCTTAAACTTCACCAAAAAGTTGAATAAAGATTTTCTCTCTCTTTCCACTTAAGAGAATCTCAATGCCCTTCCGTTTCAATTGATCCCATTTTTTCGGATGCTTTTGCGATTCTTCAAATGCTTTCAGAATCGCTTCCGAATTATCATCGCCTGCAATCCGGTTTATGGAAATTTTTCCACAAACACACTCGTGGATTAACATAAGCTCGCCCTGTCGGAGCTTGCCGTATTTATCTTCTCCCTCATGCTTAAATGTTAACCCGATTGGCTTCATTCCTGCCTGGCATTCAGATTTCCTGTCTCCGGGTTTTTCTAAATCAACATGTTTTGACCATAAACAGAAAGAACAATGGTTACGGTGAGCCGTACCCATAAACTCTAAAAAAGAAACTCATTGGCCACAACCGCAACATCTAAAACCTCCCTTTCTCTCTTCTTTTTTTTCTCTCTTCTCTTTTCTTTTTTCTTCGTCTTTATACATTTTTTTTATTTCCTTATTTTATATTTTGTTAAAATTAGAAAAGCATTTTTTACTATTTTCTGTATCCTTTATACCATTAGATATAATTTTGTTAAATTTTTTGGATTCTAATTTTTTTATCCTACCCATACTTCTATTAATTTGTGAATCAATTGTAAATAACCCTGCGGCAGAGACCGCGGGGTGAATCAATTATTTAACTAACCACCGTATGCTTAATTGGTCACTACAAAAACTTTTTGATGGATTGGATATTTTTTTCTATGCCGGCAAGGCCGTTTTTTAGCCGATAGTCCAGCTCATAAAGCGCTGATTTGTTGCTGTCATATTTTAATTTTTTAATGGCGCTCTCACAGTCAAGCCAGAGATATTGCGTATGCTCGTGGCTGATTTTCAGGTCTTTTGATGGCGCCTCAACTCCAAAGGCCAGCTCCGGAATCATAATAATATCGCCCCATTTTAAGCCGCAGATATTGACAGCTGGTATGGTAGTCATAGACGCCAACCTGATATAGCGCGCCTTTTTGTCAATCAACGCTTCCTCGCAGGCCTCTCGCCTCACCGCCTCAATAGGCATTTCATTGCCCTCGCCACCGCCAGCAATGCCTTGCCAAATGCCCAAATCCCGCCTTTTGAATATGGCGTAATAATACTTGCCCGCTGTTTTGATAAAAGGAAAAATTAACACTTGATAAGGCGCTCTCATAAATTTGATAAGTTAATGGAAGTTAAATATTCTTTAATTCTTTCCCGATTTTCGTTTTCCTTTTCGCCTTTGAAATATATCTCAATAAAATCAACTCTGCGGCTTTGACAATAAAAAGCGTAAATAACTCGTATGCCGCTTTTTGAGCCTCGCCCCTTCAAGCTTTTACATTGAAACTTTTTAATTTTAAAAAATTGCAAATTTTCGTTGTTCCCAACATTTTCTATTTCAAAAATACTCTGATTGTCAATTTTTTGAATATGAAAAAGCTCAATGCGAAATTTCTTGGTAATTTCCATATCATCGCATAATGATGGAAACTTTTTAAGCAACCTCTTAAAATCGCGAATAAATTCAGCGGTTTCGTTATAGTTCATCGCCATATTGTCTTACGGAAAATTCCGGTGTTCGGCAAAAAACCGCCTCATAACTAATCGGCTGCAAATCTTCCGCTCCAATCCATGGCACATCTTTATGCGAGTATTCCTTTATTCTGCTTGCGTTAAAGTCTTTGAATCTTTCTATCTCCTCGTCAATCAATTCCTTTTCGCGGGCGGAAAAAACTGATAAATCGGCCTTTCGGCGCGGCAAATATTTTTTTTGATCGTATTGGAAATACTTTTTAACCACACGGATTAAATCATCATCAAGCTCCATCTGTTTAATAATTTCAGTAAAAGCCGCTGGGGTAGGACCGTGATGATTTTTAATATAAGTGGCGCCTATAAGCTGCTCCTCGTATTTTTCATAATAATCAAAATCAATAAAATATAAAATTTTACAAATCACCGCCTCGCCGATATTCGGCAACGCTCCAATTTTTTCCAAAATATACAAAAGCGTCTCTTTAAGTTTTACAATATTTTCTTGGGGCACAGAAATTCGCGCCTCTTGTTTTACTTCTTTTGGCTTTGCCTTTTTCTCCAATACTATTTTAGGCGCCGGTGTTTCCTTGCCTTGAGTAAAATCATCAAATAAAACGCCAAAAATATCCGCCAGCTTCTGGGCTTCGGTGATAGTTAAGTCCCTCTCGCCCTTTTCTATCTGTAAATAGGTTGGCCGGGAAATGCCAATCTTTGACGCCAAAAATTCTTGCGTCAAACTGTGCTTTTTGCGCAGTTGTTTAATAAATTTCGCCAGCATAATTTTACTATTTTATTTATTGCTTTCAATTTAACCGATGTAAAACTATTTGTCAATAACAATGTAAAGAAGTTATACGCAACCCTTTTCGCGCAGCTTTCATCGGAAATCTTTTTCACTAAAAACTCTTTCAACTAAATCCAAGCCCTTGATAACATAAGTGTCGTATTCAAGCCCGGGGTTCAGCTTTAATAAATTTTTGGCGTTTTTATCGCCGTCTTTGCGCAAGCCCCGCGCAAACAAATAGCCGCTTTTTTTCAGATACTTAAAAAACCGCAAAACATCGCTTTGCGGCTCGGCCTTTTGGTTATCAGTTGAGGACTGTTATATTCATTTTCCCAAGCTTGAGTTTGCGCCATAAAAATTTTCGTTTACTCGCCGAAGAGGTCGGCAATTTCTAAACGATAGTGTTGTTCAATAACATGGCGGCGCAATTTAAGGGTGGGGGTGAGCTCGCCTTGTTCTTGAGAGAAATCGCGGGGCAACAACTTAAAGGCGCGGATTTTCTCGTATTCGGAAAGGTTGGGGTTAACCTTTTCATCTAAGCGCTGTTGGAAAAGGTCAATTAGCATTTTGCTATTCACTAATTGCTCGGGCGACTGCAATGGCCAGTTATTTTCTTTGAAAAACTGTTCAACTTTTTGCCAATCAGGCGCAATCAAAGCGCCTATAAACTTACGGTTATTGCCCAACACTATTGAGCTGGCAATAAAGCGGTCTTTGCTCAATTCGCTTTCTACGGCTTCAGGCCAAACATTTTTACCACCCGAGGTAACAAGCATTTCTTTGCGTCGACCAATAATGGTTAAAAAGCCATCTTTATCCAGAAAGCCCAAGTCGCCGGTTTTGAGCCAGCCGTTTTCATTAAAAGCCAGCTGGGTTTCTTCTTGATTTTTGTAATAACCCTTAAAAACATTAGGTCCTTTTACTAAAATTTCTTTATCAGAGCTAATTTTCACTTCAACCCGCGGAACAATTTTACCAACCGCTCCAATCTTAAAATCTTTTTCGCGATTAACCGCCACCACCGGCGATGTCTCGGTTAGGCCATAACCTTCAAGCACGGTTAAGCCTATTTTTAAGAAGAAGCGGGCGATTTTTTCGTTAAGTGCCGCGCCACCCGAAACTATCAACCGCAATCGGCCGCCTAATTGCTTTCTGATTTTTTTGAAAACAAGCTGGTCGGCTAAATAATGCCCAATACCTTTTTTGCCTTGCCTTAATGCCCAAAGAAAAATTTTCTTTTTTAGTTCGGAAGTTTTAGCTTTTTCCCAAATTGTTTCATACATTTTTTCAAAAATACGCGGCACTGAAATTAAAAATGTGGGCTTAATTTCTTTAAGATTGGCCGACAATTGTTTGATGCTTTCAGCGTAAGCAATGGTGGCTCCGCTCAAAAGCGGCGCATAGTAACCCGCCAAGCGTTCCAAAACATGCGATAACGGCAAGAAAGATAAAAAAATGTCGCTGGGTTTAACCGCGACAATTTCGGTTACTGCCTGGCTATTGCTTAAAAAATTATTATGGGTAAGCATCACGCCCTTGGGCTCACCAGTGGTGCCGGAGGTATAAACAATACTGCAAACATCATCGGGTCGCAAAAGCGCGTTGTTATGAAAATTGCTGTCGTTATGGGCGAGTAGCCATTCCCAATAAAAAATGCGATCTTGCCAAGCCTCCACCTCAACAGCCGCTCTTTCCAAAAGCACTATTTTTTCAAGATACGGTAAATTATTTTGGCTAAGTAAAATTTTGTTTAACAGATTATTGTTGGCCACAATAACAATCTTGGCTTGCGAGTGCTCAATAATTTTACTGATGGCCTGCGGGCTGAATGTAGTATGTAGAGGAATTACAATGCCCCCCAAAAGCATAGTGGCTAAATCCGCTATGGCCCATTCCGGCCGATTTTCGCTTAAAATAGCTACTCGGTCGCCTTTTTGCGCGCCGAATTTACTCATGCCAACAGCCAAAGTTTTTACTTTTTCGGCCATTTGGCTGTAAGTGATAGGAAAATAAACATTATCTCTTTTGTATAAGAGGGCAGTTTTGCGAGCAAACTTTTTAGCTGATTCTAAAAATGCTTCGGGAATGGTTTTGGCTATCATATAAAAATTAAGTTATTGTTTTTATAAATTGATAAACCTTAGCAAAAAACTCGTCTCTAACTTTATCATTAATAGTTGTGTGGCGATAACTATTAAGCCAGTAAAGCTCTTTAATGTCAGAGCCAATGTGGTCATAGATATATCTGGCGCCTTTGGGTAGAACAAGCGGGTCGGCCTTAGCATGATTGATTAAAATTGGAAGCTTAATTTTAGATAAATTAGGTATGGTTTCATTTTTTATAAAATCCAAAAAATGCTTCAAACTCTTAATGGGAATATCCGAGTAAAGCACTTCATTAACTTCTTTAATTTCGTCATTTTGGCAAGCCCAAGGGGGCTTATGATAATATGTTTTGAAACGGCCATAGAGGTAATAGCGCAATATAATAAACCATTGAAAACGCAAGAATATAGGCGCGCCAAAAGAAATAACTCCAACCAAATCGTTGATAGTTTTTTGAGCCAGCCAAAAAGCTAAATTGCCCCCAAAAGAACTACCCACCACCACTACTTTTTCTACTTTTTGCTTGAGCAATAAATAAGCGTTTATGACCGAATTTGTCCAATCCTCGGGTGTAGTGTTCATCAAATCCTTGGGCGAAGTGCCGTGCCCAGCGAGCAAGGGCACATAAATCGTAAAACCCTTATCTGACAAAAAATCAGCCAGCTCCTTGAGCTGACAGGGCGTGCTGGTAAAGCCGTGTAACATTAAAATGCCTACTGTTGATTTTTTATCAATAAAAATTGGCTCCGCTCCCTTCATATACGCTTAATATAAACCTAGTTAAGCAAATTTGTCAACGAGCTTGCTTAAATAACCTCAACGAATTAACCAAGGGCGCGAAATCGGTTAAAAAATTATAAGCAGCCGCGCCGCTTGGCCCTAAAACGCCCAAGGCCACCAAGAGCAAGCCCACCAAATTAATCGCCCCCCACAAAATAAAGTTTTGCCGCACCACTCGCAAAGAGCGCCGACCCAGTTTAATGATGTCAACCAAGTTATGCAGATTGTCTTTCATCAAGGCGATGTCGGCCGTTTCCAAGGCCACATCCGAGCCCACCGCCCCCATAGCCACGCCAATATCAGCGATAGCCAAAGCGGCCGCGTCGTTAACCCCGTCGCCCACCATAGCTGTTTTGTCTTTTTTATTAAGCAGGCCTTGCAAAAACTCAACCTTGTCTTGGGGCAAAAGCCCGGCCCGAAAATCTTGAATGCCAGTTTCTTTAGCCACCTGGGCCGCCACTGTTTCATTGTCGCCGGTGAGCATAAAAATCTTTTTCACGCCCAACTTTTTGAGCTCTTCAACAATATGAAAGGCCTCTTTTTTAACCACATCAGCCATAGCGATAAAGCCAATGGCCTTTTGACTTATGCCAACCACAATCAAGCTGCGGCCTAATAATTTTTCTTGCTCAAAAGCTGTTTGTTCTTCGGGCGAAAATTTAATGCCATTGTCTTGCAAAAATTTCAAGTTGCCCGCCCAAACTGTTTGGCCTTGCAAAACGCCTCTCACACCCAGCCCGGACTCTTCATGGACATCGTCTAAATTTAACGGCTTAACATTTTTTTCTTGCGCGAAACGGCAAGCCGCTTGAGCCATGGGATGATTGGATTCGTCCATCAGTCCAGTTAAAATAGCTAAAAATTCATTTTCTGTTTGGCTGTTAAAAACAAGGACTTTTTGCGCCTTGTGTTTGCCCTTAGTTAAGGTGCCGGTTTTGTCAAAGACAATTGTTTTAATTTTGGCAAAGCCCTCCAAGTAATTGGCCCCTTTAATAATAATGCCTCGTTTGGCCGCGGTGGCCATAGAAGCCATAAAGGCCAAGGGAATAGCCACAGCTAAATCGTCAGCGCAGGTAACTAATAAAATAGAAAGCACCAACAGCAAATTATGGCTAAACGCGTAAATCAAAATGGCGGCCGCAAAAGTTAGCAGTATGTAATATTTAGTGAACTTATCGGCTAATGATGAAATGGGCGCTTTGGCCGAATGCGACTGCTCTACTAATTTAACAATCTTAGCAAAGGTGGTATCCGCGCCAATTTTAGCGGCTTTAACAATAATAGAGCCAGCCGCGTTCAAAGTTGAGCTAAAAACCAAATCGCCCACCGCTTTGGGCACTGGCTCTGATTCGCCAGTGAGCGAGGATTGGTCAAGAGAGGCTTGGCCCGAAACCACTTCGCCGTCAACCGCTACCCGCTCGCCCGCGTCAACTACCACCAAATCGCCCAACTTAATGTCTTTAATTGACTTTTGAATAATGCCGCTGTCTGTTTTGATGTGCGCTGTTTCCGGCCGCAACTTAAATAAACTTTGTATGGCCAATTTAGCTCGGCCTTCGGTAAAACGAAAAAGCAAACGGGCCGATGCCAGCATCAAACAAATAAAAACAGCTGAATGCCACTGACGGCTAAAAAACGCCAGAGCCAAGGCCAAGCCAGCCAAAAGATCAATGGTAAGGCGGCGGCGCCACAACGCCTTAGTTGCGCTAAAAGCCACTGGTAAAAATCCGGCTATGGCCACCACCATTAAAATAATAGTGTTGAGGCGGCCAGCGTAATCAAAACCAAAAAAATCCGCAATAAGAACAATCACGGAAATGATAATCAAAATTAAGTCAAACCAGAAAAAAAACGGATGCCCGATAAAATGAAAAGTGGAAATTTTGTGATGATTTTTTATCATTGTTCTATTTTACTTTGTCCAACCGCGATTCACAAGGGAGAAACAACAAAAAATAATTGAAAAAACCGTCCGGCGGGCGACGCATAGAGCGGTTTTTGTCAATCCTTGAAACGGGCATTATTTTGGACACGAAGTCCTTCTATCCTTGACAATAGTATAGGTCAGAATAGAAGCGGCAAGGGCTAAAATAGCCCCAAATAAGATAAAAAATTTCAAACATATTTTTTTACTCTGTTAATGAGATGGTTGCAAAACTATTCCTGCTACAATTTTATCTTTTCGGCTGCGTCATCGTCAGACTTCGCAAAATGCTTTTCGCCGTAGCTGGGCTACGGCCTCAAAACATTTTGCTCGTCTTCCTCGCCTCGCTCGAAAATCTAAAATTTCGCTACGAAATAGTTTTGCAACCATCTCAATCTGTTAATTTGACACTTGCTGTCCAAAACCAAACAGCAATAAATAAACCCATAAAAACCATCAAGACATTGGATGCTCCTTTTGGTTCAAGCCAAAAGGGCAAAGCCACAGAGCCAAAAAATACATGCCCAACATTGGCAAATATCTCGGCAATTGCCTTGATTTTGTTTTTTTGACAGCATATTTTTAACTAATCTATCTTAATTTTAAAATTATTCCAAGTCAAGTTTTCTTTTTTAATTCATTAAAAATTAAGCCACGAAAAAAGCTATAAACTGCTCTCTGGTTGTGCCGCCAGCTAAGATGGTAATAAACATTTTAGGCCGATTTTTCGTGAAATCAAGCCATAAGCTTGCAACCCTCTCTCTGTGGATAACACTGTCAATTCTGTATTGTATTGTGATATACTAAATAATGTTAACTAAAAAAATAATTAAAATATGGACAAAAAAATAATTATCGCAATAGTCGCAGTCGTTTTGTTAATTGGTTTGGGGGTCGGAGGTTATCTATATTGGCATAACCAAAAAAAGTCGGAAAAAACGCCCGAAACCAACGCCATAGAAAAGGCCGGGGAAACAGCCAATCAAATAACCGAAGAAGCAACCAAAGGCGTTTTGCCCTCTATCCAAACAAATCCCCTGGAAAACAAGCCGGATGTTAATCCAGCCAGCCAGGCCAATCCTATTAAAGATATTAAAACCAATCCATTTGACTAACCCGAGGTTAGTTTTTTAATCATTCAAAAAATATGGGTGATGTGAAATTATTATCAAATAAAACTTGCAAGGAATTGGCGGGGGTCAGACCTCCCCAGACTGGGATCCAAGTTTTCAGGAGGTCTAACCCCCGCCAATTCCTCTACGCGTATAGCAATAATTTCACATCACCCATAAAAAATATGCCAACAAAAAAACTTTTTACTTTCACTGCCATTAGTTTTTTAATCATTGTCTCGGCTGTTTTAGTTGCTAAAGCTGTCGCTCAAGAAACAACCAACGCCGCGAGCATTCAATATCCTGTCACGGAGTTGGGCAATTGCCCAGATAAAGCCGCTTGCAAACTATATTGCGATAGCCCGGAAAATATAGAGGCCTGCTTAAGTTTCGCCGAAAAAAAGAATCTGATGACCAAAGGAGAAATAGCCACCGCCAAAAAATTTACAGCCGCCAATGTTAAAAAACCGGGCAATTGCGCCAGCAAAAATTCCTGTGAAGAATATTGCAATGATATCAATCGCATTGACGAGTGTGTGGCTTTCGCCCAAGAGAATAATTTACTGCCACCAGAGAAACTTGCCGAAGCTAAAAAAGTTCAAACAGCCATTGCCCAGGGCATTAAGCCGCCGGCCTGCGGCAATAAAAAAGATTGCGACACCTATTGCGACAGCCCCGAACATATGGAGGAGTGTATGTTGTTTGCCATGGAGGCCGGAATTATGAGCGAGCAAGAAAAAACCGACTCGCAGAAAATGTTAGCGGCCGTTAAAAGAGGCATCAAGCCGCCTCCTTGCCACGGCCAAGCCGAGTGCGATGAATATTGCGGCCAGCCCAATAACATGGAAACCTGTATGTCGTTTGCTATGGAAGCCGGCTTGATGAGCGAGCAAGAAAAAGCCAGCTCGCAGAAAATAATAGCCGCTGTTAAAAAAGGAGCTATCCCGCCCAAATGCAAAGGCAAAGAATGCGATGTTTACTGCGGACAAGAAGAACATTTTGAAGAGTGCTTGAGCTTTTCCGAGGCCGCGGGCTTGATGAATCCCGAGGAGGCCGCCATGGCTCGCAAAACCGGCGGCAAAGGCCCGGGTGGTTGTAAGGGCAAAGACGAGTGCGACGCCTTTTGCAATAACCCCGACAATCAAGAAACCTGTTTTAATTTTGCCAAAGACAATGGCATGATACCAGAACAGGACTTGAAAAGAATGGAACAAGGCAAGCAACAATTTAAGCAATCATTGAATCAAGCGCCGCAAGCCGTGCTTGATTGCTTAAATTCTCAAATGGGAAGCGAGATGTTGGAAAAATTAAAAAGCGGACAATTTATGCCTCCCAAAGATATCGGCGATAAAATGCAAATATGTTTTGAACAAGGCAAGGGCGAGGCCCAACCAGGCGGGCCTGGCGAGGGCGGTATAAGGCCGCCTGCCGGACAAACAGGCCCGGGTGGTTGCAAAACCCTTGAAGAATGCTCAAGCTATTGCGAGTCAAACCAGCAGGAGTGCCAAAATTTTCAAAAACCTAACGGGCCGCAAGACCAAAATGGACAGCCAGGCCAAAATATACCACAAGGCCCTAACGGAGCGCCGGGATCTAACGGACAATCCATACAAGCTGGGCCGGGTGGATGCAAAGGCCCGGAAGAATGTAAAAATTATTGTGAATCAAATCCAGAGGAATGTAAAAATTTCCAAGGCCAGCAAATACAACCGCAAATAGAAAAACAAATACAGCAGCAAATACAAAATCAAATGGCGCCATCGCAACCCTGCCAAGGCGAGGGCTGTAACTATGGACCACCTCCAGCGGGCCAAGCCACTGACCAACAACCACAACAGCAACAATATCAACAATACCCACCCACAGGAACAACTCCTTACCCTGGCCCGACTCCTCAACCAACGCCCTATAGCGGCGGACAATCTCCAACAACCCAACAGGCGCCCTCTCTCAACCAACCACAGCCTCAACAATACCCGCAATATCAACAACCCCAACAATATCAACAAACTCCGCAAACCCAACAATACCCGCAACCACAACCCTACCAGCAACCACCCCAACAACTGCAACAGCCAACGCCTGACTCAATCCCCAACGCCCCGCCGCCCAGCAGTTTCCTCTCTCCAGAAACATTTCTCGGCTCAATTCTCACTATCTTCAACCTAACCATCAGCGCTAAAAAGTAATTTTAGCCATAGCTAAAAAATGTAAGGAACCTGGTTCCTTACATTTTTTCTAAGACCCTTTTTTTGGCTAAGCGCAAAGCGATCTGACGGGGGTTTTCTCCGCTTTTTAAGGACTCTTGCAAAACTGTTTCTACGATTTGTTTAATTTTTTTCTCCACAATGTCAAACATTCTTTTTGGTTGATAGCCCCGATATTCAGCGTATGATGAAATAACTCCGCCCGCGTTGGCCACAATATCAGGCACAATCAAAATGCCCCTTTGGAAAAGCAAGCGCTCAATGTCTTCTTTCATGGGAATATTGGCGGCTTCAACAATTATTTTGGCTTTGATTTGGCCTTGGTTGTTTTGGTTAATCACATCGGTAACCGAAGCGGGAATTAAAACATCAACCGGAATTTTCCAAAAATCATTGCCTGACAATTTTTTGATATCCCCGGGGCAATGGCAAACTTCTTTTTTCTCTTGAATCATTTTTTTCATTATCTTATCGGCAAAACCATTTTCAGAAAAAATAGCGCCGCTTTTATCGGCAATCAAAACCACCTTAGCGCCCATGGCTGTTAAAAATTGATAAGTAAACGAGCCCACATTGCCAAACCCATGAATGGCCACGGTGGCATTTTTGATATTTATTCCAGCCATTTCCAAAGCTGTTTTAACGGCTTGGGCCACGCCAAAACCAGTGCTACCCAACTCGTGAGGCAAGCCGCATTTTTTCTCTGGCGATTTATTTTTGGGCGCGCATAAGTTGGCCGGCTTACCCGTGGCTGACTTCCAAATACCAGTAGCCCCCACAAACCAGCTCATTTCTTTCTCGCCAGTGTTGACATCGGGCCCGGCAATGTATTTTTGCGGCACAAGCGGCTTAATGGCCTTGGCAAAACTTTGCACAAATTGCTTTTTCAAATCATCACTGCCGCCCGGCCAAACAATGCCCGCCTTAGCCCCGCCAAAAGGCAAGCCCGCCAAAGCGTTTTTTAAGGTCATAGCTCTGGCCAAACGAGCCACCTCTTCTATAGTAACATTGCTGGTCATTCTGATGCCGCCCTTGCCCGGGCCAAAAGCCAAATTATCAATAACTAAAAAACCCTTCATTTTTATTTTAGGGTCGTTCACTTCTAAAAGATATTGCGGACCGATTTTATCTATTTTGATATCCATATGGTTTTCATCATAAAGCATTTTCTTTCAATTGTCCAATATGTATCTTGCGTTGGGCGTGTTATATTCAAATTAGAGATTATTTCTATCTTTTCGCTTTTTCCAAAAAGGAGGCGCGTATCAATGCAAGCACAAACACAAAAAAAAGTAGAGACGCAAGGAAAAATAACTAAAACGCTTTCTATGGGCATCTTTGAAGTGAAGTTAGGAAATGACCTCAAAGCTCTTGTCTGTTTATCTGGCAAAATGAGGATAAACAATATCAGGGTATTGCCCGGCGACGAGGTAACAGTTGAGCTTTCTCCCTACGATCTAACCAGAGGGAGAATTATTTCTAAGGGAAAAAATGCGAAAAAATAGAATAACTTAAAACCCCCTCCTATGTCAAAATTGTTGAGGGGGTTTGTTAATTAAACCCGATCTATGGAGCAACCTTGGCCTCTGAAACCCCGCCTAAAGTTTTGATAGTTCTTCTCTAATTAAATAGGTTGCTATTTCCAATCGTTGTTTAAAATTTGGTTGCGTAGGGCCATTACCAATTAAAAATGGAGCAACTATACACTTTTTAGATTGAATCAAGATAGGCTTTCCGCTTTCAATGACAGAAGCATAATTTTTGGTTTTGTCTAAAAGACAAAGTGGCGATTTTCCTAAAATAATAATCAATCCTGGATTACAAAATTCTATTTCATCTTCTAATAATTTCTTGCTCTTTTACCTGTCAAAATTTTTATCCTTCCAAGAATTTTTTTTATAAACTTTTACAGCATCAGTGATATACAAAAAATCAAAATTTATATTGAGATGGTTGCAAAACTATTCCTGCTGCAATTTTATCTTTTCGGCTGCGTCATCGTCAGACTTCGCAAAATGCTTTTCGCCGTAGCTGGGCTACGGCCTCAAAACATTTTGCTCGTCTTCCTCGCCTCGCTCGAAAATCTAAAATTTCGCTACGAAATAGTTTTGCAACCATCTCATTCCATCCAATTAATTGAGTTCTTATTTTGTTCCAGCTATTAAACTGAAATGGCCTTTTCATGTTCAGTTGATCAATATATTCTTTGTATTTATTATTATATCAATGATTGGCATGAGGTGGGCAAAAAAACCACGCTTCCCGCATCTTTGGTTAAAGAATCTTGACCTACTATTAAAACGCGAAAGCCCGCCTGTTCGGTAAAAAACTTTTTACCCCACCATGGCAAATCGGCGCCCCGTTGGGCTGGTTCGCAATCTTGATAAGAAAAAAATTCCTCCATGTCCCGGCTATAATGATCTTCTGGAAACATTTTTTGAAAAATCCTTGCTGGCGAATAATCAGTATAGCAATTCTTAGAATAGATTTTGTATCTAGCAAAAAGTCGCGCTAATTTTTCTATTCTCGTCATAATTTTATTCTACTAATTTTTGTTGACTAGATCCTTTATCTTCTTAGTTCTCTCACGCTTTGATAGTATGCCCTGCGCACTCCTTTGTAAATAACCCTGCGGCAGAGACCGCAGAGTGAATCAATTATTTAAAAGATAATATTTCTTTTGAGCAACTTGATAAAATTGCTTACGAAATGAGCGACAATGATTTCGCGGAAAAAATGCAAAAAGCAAAAGAAGAATTATTTAAAAATTTTAAACATATGCCGCAAAAAATGATGGAATTTACTTCCTTCATTTCACACGCATTTGTTGATTAGAAAATACTGTTGATAATTCGCTAAAAATCGGTTAAATTAAAAGAATGTAATTACCGGGCTGTAGTGTTAACGGTAGCACGAGTCTTTTGGGGACAAAGCCATGTTATGGCTTTGTCGGGAATTTTAGCCCCGAGCTCGCCGAGGGGCGTTAAAAAATTCCCCGGGTCGCGCGGAATATAATATTTATTCCTTTTCCGCGCGAAAGACCAATAGTAGAAATAGACAAAATATAATTACCGGGCTGTAGTGTTAACGGTAGCACGAGTCTTTTGGGGACAAAGCCATGTTATGGCTTTGTCGGGAATTTTAGCCCCGAGCTCGCCGAGGGGCGTTAAAAAATTCCCCGGGTCGCGCGGAATATAATATTTATTCCTTTTCCGCGCGAAAGACCAATAGTAGAAATAGACAAAATATAATTACCGGGCTGTAGTGTTAACGGTAGCACGAGTCTTTTGGGAAGATTTAGTCTGGGTTCAAATCCCAGCAGCCCGACCAATCTAAACATTGCGAATTTTGCGGGCAGTTGGTTTGCTCGCTTGCCCCGCCTTTTTTTCGGCGGAATTGGAGGCCGTATTTCGCAAAGCGAAATGCGCCGCCAAAGAGGATGTTGCCCTTGCCCCAACCCACCCGTGCGCGGGCAACGACAAGGAACTCCCTTCATTTTTGTTGACCAAACAAATTAAATTGTGTATTATAATGTTAGTGTTAATCATCGGATTTTAGGATAATCATTGTATTTTAATACTAATACTATCATACCATAATGTCAAACGAAAAAACAACAATAGCGAAGAACATAAAAAGGTTGCGAAAGCAACGGGGTTTGTCGCAAGACAAATTGTCCAAATTGGCTGATATTTCCCATAATACGATTATCAAAATTGAGTCGGGGGCAATTCAAAGCCCCACAATGGACACCGCCCAAAAAATCGCTAAAGCTCTTGGTGTTTCGCTTGATGATTTAATAAAAAAGTAAAATAATTTTAGTCAATAAATTTATATTTATGGAATTGCCTACGAGAATAATTTTAACAAGCGGTATCAGAATAGGGTCGACAAAGTTAAACGCATTTGATAATGCTTTATTGAATGCAGGGATAGGAAACTTTAATTTGTTATCGGTGTAAATAACCCTGCGGCAGAGACCGCAGAGTGAATCAATTATAAATTGCTAAAGGATAAAGATGTCCAAGTTGAAAACGAATCAAGAGAACCTACCGGAATTAATAATTTAGAGGGGGTGACAATCTATGGTAGATTTCAGTAACAAAATTTCCATTATTGTTGATAAAGAGCTGAAGAAATCAGGAAACAAAGAATTTGCAAAGAAACGCAATAGATTGATTAGTGAAGGAGTGATTTCCTATGGAGTAAAAGTTGGTGAGATTAGA
>Ga0210049_1003119_pt1 | contig 15073 bp, 13 predicted proteins | sample CryGeyCG2014_300_2_FD_183964 | JGI IMG/M metagenome (GOLD analysis project Ga0210049, IMG submission 183964) | Groundwater microbial communities from aquifer - Crystal Geyser CG06_land_8/20/14_3.00 (SPAdes) (version 2) | ecosystem: Environmental > Aquatic > Deep subsurface > Groundwater | place...
GGGCGCTGCTCTGTTCGGCATCAACATGCTGGTCAACACACCCCTTGGCGACGTGTTCAGTGAGGCGGAGATCACGGGGTGGCTCGAGGACGCCGGCTTCGCGGAGGTCCGTCGCCTGGAGGACTCTGAGGGCGCGCAGTTGATTGCTGCCTGGAAGGCCGTGGGGTAGCGACCGCGCGCTCCGCAACAGGAACGAGGTGAGGCGAATGCCCAAACCAACACTCAGCATGATGACCTACAGCTTCTCCAGGGCGATGGGCGCCGACGGCATGTCGCTGGTCGACGTGATCTCGTTCGTCCGCGACGAACTGGAGGTGAACGCCTTCGAGATCGGCTACGGCAACCTCGGGGAACTGGGCACGCTGGAGGAGGCGAAGGCCCGCCTAGACGACCTGGGCGTGGTGACCGCCTGCGTCATTGGCAGCGGCGACTTTGTCCAGCCCACCGATGAAGCGCAGCAGCCGGCCGTGGACGCGATCAAGACGGCGATCGACGCCTGCGTCGCTCTCAACTGCAGCCTCCTGATGACGACCACTGGCGGCTGCAAACCCGGACTCGACGCACCGGAAGCCCGCAAGCGGATCGCTGCGGGCCTGCAGCGGTGCCTGCCCCACGCGGCAGCCGCCGGCGTAGCGCTCACAATCGAAGATGTCGGTGCGCCCGGCGCTCCCTACGGCACCACCGACCATCTCCTGGAGATGTGCGCGCTGACCGGGCCCGACCTGCGCCTGACCTACGACAACGGCAACTTCCTGGTCCGCGGTGAAGATCCTGTGGCCGCGATGGACCGGATCTGGGACAAAGTCGTCCACGTGCACTGCAAAGACTGGCGCCTGCTCGGCCCCGACGAGCAGGACCAGCCGGGCTGCCCGGGAGCCGACGGGAACAAGTACCAAGGCGCGGTCTGTGGCGAGGGACTGATGGACTACCCCGCCAACCTCGCCGCGCTCAAGGAGCGTGGGTACACCGGCTTCCTGTCGTACGAATACGAAGGTCCCAACAACCCGCGCGAAGAGTGCAAGCGAGGAATCGCCAACCTCCGGGCGCTGCGCTGACTTCAATGCTCAGGAGAGCGGTTCGCAGTTCCGCGTCCACGCGGGTCCTTGTTGCTGTCCCCGCCGTCCCTTAGGTCCTTGGCGCCGACAATGGGTTCCCAACCAAGCCCGCACCCTCCACCGGCAGCAACTCCCCCAAGTTGCGCAGGACATACGTCGGCTGAATCGCCGACGAAGGCAGGGCCTCGCTGGTGGTCGCCCCCGTCAGCGTGAGCGCCGTTGCCATCCCGGCGGCCACCCCCATGCTGATGTCCGTCTCCAGCCGGTCCCCGACCAGCAGACAGTCGGCGGCCGGCAGACCGAGCTGGCTGAGCAGCGCTTCGATCATGTACGGCGAGGGCTTGCCGACGACCGCCTCACACTGCCTGCCGGTACACGCCTCGAGGGCAGCAATCACCGCCGCGGCGTCGGGCTGGCCGCCGCCGGGCACGGGGCAGTAGCGGTCCCCGTTCGTCGCGAAGAACCGCGCGCCCCCACGAATGGCGTCGAAGGCGACCTGGAGCTTCGCGTAGTCGAAGGTGCGGTCGAAGCTGGCGATGACGGCGTCGGCGTACCCGGCCTCGTGGACGAGTTCGAATCCTGCTTCCCGCAGTTCGGCACACAGCGGCTCCTCCCCAACGACGAATAGGCGGCCCTCGGGCAGGTGGCGGCGCAGGAAGTCAGCCAGCACCATCGACGACAGCAGGAGGTCGGTCGGCGGCGTGGGCACCCCGAGGCGGGCGAGCTTGGCGACGTAGTCGCCGCGAGTGCGGGTGGGGTTGTTCGACAGGAACATCGTCCGCCGCCCCAGTGCCCTCAGCGCAGCGATGGTCTCGCCCGCAGCGGGCAGCAGCGCGTCGCCCAAGTACACCGTGCCATCCAGGTCGAACACGTAGGCGTCGTAGAGCCTGTCCGGCAGCGTCACCTCTGCACACCTCGCTCGCTCATGCTGCCAGCACCTTCCGGTACACGGCCAAAGTGCCGCGCGCCGTCTCTTCCCACGAGTACCGCTTGACCTGCGCATACCCGCGCTGCCGATAGGTCTCGCGCAGGTCGGCGTCCCGTAGCAACTGCAGGAGCGCCTCGCTGAGTCGCTCAACGTCAACGGGATCGACAAACAGCGCGGCCTCGCCCAGCACCTCCGGCAAGCACGAGGCGGAGGAGGCGAGGACCGGGCACCCTTGGGCCATCGCCTCCAGCGGCGGCAGACCAAATCCCTCGTACAGGGACGGGAAGACGAACAGCTCCGCCAACTGGTAGAGGCTGGGCAGGTAGGCGTCCGGCACGTGATCCAGGAACCGCACCCGGTCCTCGACTCCGAAGTCTCCCGGCGCTGCTAAGATGTCCTCGAAGAGCCAGCCGCGCTTCCCCGCGATCAGGAGCGGCGGAACCGCCTCGGACTCGGCCGCGGAGCGCACGGCCCTGGCGTAGGCTTCAATGAGGCGCCGGTAGTTCTTCCGCGGCTGCAGCACGCCAACCGACAGCATGAACCGGTCAGGCAACTGGAGCGCGCGCCGGACTTCCCCCGCCGGCACCGGCGCCACGGATCCGCAGAGGCTGCCCGGTGCGTAGGGAACAACGCTGACCCTCGCGGCCTCAAGTCCGAACACGCGGCAAAGGTCCCGTTTGGACACTTCGGTCCCCGTCAGCACGTGCGCCGCCCGCCGGAACGTCAGCGGCAGCAGCCACCGCAGCAACAGCCGGTCTCGTCGGGGGAACGTCTCCGGCAACACGGCGAACGTCGCATCGTGAACGGTTGTCAGGAGCTTCGCCGGCCCGGCACTCCATGCAAGATACTGGACGTGGACCAAGTCCAGCCGAAGCTCTCCGGCCAGCCGCGGCAGGACGCGGACGGTCCACCAATACGGGTGCCGCGCCGGCGCCACAACGAGCCGGAAGTTGTCCGCCGCCGGCAGCAGCGAGCCGTCCACCGGGCGGTCGGATAGCAGCAAATAGCCGTTCCGGCTATCCACCCGGGCCAGGGCGTGGATCAGGTTCAGAGTGTACGTTCGGTCGCCCGTCTTGGGGGCGGTCAGGGTGCGGATGTCGAGGCCAATCCGGAGGGCATTTCCCGTCATGACTGGGGCTTCTCGTTGAGGAGAACTGGTGCACCCACAGGCCGCAAGGCCCCGGCGATCTGTGGTGCACGCATGATAGCATACCCGGGGCGCAGGTCACAGTGACCGGGTCGGCAGCCACTATTGCGGAGGCGCGACGCAGGTCCTGCGCGAGGCGCCGACCGCCACTCGCCCGCCGCAGGCGGTCGGGGGCGCTGAACTTGCGTGGCGCCTGGCCGTGCTGTATCCTTTCCAGAGGGCCGCTCACAGCCGGTCCGCGCAGTGCCTGGGGTACTCGTTGACGTCGAGACCCACTGATTCAGCCGTGCGCCGGCAAAGGACGACTGCTGCAGATGACCTCTCGGATTCTTGTCACCGGCGGCGCCGGCTACCTCGGCTCGGTGTTGTGCGAGCGCCTGCTCGAGGTTGGGCACCAAGTCATCGTCGTTGACAGCCTGCTGTACCGGCAGCGGAGCCTGTTCCACCTCTGCGCGCACCCGGCCTTTGACTTCATCCACGGCGACGCTCGGGATGAGGATTTGTTGCGCCGAGTGCTCGACAAGGCCGATGTCATCATCCCCCTTGCCGCTCTCGTCGGCGCCCCCGCCTGCGACCGCGATCCGTGGCTGGCGAAGTCCGTCAACCTCGAGGCGGTGCAGTTGCTCCTTAGCCTCCGAAGCCGCGACCAATTGGTCGTCTACCCCACCACCAACAGCGGCTACGGCGCCAAGTCGGGCGACCTCTTCTGCACGGAGGAGACTCCGTTGGAGCCGGTCTCGCTCTATGGGCAGACCAAGGTTCAGGCGGAGGCGGAGCTGCTGGCGGCGCCGAACACGATCACGTTGCGTCTCGCCACGGTGTTCGGCATGTCGCCGCGCATGCGACTGGACCTCTTAGTGAACCACTTCGTCTACGCTGCCGTGACGGACGGCTACCTGATCCTCTTCGAGAAAGACTTCCAGCGCAACTACATCCACATCCGAGACGTGGCGGATTGCTTCCTCCATTGCCTTGAGCACGCGCATCAGATGGTCGGGCGAGCGTACAATGCCGGTCTCGAGGAGGCGAACCTCTCAAAGGAGGAACTGGCCCGGAAGGTCCAGAAATACGTGCCGCGCTTCCACCTCCACTTCTCTGAGGTGGGCACCGATCCGGACAAGCGGAACTACATCGTCTCGAACCAGCGGCTCCGCGAAGCTGGATTCGAGGCGAAACGGACGCTGGACGAGGGGATCCAGGAACTCCTGAAGGGATATCGTATGCTGGGGCGTCCGCCGCTTCGAAACGCCTGAGGAGCCATGCAGAGCTTGACCGACCTCACCGCAGCCATCCTCGCCGGAGGACTTGGCACCAGGCTCCGCCACGCCATACCCGACCGGCCAAAAGTGCTGGCCGAAGTAGCCGGGCGCCCGTTCCTCGAGCATCTGCTGGACCAGCTTCAGGCAGCCGGTGTGCGACAAGTAGTGCTCTGCACCGGACACCAGGGTGACCAAGTCCGGGAGCAACTGGGCTCGTGCCATGGCACGATGCGCTTGGAGTACTCCCAAGAGCCCGCTCCCTTGGGGACGGCTGGTGCGCTGCGCTTGGCGCTGCCACTGCTGCGCTCAGACCCCGTGCTGGTGCTCAACGGGGACTCCTTCTGCGACGTTGACTTCCGCGCTTTCCGGCACTGGCATCTGGGGAAGCCGTCACAAGCCTCCCTGACCCTGACGGAGGTCCCGGACACCAGCCGCTATGGTGAAGTCCATTTGACCGCCGATGGCGCAGTGCGTCACTTCCGCGAGAAGGGAGGACGCCTCGGCGCCGGGCTGATCAACGCTGGCGTGTACATGCTCGGGCACGCGTTGCTCTCGGAGATACCCGCCGAAGGCACTGTGTCCCTGGAACGGGGGATCTTCCCCCGGTTGATCGGTCGAGGGCTGTATGGATACCGCACCTCGGCACGCTTTTTGGACATCGGCACCCCGGAATCGTACGCAGCGGCTACCCCGTTCTTCGCTCAGCGGGCAGGTCGAACTGACCGGGCTGCCTCACTTCCCATGCTGCCGAACGAAAGGTAGGACGAGCCAGCAATGATCATCAGCAGGACGCCATTCCGGATATCGCTCTTCGGCGGAGGCACTGACTACCCGGCATGGTATCGAGAGCGCGGGGGCGCTGTGCTCGCCGCCTCGATCAACAAGTACTGCTACCTCACCTGCCGGTATCTACCGCCCTTCTTCGAACACCGGCTTCGCGTGGTCTACTCCAAAGTCGAGCTGTGCCAGGAGGCCGACGAGATCGCCCATCCGGCGGTCCGTGAGGGGTTGCGGCTCTTGGGCATCCGCCGCGGGGTGGAGATCCACCACGACGGAGACCTCCCCGCCCGAAGTGGCATGGGGTCCAGCTCTGCGTTCACGGTAGGCCTCCTGCACGCCCTTCATGCCCTCGGTGGGCACATGCCGTCGAAGCGGCAGTTGGCCCAGGAGAGCATCCACCTTGAGCAGGAAGTCATGCGGGAGACGGTTGGGTCCCAGGACCAAGTGCTCGCAGCTTATGGCGGGCTCAACCACGTCGTGTTCCAGCCCAGCGGAGACTTCGAGGTGCGTCCGGTCACCCTCCCCGCTGAGCGCGTGAAGCAGCTCTCGGCACGCTTACTGCTCTTCTACACCGGCATCCGGCGCACGGCCTCGGACGTCGCGCGCACGTATGTCGACGACATTGACAGTCGGGAGCAGTCGCTACGGCGGATGCTCGAGTTCGTCAACCAAGCTCTCTCCATTCTCTGTGACGGCGACGACTTGGACGCGCTGGGGCACCTGCTGCACGAGGCGTGGGAGGTCAAGCGCAGCCTCAGTGCCAGCGTCTCAAACCCGCAAGTGGACGCGCTCTACACCCGCGCACGCTCGGCGGGAGCCTTGGGCGGCAAGCTCACGGGCGCCGGCGGAGGTGGCTTCCTGCTGCTGTTCGCCCCACCGGATCGCCAGGCAAAACTCAGGGCGGAACTGAGCGACCTGCTGCATGTGCCGGTCGACTTCGAGCACTCCGGCAGCCAGATCATCTTCTATGAACCCGAGCAGGACTACGCAGCCGAAGAGCGCGAGCGCGCGAGACAGACCCTCTCAGCGTTCCGCGAGCTTGGCGGCGAGGCGACATAGGAGCGACCTTTGGATACCAGTGCTTCCATCTTCGTGGCCGGCGGCGACACACTGATCGGCGCAGCGATCGTGAAGCGGCTGCAACTACAGGGGCACACAAATCTGGTCGGGACGGGCAGCGCCGAACCGTCCCCAACCGACCCCGCCGCACTGGAGGCGTTCTTCAGCCAGTGCAGACCGCAGTATGTGTTCGTTGCGGCCGGGAAGTCGGGTGGTATCGAGGCCAACCGCCGCTATCCCGTCGACCTCATGCAGAACAACCTGCTGACCGAGTGCCACCTGTTTGACTGCGCCCACCGGTACGCTGTCCGCAGACTGCTCTACCTGGCCAGCTCGTGCTGCTACCCGAAGCTCTGTCCGCAGCCGATGCGCGTCGAGTCATTACTGACCGGGCCCCTTGAACCGACGAACGAAGCATACGCTGTCGCCAAGATCGCCGGTCTCAAGCTCTGCCAGGCGTACCGCGAACAGTATGGGGCGGACTTCCTCGTCGGCATCCCGGCCAACGTCTTCGGCCCCGGCGATGATTCCAGTCTCGAGAACTCCCACGTCGTGGCCGCCCTGATCCGCCGCCTCCACGAAGCCAAGGTGAGCGGTGCTTCGGTCGTCGAGATCTGGGGCACCGGCGAAGCCAGACGCGAGTTCCTCTATGCGGACGACGCGGCGGAAGCCTGCCTGTTCGCCATGGAGCACCACCGGGGCGAGCAACCCCTCAACCTGGGCGGCGGCACCGAGGTCTCAATCCGGGAGCTCGCCGAGCAGGTCAGACGCACCATCGGGTACCAAGGCGCGCTTCGCTTCGACCCCGGCAAGCCGGACGGTATGCCGTTCAAGTCCCTGGATTCCACTCCGCTCCGCAACATGGGCTGGCAGCCGACGACCTCCCTGGCAGCCGGGCTCCGCGCCACCTACCAGTGGTTCCTCGCAACACAGGCGCAATCAGGGGGCGAACATGGACGATAGGTTCTACCGCTCCCTTTACAGGATCCGGCGAGTCGAAGAGGAGATCGCCCGGATCTACCCCACCGACAAGATCAAGAGCCCGATCCACCTGTCCATCGGGCAGGAAGCGGTCTCGGTAGGCATCTGCGAGGCGCTGCAACCGGAGGACGTCGTCTTCGGGACCTATCGGAGCCATGCGCTGTATCTTGCCAAGGGGGGAGACCTCAAGCGCATGCTGGCGGAACTCTACGGCAAGGCCACGGGCTGCGCCAAAGGCAAGGGAGGGTCGATGCATCTGGTCGATGTGGCCCATGGCGTCATGGGCGCGTCGGCTGTGGTGGGCACAGCGATCCCGCAAGCCGTCGGCTACGCATATGCTCTGAAGCTTCAGGGCAGCAGTTCCGTGGTGGTCAGCGTGTTCGGAGACGGAGCAACAGACGAAGGCGTGTTCCATGAGAGCCTGAACTTCGCCGCCCTGAAACGCTTGCCGGTCCTCTTCGTGTGTGAGAACAACCAGTACGCGATACACACGCACCAGTTGCGTCGCCATCCCCTCGCCAACGTCTGCGAGCATGCCCAGATCTACGGCATCCCCGCTCAGCAACTCCCGGATGAGGTGTGCCGGATCCATGAGGCAATCAGTGGGGCCGCGGAGGCGGTGCGCGCCGGTCGGCCGGGGCCCTTCTTCTTCGAGTGCTTGACATACCGCTGGAAGGAGCACGTCGGTCCCGGCGAGGATTTCCAGCTTGGCTACCGCACCCGAGAGGAAGCGGAGCCGTGGTACGCCAACGACCAGGTCAAGCGCATCGGGGAGCGACTCGACGAGAGCCAGCGCAGGCGCATCGAGGAGGAGGTCGAGCAGGAGCTTCGCGAAGCGGTTGCGTTCGCGGAAGAGAGCCCGGCTCCCGCTCCTGACGAGTTGTGGACGGACGTGTTCAAGGCGAGTTGACCATGGAACGCACACTGTCCTACGTTGACGCCGTTCGAGAGGCGACCGAGCAGGAGATGAGCCTTGACCCCTCGGTTCTCGTCTTCGGGCTCGACGTCGACGACCCCAAGGCGATCCAGGGAACCACTCGCGGGCTGGTCGAGCGGTTCGGTCCCGAACGGGTCTTCGGCACGCCTCTTTCGGAGGACGCCATGACTGGCGTCGCCCTTGGCATGGCCCTCGCGGGTCTCCGGCCGGTTCACGTGCACATCCGTATGGACTTCCTCTTGCTGTCGATGAATCAACTCATCAACATCGCCGCCAAGAGCCGCTACATGTACGGAGGTCAGGTCCACCTCCCGGTTGTCGTCCGGGCAATGATCGGGAAGAGCTGGGGTCAGGGCGCACAGCACTCGCAGGGACTCCACTCGTACTTCATGCACGTGCCGGGACTGAAGGTCGTCGCGCCCACCACACCGTACGACGCCAAGGGCTGTCTCCTTGCCTCGATCCGCGACGACGACCCGGTCATCTACGTTGAACACCGACTCCTCCACTTCCAGAAAGGCCCCGTTCCGGAGCAGCCCTATGAGGTGGTTCCGGGCAAGGCGCGAGTCACAGTCGCTGGAGCCGACGTGACGCTGGTCGGGGTCTCCTACATGCAGGTGGAATGCCTCCGCGCCCAGCGCTACCTGGAAACGGTAGGCCTCGCCGCCGAGGTGATCGACCCGATCTGGCTCAGTCCGCTGGACATCGAGACCCTCTGCACTTCCGTCCGTAAGACAGGCCGGCTGTGCGTCGTGGACAGTGCCTGGACCACGTGCGGCGCGAGCGCGGAGATCGCTCTGCAGGTCGTCGAGCGCCTGCAAGGCAAGCGCGAGGTTCGCGTGCGCCGCCTGGGGTTCGCGCCGGTGACCTGTCCTCCCGCCCCCGTTCTCGAGGATCTCTTTTACCCCACCGGACGGACAATCGCCTCTGCCGCCTACGACCTCGTGGCAGGCCGCCCGATGGGCTGGGTGCCGCAGGAACGGGAGGGTCTGAGGGAGATCGCGTTCCGGGGACCATTCTGACCATGGCTGAGCAGCACACAACCGAGGTCGCCAATTTGGACTGGCCGCTGATGCGCGGCAACCTGACGCGCAGCGACCTCGACGAGGTCATCCGCTTCCTGGGCCAGGATGAGGACGCCCTCATTCTCACGCAATCCTCGCACGTCCGCGCGTTCGAGAGGGAATGGTCGTCCTGGCTTGGGGTGCGCCACAGCGTGTTCGTGAACTCGGGCTCGTCGGCGAACTTGCTGACGATGGCCGCCCTCAGACACCACTCCGGCGCCGGCGAAGTGATCGTGCCCACGCTGACTTGGGTGTCGGATATCGCCTCAGTGCTTCACTGCGGCTTCGAGCCGGTCTTTGTCGATATCCACCCTCGTACTCTGGGCATGGATCCGGACCAGGTACTGGACAGAATCACCGCTCGAACGAAGGCTGTTTTTCTGACGCACATCCTCGGCTACAACGCCCTGACGGATCGGCTTCTGCAGGGGCTTCGTGAACGCGGGGTCCCGCTGGTGGAGGATGCGTGCGAGTCGTATGGAGCCACGTTCCACGAGCAGAAGCTCGGCACCTTCGGGTTGCTGTCCAACTTCTCGTTCTACTACGCGCACCACATGAGCACGATTGAGGGCGGGATGGTCTCCACCGACGACGACGACCTGTACGAGATCGTCCGAATGCTCCGTTCCCACGGCATGGTGCGCGAAGCAGACAGCGACACACTCAAGCGGGCATACCGCGACGAGCACCCCGATCTGAACCCAGACTTCATCTTCGCCTACCCGGGCTACAACGTCAGGAGCACGGAGATCAACGCACTGCTCGGGCGCTCGCAACTCAAGTGCCTCGACGAGGCCAACAGGATCCGCAGCGATAATCTGCGTCTGTTCCTGAGCAACCTCGATCCGGAGCGGTATTTCACCGACTTCGAGACCGCCGGGAGCTGCAACTACGCCTTCACGCTCGTGCTGCGCCACCCCGACGTCGTGCTGTGTGAGGCGGTCTTGTCGGCGCTGCGCCAACATGGCGTCGAGTTCCGCCGAGGCGCCTCGGGTGGCGGGAACCAACTGCGGCAGCCTTACCTGCGGGCCGCCCTCGGCGAATACGACCTCACGAAGTACCCGCACGTCGAGCATGTCCACTTCTTCGGGTTCTACCTCGGCAACTACCCTGGTCTGGACCAGGCGAAGATCCTGGCCCTGTGCAGTATTCTGAATGCTCTGCCCACAAGCGCTTAGGCCCGCCTCAGATGCCCAATAGAGAACACACCGACTTGGTACTGGTGAACCCAGGGAATCGAACGCAGACGTACCAGTCTTTGGGGAGGTCGCTCAGCGCCGTCGAGCCCCCCGTCTGGGCGGGTCTGTTTGCGACGTTCGTTCGCCGACATGGGTTCTCGGTGTCTATCGTGGACGCCGGCGCTGAAGGCCTCGATGCCGAGGCGGCGGCACGCCGGATTGCCGAACGGCGCCCTCTGCTCGTCGCCGTTGTCGTCTACGGGCATCAGCCTTCGGCTTCGACGCAGGTGATGCCGGGCGCCAGCGCCCTGTGCGCAGCGCTGAAGGACCACGCGCCCGAGGCGAAGGTCTTGCTTGCCGGCGGCCATGTCGCGGCGTTGCCCGAACGTACCCTTCGCGAAGAAGCAGCCGACTTCGTGGCGAACGGCGAAGGGCTGTACACCCTCGTGGATCTGCTTCAGGCGCTGAAGGCCCGGGCGACGGCGATGACCGGCGTCCGCGATCTATGGTACCGAGAGGGCGACGCAGTCTGCTTCACCTCCCCCGCCCCGCTCCTGCAGGGCCTCGACGAGGCTCTCCCCGGAGTGGCTTGGGACCTGCTCCCGATGACGAAGTACCGCGCCCACAACTGGCACTGCTTCGGTGGGCTGCCCCGGGAGCCGTACGCCGCGCTCTACACAACTTTGGGGTGCCCCTACCACTGTGGCTTCTGCTGCATTCACGCGCCGTTCAAGAGCGGGGAGCGCGCGCTCGGCTGGCGGGAGTCGGCCAACAGCTACCGCTTCTGGAGCCCCGCCGCCGTTGTCCGCCAGATCGACACGCTCGTTCAGGAACACGGAGTTCGAAACCTCAAGATCGCAGACGAGATGTTCGTGCTGAACGAACGACACGTCGCCACACTCTGCGACCTACTCATCGAGCGCCGGTACGACCTCAACGTGTGGGCCTACGCCCGCGTCGATACGGTCAAAGACGCGCTGATGGACAAGCTCAAGCAGGCTGGGTTCAACTGGCTGGCGTTTGGCATCGAGGCAGCCGGCGAGCGCGTGCGGAGCGGAATGCGCAAGGGATTCGATCAGGACCGAGCGATCGAGACGCTTGCGAAGGTGCAGGGAGCGGGCATCAATGTGATCGCCAACTTCATCTTCGGGCTGCCGGATGATGACCTGGACTCGATGCAGGCAACGCTGGACATGGCTCTGGACCTGAACTGTGAGTTCGCCAACTTCTACTGCGCGATGGCATACCCGGGTTCCGAGTTGTACGGCCTTGCCGTGACGAACAACTGGCCCCTGCCCAAGCAATGGTCCGGCTACTCCCAGCACGCGCGAGACACGCTGCCCCTCCCAACAAAGTACGTGTCTGCCGCCGAGGTGCTGCGCTTCCGCGACGCAGCCTTCCAGACGTACTTCACCAACCCGCGCTACCTAAACAGGATCGCCGAGAAGTTCGGACAAGGCACTGTTGACCACATCCGGCAGATGACCACACACCAACTGAAGAGGGAACTCTTGCTGCCAGGCAGCCAGCCGGGCAGCAAGACAGCTCCGGGTCGGACCGCCAACGAATCGCAGGCGGCGAACGACTCATGAGTGCCCCGGTGAGCCAGATACGCCCTCACCCTGGCCAAGGTCGGGCACCCAACCGGCTTCGTGTGCTGCTCATCGCCCTCGAGTACCCCATCTGGGTCACCGCCCGACACCAATCGTACCCAAGCTTCCTGGGACTTGAGGAAGGTCTGCGGGCCAACGGGGTGGACTGCCATACCGTGACCACCGAGTGGCTGCGGTGGATCCCCGACCTCTTCCGGGGCGTCCAGTTCGACCAAGTATGGCTGGATCTGTTCCACTCACCCGCAAACGCCGGCGAGGAGACACTCGAGCGCCTCGCCGACCTTGCGCCTGTGCGGCTTGGTCTGATCGCGGAGTCCCTCGGAGACGACTCGGAGGACTACACGCGCAGCCCGGCAGTCCTCCACATGGCTCGTAAGCGGGACCAGGTTGCCAGATGGCTCAAGTACGTCACCCACGTGGCGGTCGTCGACGAAAAGGACGTGGCGGCCGTGTGCGCGCGCGGAGCTTCGAGCGCAGTCTGGTGGCCCCAAGCGGTGCCAAGGCGCTTCGTGTGCGACAACGCTCCCCCTCCTCTGACGGATCGGGCTGTCTTCTGCGGCGCCCTCGGCTATGGCAGCCGGGCAAACTGGCTCGACTACCGCGAACTGGACGAGGTGCTTCTCCATCAGCGTTCGCCCGAGACGGGCACAGCCTACCCCGCGCTTTTCGATGCTCTCCATGCAACCACTCGGGCGCTGATCCGGGAAGGCAGACCGGGTGACCGCGGTATCCGGGCGGTGTGTGCGACAGCCTTCCACCCGCTTCGCCGGCCCGTAGTCATGCGAGCGGCGGTTCCCCTCTACATGGAGGCGTTGCGGCGGCTCCGGCTGCCGTGCTTTGCCCGGTGGTTGCGGCAGATGCAGGTCGGCATCGCCGTTGTCAACTTGCCGAGCTACCTGAGAGCGTATTCCGGGCGCGTGACCGAAGGGATGGCCGCAGGGCGGCCGATGATCTCCTGGGATGTCCCCGACCGTCCGCAAAACCGAAGCCTGTTCGAAGATGGGCGGGATCTCCTCCTGTTCTCGCGGGACGATCCCGCTCAACTGGCAGCGCACATCCGGCGTCTACAGAAGGACCCGGAATTGGCCATGGAGATCGCCAGCAACGCCCGCCGCCTACTGCTTCACTCCCACACGGTCGAGCGACGCGTCGCGCAGCTCCTTCGGTGGATCCGCGCAGGGGAACTACCCGAGTATGCCCGGCCGGCCACGCAGTGACGGCGCTACCACGCAACGGATGACACCCTCGTGAAGATACTCGTCGTCTCCAACCTATACCCACCGCACTACCGCGGCGGCTATGAGCTTGGCTGTCACGATGTCGTCCGGGGCTTGCAGGCCAGGGGGCACCGGGTCCTGGTTCTGACAAGCACATACGGGGTAAGCGAACCCACTCGGACAGAAGGAGTCTGGCGCGTCCTCGACCACGAGATCGACCGCGCTGAGCGCCTTCCCTTGGGCCCGCTCACCCGATTTGGCCAGCTCGCGAGGCGGGAGCAGCGCTCTCGGGCGGCCTTTCTGGCGGCCGTCCTTGCCTTCACTCCAGACGTCGTCTACTTCTGGAATCTGGCCAACCTCTCCATCACGGTAGCCTTCCTGGCAGAATCGTCCGGGACCCCCGTCTGCTACTTCGTCTCAGATCCCTGGCTGGCCAACTGGGAGCAGGACCCGTGGTATGCGCTCTGGCACGGAACGGCGCCCAGGTTCCGTAGGGCGGCCGGCGGCCGGTGGACTCGTCTCCCGCTGGGCGTTCTCAAGCAGTTGCCCAAGATGTTGCTTCCCAACTCGCCGTTGGCGCTTCGCCACACTCAGTTCACCAGTCGCCATCTGAGGAAGTCGGCCCTTGCCGCGGGAAAACCGGTCGGTCACGGCAAAGTGATCCATTGGGGCATCGACCTGCAACGCTTCCCCTACCGGGAACGCCGCCCACCGGTCACGCGCTTGCTCTACGCAGGACAGGTGCTTCCACACAAGGGCGTGCACACGGCGGTGGAGGCGTTGGGGATTCTCGTCAGCGAGCTGGGGCAGACGCAGTTGACGTTCACCATCGTGGGTGGCGCTCATTGGCCTGGCTACGAGTCGCAGCTTCGTGGGTTGGTTGAGTCGCTGCGGCTGAGTGGCAACGTGGCCTTTGCCGGACCTCGCGCGCGCCACGAGCTTACCCGCCTCTATCACGAGCACGACGTCCTCCTGTTCCCCTCCATCTGGGAAGAGCCCTTCGGCATCACGCCACTGGAAGCCATGGCATGCGGCACCGTTGTCGTAGGCACCATAACCGGAGGAAGCGCGGAGGTGTTCCGGCACGAGACGAACGCCCTCGTGTTCCCCAAGGAAGACGCCCGAGCATGTGCGCGACAGCTACACCGGCTGGTCGTCGATCCCATTCTTTACGCCGCCCTGAGCCGCAACGCGCGCGCCATGGTAGAGACCCGGTTCACTCTCCCGGGCATGATCGACCGCCTGGAGGCGGACCTGGAACGAGTCGCGCGAATTGGCACGGGCGCCCTCAGTTGAGACTACAGCCACCACAGACGGTCAGGCAGATGCGCATCGCCCTCGACGGTAGACCGATCGCAGCCCTATGGACCGGAGACCGGACGTACCTGGTCAACCTGATCCGGCACCTGTCGGCGACTGCGCGAGGTCCACAGCTCTGTGTCTACCTCCGCGAGCCGGACCGCACCGGGACGCTTTGCGGAAACGCCCGCTACAGGGTGCGCCGAGTCCCGTCCTCTCGTGGCGCCACCTGGACTCCGGTCGCTGTTCCGCAGGCACTGACTCAGGACGGCATCGATGTCTTCCATGCCGTCTATGTCGTCCCGCCGCTGGCTCCGTGCGCCACGGTTGTGACCGTCCACGACGTGTCGTTCCGGCTGTTCCCTCGTTGGTTCTCCTTGCGGGAGTACGTGATGCAGACCCTTCTGGTGGGGCTGTCGATGCTGCGGTCCCGCCTGGTGGTCGTCCCGACCTTCGCGACGAAACGAGATATCGTTCGGACGTTTGGTCTCTCGCCGCGGAAGCTTCGCGTTACGCCGTACGCCGCCGCCCGCGCCTTTTCGCCGCAGGACCCGGC
>Ga0210049_1003122_pt1 | contig 15058 bp, 13 predicted proteins | sample CryGeyCG2014_300_2_FD_183964 | JGI IMG/M metagenome (GOLD analysis project Ga0210049, IMG submission 183964) | Groundwater microbial communities from aquifer - Crystal Geyser CG06_land_8/20/14_3.00 (SPAdes) (version 2) | ecosystem: Environmental > Aquatic > Deep subsurface > Groundwater | place...
CCTTAATCCTCTCCTCAAATTGACCGCGGTATTTCGTTCCCGCAACCATCAATGCCAAATCTAAAACAATTATGCGTCTATTGCGCAATACCTCAGGGACATTCCCGGCAACAATGGATTGGGCAAGGCCTTCAACTATAGCGGTCTTTCCCACTCCTGCCTCGCCTAATAAAACCGGATTATTCTTCGTGCGCCTGCTTAATATTTGAATGACGCGTTCAATTTCATTCTGGCGGCCGATCACAGGATCGAGTTTATTTTCTCTGGCTAATTCAGTCAAATTTCTGCCAAAGGCATCCAATGCCGGAGTCTTTGTTTTTGGGGTAGAGCTTGCGCCGAAGTTCGGCAATGTCGAACCGAGAAGCTCCATTACTTCATTCCTTACTGTATTTAAGTCTAACCCAAGGTTTAATAATACTTGAGAAGCCATGCCTTCTCCTTCACGGATGAGCCCCAGGAGAAGATGTTCTGTGCCAATATAATTATGCCCTAATGCACGCGCTTCTTCGGCAGCTAATTCCAATGCCTTTTTTGCGCGGGGGGTAAACGGTATGTCTCCGATAATCTGTGTGGTAGGGCCGGGCTGCACTAATTTTTCAATCTCCAGGCGTATCTTTTCTAAAGAAACACCTACCTTCTGTAATACGCTCGCAGCCACGCCTTCGCCTTCACGCACTAAACCTAACAATATATGCTCTGTTCCGATATAATCGTGATTGAAACGCCTTGCCTCTTCCTTGGCTAAAATTACTACTTTTCTGGCTCTCTCTGTAAATCGATTAAACATTACTTCCTCCTTAGATAAACTCGTTTGTGTCAGAGTATCAAAGTATCAGGGTATCAAAGTTAAACCTTTTCTTTGACACATTGACACATTGACACATTGACACTTATATTTTTAATCTGCTCCTAATCAACTCTGCTCTCTTTACATCCCTTTCCTGGCTAGAAAGCTTTTTATTCTCTATTTTCTGTAGATGCGCAGGCTGGGTAATAATAAATAACTCATTTATTGTGCGCCGGTCGAGGTCCTTAATCATCCCCAGGTCGCAACCCAATCTTACCATCGATAATAACTCAATAGTTTCCTGGCTCGTTATAATATGTGCGCTCTTCAGTATTCCGAAACTGCGGTTGATTCTATCTTCTAATACCGCCCTATTTCGGGATAACATCATCTCTCTTGCCTGGCTTTCCTGCTCAATAATCCGCCTAATCAAGCCATTAATATTTTCAATAATATCGCCTTCGCTATGGCCCAAAGAAACCTGATTCGATACCTGAAAAAAATTGCCTGTTGCTTGTGTGCCTTCACCATATAGGCCGCGCGTAGTAAAACTTAACTTGGAAATAGCAGCCAGGACGCGACTGATCTGGGTTGTCATTACCAATGCAGGCAGATGCAACATCGCTGAACCGCGCATACCCGTACCGGTATTTGTAGGACAGGCAGTCAAATAACCCCAATCTGCCAAAAAAGCAAAATTTAACTCTTTGGCCAGACAATCGTCTATCTTATCAATAATATTCCAGGCCTCGAAAAGATTAAAACCCGACTGCATCACCTGCATCCTGATATGGTCTTCTTCGTTAATCATTATTGCTAATATCTCTTCATTGTCAATTATGACTGCCTTGTGATTTGCTCTCTGGCCGTGTTCATAAGACATCAGGTGCCTTTCAATTAAGAACTGTTTATCTACGCTGTCTAAATCTGCTAAATTAAAGGTCGCGGTAGATTTCAGACAATCTACTTTACCTGCCGCCTCTGTAATCGCATTGAGCACTCCCTCGCTTTGTTTTTTGTTTGCCCAGTGCGGAAAAGGAATTTTATCCAAATTTCTGGCTAAGCGTATACGGCTGGAAATAACAATATCGGAATTAGGGCCGCTGCCTTTCAGCCATTCGCTGCTATGATTTACGAGGTCATTTAGTTTCATGTCTTTTCCTTATGAGCCGTTATTATACTCCGCGGCCTGTAAACCTGCGCCCTTTAGGCGCGGATAAGTTGTGGCTGCTTGAGTATCGTTTGCATAGATCCCGCGCTTAAACACTTGAAAATTTCAAAGAAATTTTCTGCGTAAGCACAGGATCAATTCGACCAAACGACTTACGTCGTGCTTATGCACTTCCGTAAGTCTTGGCCTCATTGAGTATTCCGCCCTTAGGAACGCCGGACTTTAGCCCGGGTGGGCTCCATTTTGCGATTGTTTTCTTTCTAACTCTTTTATTTTATCGCGGATCCTGGCTGCCTCCTCAAATGACTCGGTTTCAATTGCTTTCTGCAGTTGGTTTCGCAGGGCTTGCAAATCTCCTCTTTTGTCCAAAACTCTGACCACCCTAAACGGAGACTTGCCAAAATGAAGGATTGAACCATGGATTTTCTTTAATAGGGGCCCGAGGTATTTTTTGAATGTACTATAACATTCACCGCATCCGAGCCGTCCGATCTTTTTAAAGTCAGCATAGGTAAGCCCGCAATTTGCGCATTTAATGCTAACAGCGTCCTCTTTTCCTTTAGTGGGTTTCTCAAACTCAACCAACCCTCCTAAAAGTTCGCTCAGGCCGAACTGTTGTTCCATTTGTAAACTCTTCTGATGAGCACACTGTTCACAAAGATGAAGTTCGTTCATCTGGTTATCGATGATTTCAGTCAAATGTACGGTTGCAGGATTTTTACCGCAAATATCGCATAACATCCTCGCTCCTCCTGTCGCTCGGAGTGTAAAGTGTTTAAGTGTAAAGTTTCTAAGTTTTCAGTTACAAACTTACACACTTACAAACTTACACACTAATATTTAACTCCCTCTCTTTTGGTCAGCTCTTTAAACTTCTTTGTCAAGCTAAGAGTAATCTTACCAGGTTTACCGTCACCGATAACACGGCCATCGACCTTTACCACCGGTATAATCTCTGCAGCCGTACCGGTTAAAAAACATTCATCGGAAATATACACTTCATGACGCGTAAGCACATGCTCATGCACCGGAATCTTGTCTCTTCTGGCAATCTCTAAAACTGTATCACGCGTAATTCCTCTTAAAGTCCCCATGCATTGCGGAGGCGTATAGAGATGATTGGACTTGGTAATAAAAATGTTATCGCCTGTGCATTCTGCCACATAACCCAACGAATCCAACATAATCGCCTCTTCGTAACCCATATTTGTTGCCTCAATCTTTGCCAGGATATTATTCAGGTAGTTCAAGGATTTTATCTGGGGATTCAGCGCCTCGGGAAGATTTCTTATGGTGGGCACAGTAATAATTTCTAAGCCCTTTTTATAGAATTCTTGAGGATATAAGGCTATTTTATCGGCAATGATTATGATTGCAGCTTTTCCTTCGCATTTACGCGGGTCAAGCCCCAGATCTCCTTCGCCGCGCGTAACCACAAGCCGTACATATGCGTCCTTAAGATTGTTCTCTTTTAAGGTTAAGATAACTGCCTTTATAATTTGCTCTCGAGGAAAGGGGACCTTAAGCATTATGGTATGCGCTGATTCGAAAAGCCTGTCAATGTGCTCCTTCAACTTAAAAACCAAACGATTATAGGAACGTATTCCTTCAAATACGCCGTCGCCGTATAAAAGCCCGTGGTCAAACACAGAAATTTTGGCTTCCTTTTTTTCATAAAACTTGCCATTGATATAAACCTTCATTCTCGCTCCTTTCGTCGCTCGGAGTGTAAAGTGTCTAAGTGTAAAGTTTGTAAGTTTTCTCTTACACACTTACACACTTATAAACTTATACACTTAATTCACCAATACCCCGTCTCTCAAATGATATACAACCTGGGCCGTCTTTGCTAATTCCGCATTATGCGTTACTAAAACTACGGACATCTGATTTTCCAGATTTATTTTTTTCACCAATGCAATTATCTCATCGCTGTTTTTAGAATCGAGATTACCCGTAGGCTCATCGCATAAAAGCAAGCCTGGCTTATTTATCAACGCGCGCGCAATCGCCACTCTCTGCTGTTCTCCTCCGGAAAGCTGGCTGGGAAAATGCGTTAATCTCTGGTTTAAACCTACGTTTTCCAGAATTTCCAAAGCCCTTTTCCTTAACTCGTAACTCGTAACTCGTAACTCGTAACTAACCAAAGCAGGCATAGATACATTTTCCCAGACCGTAAATTCCGATAACAAATGGTAAAACTGAAACACAAAACCTATTCTTTCATTTCTTATCTTGGAAAGCTGTGCATCGCTTAAGCCATAGATATCTTTTTGTTCAAAAATAACTTCACCTTGCGTCGGTGTATCTAAGCCGCCTAAGATATGCAGCAATGTAGATTTACCCGCACCTGATGGCCCGACTATGGCCACGAACTTACCTTTCGCTATGCTTAAATTTACGCCCTTCAATACTTCTAATTGTTTATTACCGTTATAATAAACCTTGTGTATACCCTTGGCTTCTAACATATAACATATAACTTATAACTTATAACTTTTATTCGTACCTTAATGCTTCAACCGGATTTAATCGGCTAGCCTTGCGTGCAGGATAAATAGTTGAGATCAAGATAATGGCTATTGCTGCCAGTATAATCAAAGTAATATCCGGCCAGAATTCTATAGATACCGGCAGTCTATCAATATAATATATATCCTGAGGCAATTTTATAAATTGATATTTTTTTAATAAACCGCATAGCAGGACCCCGCCGACGGTGCCAGAGAAAGTACCCAGAGTTCCGATAATCAAACCTTCGTAAGTAAAAATATTTCTAATTCTAGCAGAGGTCATGCCTATGGCTTTTAATATCCCGATATCTCTGGTTTTCTCAACCACCATCACCACAAGCGTGCTTATAATATTAAAAGAAGCAACCAGGATTATTAATGTTAATATAATAAACATGGTCAGTTTTTCTAATTTTAAGGCAGCAAAGAAATTCTGATTTGCCTCCATCCAGGTCTTCAGATTATAATCAAAGCCCAGGATATTGCTAAGTTCAACTTTAACCTGAGCCGCTAAATTAAGGTTATCTAATTTTACGGCAATGGCGCTGAATTTATTATTTAAACCTAATATATCCTGTGCTGTCTTGGTGTCAGTAAATACCAGATTTAAATCGTAATCATACATCCCCGAATTAAATATGCCTACCACTTTTAAATTGCGTTCTTTGCCAAAAGGCGAATAGATAGTAAGGTCTGAATTTAGGCCTAATCCTAAGTATAAAGCTAATTCCTTGCCAATAATTACCTTATCCTGTCCTAAGCTATCCATATTGCCTGCGGTCAGGTATTTTTTGAGCTTTGTAACCGAAGATTCTGTTTGAGGGTTTATTCCTTTTAAGCCCACTGCAATGAATCGATTCCCTTCTTTAATTAAAACCTGGCCCTGGACATAAGGGCTGATGCCTTTAATTTGCGGATTGGCAGAAATCTTGTTTAATATCTGAACGTATTCCTTATCATCTATGCCTTTATAGCTCGTTATCGTAATATGCGAATAGTTGCCAACGATCTTATCGCGTAAATCCTTGTCAAAACCAGTCATTACCCCAATAACCACAATAAGCGCCATCACGCCTATAGCTATGCCTAAAATAGAAATAATACTAATAAGTGAAATAAATTTTTCTTTTCTTTTAGTAATAAGATAACGCCAGCTTATAAATAATTCAGTTCTCATTTTTGTTCTGACCTCAACAAAGGAAATAAAATCACATCCCTGATTGACGGCTGACCCGTAAATAACATTACCAACCTATCTATACCTATACCCAAACCGCCTGCGGGCGGCATACCATGTTCCAACGCCAAAACAAAATCTTCGTCGATCGCTTTCTTCTCATCGGTTCCCATCTCTTTAATCTCGACCTCAAAGCGCCTCTTCTGTTCTATGGGGTCATTTAATTCTGAATAAGCATTGCCTATTTCTAAACCCGCTACATATAACTCAAATCTTTCTGAAATTAGAGAGTTGTCTTTCTTGGTCTTAGCCAAAGGGCATAAATTGGTAAAATAATCCGTAACAAATACTGGAGTAACATTCACCCCGTTAGAAATTTTTCCTTCACCTGTTATAGCTTTGGTATTTCTAACGGGGTTCATATCCTGCTCTAATATATCTTCGATGAGCTTGGCAACCTGCGAGCGGGTAAGCGAGCCCGCACCCTGGGTGAACCCTTTACTCTGTAGTTTCTTTAACATAACCGGCGCCTCATCGTCCGGCTCGATACCAAATTTTTCTTTTACGAGCTCGGCAAAGGAACGTCTTTGCCAGGGCGGGCTTAACTCTACGGTTTTCCCCTGATAAAGAAAACTTAAATCCCCCAATACTTCTTTGGCTACATAAATAATTAGCTCTTCGGCTAATTGCATCATATCTTCATAATTTGCGTAAGCCCGGTAAACCTCCAGCATGGTAAATTCCGGATTGTGTTTTGTGGATACGCCTTCGTTGCGAAAACTGCGGTTTATCTCATAGACCTTATCCAGTCCGCCCACCAAAAGCTGCTTAAGATATAACTCCGGAGCAATCCTTAGGTATAAATCCGAATCATATTCATTATGGTGTGTTTTAAAAGGCCGTCCGGCGGCACCCCCGGGTATAGGATGCATCATCGGTGTCTCTACTTCCAGGAAACCTTTATCGTCCAAAAAATTCCTTATTGTTCGAATAATCCGCGAGCGCATCAAAAATACCTTCCCTACCTCTTCATTAGCAATTAAATCTAAATAACGCTGGCGGTAACGTAATTCCACATCTTTTAAGCCGTGCCATTTCTCCGGAAGCGGCCTTAAGGCCTTGGCCAAAACCACGAAGTCCTCTGCTTTAACCGTAAGCTCACCCGCATGGGTCTTAAATAGTTCACCTTTTACGCTTATGATATCCGCAATATCAATATCTTCCAAGGTATTGAATTTTTCCTCTCCCACAAAGTCTAACCTAAGATAAAGTTGAATTTTGCCGGTAGAGTCTTTCAAATCCAGAAAGACCGCCTTACCATGAGAACGCTTAGCTATAATCCGACCGGCAATATTTATCGACCTTCCTTCCTGAAAATTTTGCCGGGCTTCGCCAATATTGATACGGCCGGTGAAAGGCTGATTATAATATAAATTTGCGCCTTTTGCCGAAAGACGCTCAAATTTTGCCTTTCTTTGGGCAATAATCTCGCTTAATTCCATAGTTTTATCCCGAATGAAATTCTCTCTACAAAGTATTACTTCGGGATCCCGAAGTAATACCAGAAAAGTCGCTATCTTCGGAATAATTATATAGGATAATTTAAGTTATGTCAACCACGCTTTTTCTAAATTTAAATTTAAGTTTTGGATGATGTAAACTATTCTGTACGCTTTTAGATTAAAAGTTCTTTGAAAAGCAATAAAAATGGCATACCTTAATGGTTGTTGAGTATTATTAACCATTAACCGGGCTCAATAAGCCCAGGAGGTATGCCATGAGAAGCGTTAACTTCTCAGATGATAATTTAGCAGTGCAATGGCAGTATGTAAAGCGGAATTTAGGACAGTTGGGTGTATTGTATCAATTTGACGATTTTGAGTTCCAGGCACGCGGGATTATCCAGAGGTTAATTCAAGATTGTGTAAATGAAGAATTCGCTTTACAGATACGGGCCCAGAGGTATGAACATGCGCCCAACCGGCTTGATGAGCGTCAAGGTGGCTATGAGCGCAATCTTACGACAACATTTGGGACTTCCCGGATACATATACCACGGGTCAGATTTAATAAGGTTAAGGTTCATTATTCGCTCTTTGAGAAGTACCAGCGTAGGCAGAAGAAGTTTGACCGGATGGTGCTACTATCAATGCTCTTGGGGCATTCGGTGCGCAAACAACGAAGGTTCTTCCGCGCTTTTCTTGGCGATGCCGTAAGTCATACGACTGCCTCCCGGCTTATAAAGAGCCTTGAAGGCGATCTTCAACACTTCAGGACCAAGCCCATAGAAGATATTTACAAATATCTGATTATCGACGGCCTGTGGGTTAAGGTATACGACGGAAGGCTTAAAGACATGGTAATCCTCTTTGTCTTGGGGGTAACCTTGGATAATAAAAAGGAAATCATCGCCTTTAAGCTTGCCAAGGGTGAGACCGAAGAAGAAGTAACGGCACTGTTAAACGATGTTTATCGGCGCGGCTTAGAAGGTAAGCATCTTAAACTAATAGCCTCAGACGGGGCAAAAGGCATCCGTGCCGCAATCAACATGGTGTATCCTTATGCCAAGTGGCAACTATGTTATGTACATAAACTCAGGAATTTAAACAAGCATATACGGCATAAGATAAACAACCGCCCAAAAATGATGCATCAAGTGAGAGCTATTTATGATTCCAGGAATAGGCAGCAGGCAATCGAGCGATTCGATAAATTCTGCGCCTGCTGGCAGGAATATGAACCATATGCAATAAAATGCTTCAGGGATGGTTTTCTAGAGACATTGCATTACTTCGAATTCGGTGATGATAAAAACATGATAAGCTCAACGAACCACCTTGAGCGTGACTTAGAAGAAGTGCGCAGGCGTATTAAGATCCAGGGTTATTTCAAATCAAGCAGAAGCGCAAATCTATGGGTTTATGGTATTATAAGCCAGGTTATGCAAGAAGAACAACCAGAGGTTATGCCTAAACATATAACAATTTTCAGAGAGCCTCAATACGAAAGCGTACAATTATCTTGACACTACTAAGTTTTGATATAGATTGACACAGATATTAAAATATGGTATTTTATTTCCGGATGATTTGACCCTTCCTTTAAAGGTTTAGGAAGGTTTATCCTTTCTGGATAGATATGAACGGACGAAGGATTAAGCTTTTTTTAAAATTTCACTGGATTGGCATTACCGTAGCACTCCTGGCTACCATCCTCGGTATTTCTTTTCTATTTTTCCTGCGTAATGCCATTACGGCCTGGTCTACTTCTGAATCTTATTTTAAAAAAGCTGCGCTTGCCCAATATGGCCTATTCTTTTATATTTTCCTGGTCCTGCAAGTTATCAGCCTACCCCTAAGCGGGGCGCTTTGGATTTGGCTGATGCGTGGCGGACAGATGAAATTTACCCACATAGGTAAAAAACCAGTTGAAGGAAAAGATATAAAAATTCACTGGCAAGATGTCATAGGTATGGAAGAGGCAAAAGAAGAAGCAATGGAAGTAGTGCGTTTAGTTACTGACCGCGCAAAACTACAGGCAATCGGAGGTAAAATTCTAAGGGGGATATTGGTGATGGGCCCACCCGGTTGCGGTAAAACCTATCTTGCCAAGGCAATTGCCACCGAAGCAAATATGCCCTTCATACCTATGTCAGGCTCAGAATTTATCGAGATGTTTGTAGGCGTAGGAGCAAGCCGTATCCGAAAACTCTTTAAACAAGCCCGGCAATTGGCTTATGTGGAAGGCGGTTGTATTATCTTTATTGATGAACTTGATGCGGTAGGGGCGCAGCGCGCGGTTGACCGGGGTTTCGGCGGACAGACAGAATCCAATACCACCTTAAACCAACTCCTTATAGAAATGGATGGCCTTAAAGAAAAAGATTATAATGTAATCCTCATCGGCGCAACTAATGCCCCTGAAGGATTCTTAGACCCGGCATTGCTCAGGCCAGGGAGATTCGACCGTAAAATCTATGTGGATTTGCCTAACCTAGATGAAAGAGAAAAATTATTTGAATACTATTTTAAGGAAGTAAAATATGATGGGACGATTGACCGCTTGAGGCTTGCCAAATTAACAGTAGGAAATAGCCCTGCTGATATTTCTAACCTTATCAGAGAAGCGGCATTAATTGCCGTGCGGAATAAAAAAGAGGCAATTTCAATGAAAGAAATCTCTGAAGCCTACGACCGGGTTGAGATGGGTATCAAACATAAAATCGTTTTTACCCAAAAGGAGCGGGAAAAAATCGCTTATCACGAAGCCGGGCACGCCATTGCCATGTATTTTTTAGCCCCGCACAAGGACGTTTTTAAAGCTACGATTCTTGCTCGAGGCGGAGCGCTTGGCTTTGTTATGCCGCAGCCGCGGGAAGAAATTCATGTGCGCACAAGAGAACAATACTTAGGAGATATAAAAGTAAACCTGGGTTCATATGCTGCAGAAAAATTAAAGTTAAAGGTAACTACGTCCGGAGTAAGCCAAGATTTTACTACTGCAATGTGGATTGCCCATCATATGGTCTGGGAATGGGGAATGGGAAAATCAGGCATGGTGGGTAATTATAGTTTATTAGAGACAATGCGTTCGGATTATGGTGTGTTTAGGGGTGAAAGCGTCTCTTTTGTATCAGAACAGATAAAACAGCAGCTGAATAATGAAGTGCAGGAAATTTTACAGGAATCCTTGAGAGAAGTTGAAGACCTCCTCAAAAAAGAATCCGGCCTGCTTGATCGCTTCGCCCAAGAATTGCTTGCCAAAGACGAACTTAATTACGATGAAATTGAAGCTATCTTCAAGGAATTTGGTAAAATCCGCCCTTCTATTTTTTAGCCTTTTCCTTTACGTAAATTTATCCGGTTGCCAAGATTCGCTGGAGCCTTCCTTTAAGGAAAAAGACATCCCTTATCATGTAAAGCAGATATGCAAAGATGAATATAAACTGGATGTAATCACGCAAAGGTCAGAAACCACGCTCTGGATTTATCTACCCTTGGCAAAAATCCTGGATAAAGACTATGGGGTAAAAGAAGGCAAAATTTTTGATGAGGAGATGACGGATAAATTAAGGAATATACTAAATACGGTTGGCCGGGTTTTCGTCAGTTCTGATAAGGCGCCGGAGTTTTTTGCATTATGGGCTTCGGATATAAATATTGGTTTAGACTACATTATTATTGGTAATGTGCTGGATATAAAAAAAGCTTACGCCGAATCTATTCCCTGGACCGAGATTAACAAAAGATACGTTATAAAACTCAGCGTAAATCCTGAAGCCATACAGGATACAATAGGCCGGCATCTGAAATTGTACAATATCAGATTACCGGATTTTCTCGCGCAACAGATGGTCCAGAGAATATCTGTTGAGTTTCAAGGGGAAGGCCTGAAAAAATATTTTAAAGTAGAGAAGATAGACGGCATATTCAATAATGATGCATTCATCCTGGAATATTCCATAAAACCTCTTGTAAAGCCCGATAAACCTATAGATGTCATGAAAGAAGTATTAAATACCGTAACTTATTGCCTAAAGATATATGATTTTCAGGATTTTTCTCGGGTAGAAATAACTGATTTGGTTACGCAGGATAAAATTGTCTTAAATAAAGCGGCGATTTGGGAAAATCCTACTGAGAAGAAATTCTGACCAATCTTGCCTCTAATTTTAACTTGCCTTCCACATATAATCGTAAAGCTTGCGGATAAAGGCGATGCTCTATTTTATGAATCTTTTTCTCTAAGGATTCTAAGGTATCATCTTCTTGTATCTGGACTGCCTTCTGTAAAATTATCGGCCCATGATCCATTTTCTCATCCACAAAATGCACGGTTACGCCGGTAATCTTTACCCCATAATCAAAGGCGTCTTTGATGCTTCTTGAGCCTTTAAAGGATGGTAGAAGTGCGGGGTGAATATTTAAGATACGGCCTGTGTACCTCCTTACAAATTCAGGTGAAAGCATGCGCATAAATCCTGCCAGAACAATCAAATCAATTTTATTCTCTTCTAAATGTTGAATAATTTTGGCTTCAAAATCTTTTTTATCTGTAAAATCTTCTCTTTTTACCAACGCTATTTTTATCCCTGCTCTCTTTGCCCGGCCAATAGCGCCTGCTTTTGGATTATCACAAACTAATAAAGATAAATTTGCTTTGATTTTACCTAATTTTGTTGCCTTAATAATCGCGCCAAAATTCGTCCCTCTGCCTGAGGCAAAGACTGCAATATTCACCCCGCACCTTCTTTCTTATTCGAGCTTTTATCCCACACCTTTATCAAGCCTATTCTCTTATTTCTTGAATTTATAGAAGGTGCGGGGTTCATTCTCTCTTCCTTATCGTTTTCGTGGGGCAGACTTCTACGCACTTGCCACAAGATGTACATTTATCATAATCCAACACGGCTAAGTTATCAATGACATGTATGGCATCAACCGGACAGACCTGTTCGCATTTACGACAGGCAATACAACCTATCGGGCAAACTGCTATTGTATCCTTTCCTAAATCATAAGAGCTACAGGCAACATACACCCCGTTAGAGACATCACCTATTTTACCTGTTATCTCATAGTCTCTAACGGGGTAAACCGGATGGGTTATGGGCACAAGAGTAAATAGTTTCTTAGGGCAGACCAAGACACATTTATTACAGGCTTTACATTTATCCTTATCAACAATTGGTAAACCTTCGCCAGACATCTTTATGGCGCCAAAAGGACACACCCTTTCACAATCTCCGAACCCCAAACAACCCCATACGCATTCCTTTTGGCCACCCAAGACTAAATTTGCCGCCACGCAATCCCTGGCCCCTTTATAGACAAACTTATCCTTTACTTTGCTGCCACCGTTACAATGCAAAACCGCAATTTTTTTTAAATCCTTTTCTAACTTTCTGCCTAAAATTTTGGCGATATTTTCTTTCACCACATCTGAACTGACACGGCATTTATCAATTTTCATCTTTCCGCTAAACACAGCTTCTGCAAAACCAAAACAACCTGCTTGGCCGCAGGCACCGCAGTTTGAGCCAGATAGGAGCCCTACAATTTTATCTAATCGCGGGTCAGTTTCTACGGTAAATTTCTTAGAGGCAATAGCTAATCCTATGCCGAACAAAAAACCCAAAACCCCTAAAGTTAAAATCGGTATTAAGATTTCCATCAGAACTTAAATCCATTAAATCCCATAAAACTTAAAGACATAATCGAGGCAATAATAAAGGCAAGTGGAAATTCCTTTACGCTTTTAGGGACATTGCATAAATCTAATCTTTCTCTTATCCCTGACATCAAAAGCATAGCCAGGGCATAACCCAGGCCCACGCATATGCCCTGAAATACTGAATAATAAAAACTTCCCGTAATGGCTCTTCCATTAATAAAAAACATATCCACATTCAATACCGCAACCCCCAATACTGCGCAATTTACCGTAATCAAAGGCAGATATATGCCAAAAAATCTATATAGCGGCGGGCTTATTTTTCTAATTACCATCTCTACAAACTGCACAAAGGTGGCAATCACTAAAATAAATGATATAGTCCGTAAATAAGTTAGCCCAAAAGGTATGAGTAAAAATCTATAGATAAACCAGGTGATGATAGAAGACATAGTGGTAACAAACATTACAGCTAAACTCATAGCCATCGCCGGCTTTGTCTCTTTTGAAATAGCCACAAAAGAACATAAACCTAAAAAGCGCGACAATATTACATTGTAAAGGAATACTGCAGATATAAATATGGTTAAAAACTGCGCGACGTTCATCCCGTTAGAGACCTCAATTTTTTCCCGTTAGATAAAAGGCTCTAACGGGATTCATTCTCTTCTACCTTTTAAGATATTAAAAAAACCAAGCAATAAACCGATAACCAGAAGCGCGCCCGAAGGCATACCTAAAACAAACGCCGGCTCAAACTTCTGAACCAGAGTATAGCCCAGAATTTTCCCCGACCCCAAGGCCTCTCTTATCCCTGAAATTAAAATTAAAGCCAGGGTAAAACCTACGCCCATACCCAGGCCGTCAAATAAAGAATTCAATACTGTCTGCTTCTGGGCATAAGCTTCAGCACGGCCCAAGACAATGCAGTTTACCACAATCAAGGGCACATATATGCCTAAGGCACGATTTAATGCCGGGCTATATGCCTTCATCGTCATTTCAGTAATGGTCACGAAGGTGGCTATTACCACAATAAAACACGGTATACGTATTCTAGCCGGGATAATGTTTTTAATCAGAGCGACAATCACATTAGAACCTAAAAGAACAAAGGTAGCGGCAATTCCCATACCTATACCATTTATTACCGAAGTAGATACTGCCAGAGTAGGGCAGAGCCCTAAAACCAAAACAAAGGTAGGATTTTCTCTAATAATACCTTTTAGGAACTCTTTGAATAGATTTTTCATATCTAGGAGTTAATGTCAAATTACAAAGCACAAAATTCAAAATAAGCACAAAGCACAAATACCAAATTACAAAACTTTTATTTTGTTATTTGTCATTTGAATTTTGGATTTATTTTGATATTTGAATTTTGTCATTTGTCATTATATTTTTGTTCCATAAATTCTATTCTTGGTATACCTGTCGATTATAGGCGTGGCGGCATTCATCATAAGTATGGCATAAGATACACCTTCAGGATAGCCACCCCAGAGACGAATAATTGCCGTAATTAAACCGCAACCAATGCCAAAGATAATTTGGCCGCATCTGGTGAGAGGTGAAGTGACATAATCTGTAGCCATAAAGAAAGCACCTAATATGAGGCCGCCGGATAAAATATGCAATAACCAGTCTCCGCCAAACCCCGCTCCTGCGCGCAGGGGCGGGGTAAATAGACCCTTCTGTCCGAATATATAGGTAAATAACCCCACCACAACTGTATAAGTTATAGGTATATGCCAGGAAATATAGCCTCTTATAAAAAGAAATAAAGCGCCTAAGACAAGCGCGAAAATACAAACTTCACCGATACAGCCCCCTCTGTTACCAAAGAATAGATTCAGATATGAAATTTTTTCTAATATCCGACCTTCTTTTATTATGGCAAGCGGAGTGGCGGAAGTTATTGCGTCAAAATTTTGCGGCGGGGTAAATGTAGTCATATATTTTGGCCAGGAGGCCACAAGAAAAACTCTGCCTACTAATGCCGGATTAAAAATATTCTGGCCTAACCCGCCAAAGACCTGTTTTCCTATGGCAATGGCAAAAAAAGAACCTACAACCGGCAGCCAAAAAGGAACTTTGGCTGGTAAATTATATGCTAGTAATAAACCTGTAAGAAATGCACTCCCATCCAAAATGGTGACTCTTCTTTTAGTTAATAACTGTATAATCCATTCTGTAATTAAGGCAGACACAATGCCCAACAGAATAACCCAGAGCGC
>Ga0210049_1003128_pt1 | contig 15039 bp, 12 predicted proteins | sample CryGeyCG2014_300_2_FD_183964 | JGI IMG/M metagenome (GOLD analysis project Ga0210049, IMG submission 183964) | Groundwater microbial communities from aquifer - Crystal Geyser CG06_land_8/20/14_3.00 (SPAdes) (version 2) | ecosystem: Environmental > Aquatic > Deep subsurface > Groundwater | place...
AACCAAGGGCACTGAAGCGAAGACCGAAGCCGTTTCAATTGCTCACGGAACCGCGCCAAATACTGCGTGCGCGGCTTACGGCACAACGACAGCTGCATATTGCAGCGTGCTTAAGTTAGTGACATTGGGGCCAGGCTCGAATTAAATTTCAAAGAACGAAATACGAACTGAACAACCAATGACCCAAACAACGACCCACAACACGATCACCCCACGGAGCGCCCATCCCGCCGTGGTTCGTGCTGCGTTGCGTTCGCGCGGCAGGGGGCTTGTTGTTATTTGGTTGCCCGGATTGCAATAAATGAATCACACCGTGATTACCCAATGCCCGAAGTGCGGCTGCGAGCTGGACAAGCCTATGCCTTTGTCCTCGGCCTGTCCGGCTTGCGGGATCTATTTCTTTAAGTACATGAATAGTGCTTCCGGTATTGCTCCTGTGGGGAATATTGAGCAAGCGCTTGATGAAAGTGAACATGGTTTTGCATTGTTGCGTCCGCTTGAAAAAATGGATGCGGCTTCGTTCTACGGTCGTTGTGCGGCGTTGGTATTGCTGGCTTTGTGGAGTTGGTTTCTGATCGCTTATGACTATCGCTATGCCGAGATCAATGGCTCCTTCATGCACAGCATCCTGCTGCCTATCCATGAGGCTGGGCATGTGCTGTTCATGCCTTTTGGCGAGTTCTTGATGATATTGGGCGGCAGTGTGTTTCAACTGATGGTGCCGCTCGGGATAAGCATCGCCTTTTACTGGAAGCATCACGACAACTTCGGGGCGGCGATGGGTATGTGGTGGGCTAGCGTCAGTCTGGTTGATCTGTCGGCGTATATCTACGATTCGCTGCATCCGCAAATGATCATGGTCGGTGGTCATACCGGCGAAACAGGCCCGCATGACTGGATATATTTGTTGGGCTCGTTCGGCCAGTTGCCCCATGCGCAGGGTATCGGGGCGTTCGTTCATGCTTGTGGCGCATTGTTCATGATCGCGGCGCTGCTTTGGGGCGCATTGGTGCTGTGGCGGCAAAAGCAGTCTGGCTTGGTATCGAGTGGTCTTGGTTTAAGCCATGATCAATATGACTAAATTGCAATCAATATGACGGACGAGATACTAGATAGGTTATGGGCCGGAATGAGGGAGAAGACAAAACTTCTCATTCAGGAGAACGAGCGCTTTGCTGTCATCGTGGACAAGGAAGATCGTGTCTATTGGGAGACTTCTGATCAATATGATTCGGATGGTGGGCACACGGATACGCAAGCTTGGAATGATTTTCTGAATCGCTCTGCTATTGTGGAAATCACCCCGTGCGGACATCTGGATGATTCGACCCGATTGGATTTTAAAAGGTTGGTGGCAGAGGCGACGGCACGAGCGATTGACAATGATTTTGCCAGTGCGGAGAAGATGCTTGTTGATGCGGAGAAATTCGTCAACAACCGGAATCAGGAGATATCACGATTTTGGTATCTGTCGGCGAGCGGGGCGGTTGCGGCAATAGTTGTGATCGTTGGTTTGTGTCTATGGTTGCTTCGGCAAAGCATCATTCCCATCACTGGGTACATCGCTTTTTATGCGGCGGTTTCTGCCGTTGCGGGCGCACTGGGCGCATTGCTTTCTATCATTCTGCGTATGGGGCGTTCGCATCTTGATTGCTCGTCCGGGAAGAAACTTCATTATTTGGAAGCGACTTCGAGAATTGTAGCGGGATGTATATCCGGTGTTGCCATGTTCTTGGCAATCAAGGCCGGTGTAGTGGGTGAGGCAGTTTTGAATGCCCCTGGATCGTTGTCCGGGCAGATGCTGCTGGCGATTATGGCGGGAGCAAGTGAGCGATGGATGCCATCCATCATTTCAAAATTTGATAACGATACCAATGGGTGATTCGATGAAACGATTTGGACTGATTATTGCCAACCCTGGCGAGGTGGGGGAGCCGAACTACTGCGAAGGCGTTAATAAAGATGCCAGAAATTACCTCGAATTCTTATGTTCTCCAGCGGGAGGGGCTTGGGAAAAATCCGATATCCAGTTGCTGGAAAAACCCAACTCTCTGGATGTGCGAGTGGCAATGATTCAAGCCAAACAGGCTGATTATGCTTTTATCGTATTTGCCGGCCATGGGTACTATTCAGCCGTCACGAGATCAACGATGCTTCGACTTCGCCCCGGGGTTGAATTCGATTCGGCCAATCTGAGGCAAGGGGCCCCAAAGCAAACTGTGGTGTTGGATTGTTGTCGCAAGATAGAAAGTCCGCAACAGATTGTAAAGCGGGCTGCGCTGTCATTTACTGAGTCAGTTTCAAAGCGGATGAATGCGCAAAATTGCCGCAAACATTTTGATCGAGAGATTGGAAATTGTTCGAGTGCTTTGGTGGTGATCCATTCCTGTGCCATCAATCAAACTGCTGGGGATGATTCAGAGCGAGGGGGTTATTACTCATTCAACCTTCTAGAAGGTGCAAATGATTGGGCCTTGGGACTTTCTGCCAGTTCTTCTTATAACTTTTCATGGAGTGTCGCTGAAGCGCACGACAAGGCTGCGACTAATGTTTCTCGGTTGAGCGGGGGCAGACAAACCCCCGAGATTGAAAAGCCAAGAAGCGCACCATATTTTCCGCTTGCTGTAGGGGCATGGTGATGTAAGGGATTTCTGTGTGTTCGAGTTCGTTCAATACGACGGACATGTTTGAAAGTATCAGTAACGGATCTGGGGCGAAGTTGAGAGCCAAGCAATTAATAAGAAACACGGCAAGAACACTGTTACTGATAATCGCCGCCTGTTTTGGCATCGTCCAATGCACGCAGGCGGCTACATTGGTATCGGGCGCGGTCACGACCAACACTTCCTGGACGTTGGCGCAGAGCCCATATCAAGTGACAGCAGATGTCGTGATCCAGAATGGCGCGATGCTGACCATCGAACCCGGCGTCACGGTTGGTTTTGATAGCGGCACGAACCTGACAATAGGCGTCGGCTCGCTCAATGCACGCGGCACAGCCGGTCAGCCCATTACCTTCACATCCAGTCTGGAAGTGGCAGGTAACACTCCAGCCGCAGGCGACTGGGGCCAGATACGTTTTCTGGACCTCACCAACGACAACACATCCATCATCGAGCACGCCGGGATCCGCTATGGTCACGGCATCAGCATCCAATCTGCATCGCCCACCTTTAACTATCTGCAGATCGACAGCAACCTAGGTGCCGCCATCAGCGTTGACCTGAACTCCTCGCCCAAAGGTATCGGCAACAAGGCCAGCGGCAACACCCTGAACGGCATCAGCGTACCGCCGGGCGATGTGCTGGGGACCGTCACTTGGGGCATCAAAGGGATTCCATATGTGGTTGAGGCGGGGGTGGTGTCGGTGGGGGCTTCGCCTGCCATCAGCACACTCAATCTCAGCGAGATCCAGCAAGGCGAAACCCTCGACGCCCTCATCAACGGCACCCGACTAAGTGGAGCGCAAAGTGTTGGCATCAGCACTGCCGGTACGACCGGCATTGTGAAAGCTGGCGTAACGGACACCCTCGTCACCATACAAATCAGCGCCAGTCCCAGCGCAACGCTCGGTAGTGCAGATATCGACCTGCAAGTCGCAGCAGGTCGGGTAAAACTTAGAGACGCTTTGCAAGTCATTCAACCACAACCTACCGTGAGCGAGCTCTCTCCAAATTCAGTTTATACGAGCGATTCTGGAAGTTCAGTGACGGTGACCGGCAAGAATTTCGTGTCAACATCGGTTGTTCAACTTGATGGTGCTGACCTGAGTACGAGCTACAAGAGCACTTCCAGTTTGGACGCTGTGCTTCCCGTGTTGACGGCGGGTAATAAGAGTATGGCAGTAAAACAGTCAGATCCGCTGATTGCAGGCGGTTTCCTTGTTTCAAAGCCGGCTGTCTTGAATGTTGTTGATCCCTTGTTGGTGATGACGCCTAAGTCTGTAAGCCAACCCAAGTCAATACCTTTGAACCTTATTGTTTCTATTCCATTGTCGGCGGGTGTTGGTGGGCTGGTGGTTAATCTGTCCAGTAGTGCACCTAGTATTGCAAGTGTGCCTAGTAGCGTGACTATCGCCGAAGGTGCAATGAGTACATCGTTTAGTGTCGCTACGGTTGGAACTGGCAGTGCCACTATTACGGCAACGGTTATGGGCTTTGCTGATGCAACAACAATGCTCACCTTGGGAAGCGGAGAAGCACTTATTCCGGTGCTGACAAGCCCAACCTCGGCGAGTGCGGTTGGCGTTGCTTCGGCCTCAAGTTCGTACAATGCTCCACCATTTGGTGTCGCGAGTGCATTTGATAACAATCCTGCTACACGTTGGTCAAACACTTCCACAGGATTGGGACATTGGCTTAAGTGGTCATTTGTGACGGCACGAGCTGTGACAGCTTTCGAATACGCCACATATAACGAATTATTTACCCAGTTGCAGTATTCCGATAACGATGTCACTTGGTTTAGTGCAAGTGCGGTTTTTCAGGAAGGCAAGGGAAGTTTTCTTCATCCAACTACAACCGGTACAACACCACATCGATTCTGGCGGTTGTATGTCAGCCAAGTTTACGGGGCAACCGTGGCGAATTGGTATGGCTATGAAACCTTCCAGTTGTACGGTTATCCACCGATGACGTTGACCCCTGCATCGATTTCTCAAGAGCAGGGGCAGCCGCTGAACCTCGTTGTGTCATTGCCGTTTCCTGCCCCGGTCGGTGGTGTGGTCGTGAATTTGGCAAGTAGCGCCCCGTCTATTGTGGGTGTGCCTGCGACCGTTATGGTGCCCGAAGGGGCGACGGATGCGTCAATAGTCGCTGATGCTATCGCCTCTGGGCGAGCCACCGTGACGGCGAGCTCAACTGGATTTTCAGATGCGCTTTCCTCATTGGTGATTAACGGCAGGCCAACTGCAGCATATGCCTTGATCCCAACATTATCGAGCGCGACATCATCTAGCAATATTGGCATTGCTTCCGCGTCAAATTCGTACGAGTCCCCGCCTTTTGGCGTTTACAGCGCATTCGACAACAATCCAACAGGACGTTGGTCAACCTCAACAACTGCTTTGGGGCACTGGCTTAAATGGTCGTTCGTGACCGCGCACAATGTGACCGAATTTGAATATTCGACAGCAAACAATTTATTCACGCAGCTGCAATATTCCGATGACAACGCCAATTGGCTTCCCGCTAGCGCCATCTATCAGGATGGTCAGGCAAATTTTGTTCATCCGGCCACTACAGGCACAGCGCCCCATCGTTTTTGGCGCTTGTATGTCAGCCAAGTGTATGGGGCAACAGTGGCAAATTGGTATGGATACGAGAAGTTCCAACTGTATAGCGATGTGCCGTTGTCAACCACAGCAAGTGGATGGTATTCGACGCAAGTCCCTAGTTCAGGAACAGATGGCAGTCTGGCGACAGGTTGGAATGGAGGAAGTTTTGCACCTGCATGGATTGCCATGGATTTGGGAGTTGTGCGTCCGATCCATCAGGTCAATGTATATGCAGGAACAGGTTCTCCTGCCGGGATAACCAATTACACCATTCAAGTATCCGATGATGGGATTGTGTGGACATCTGTCGCGCAAGCTTCCAGTGGAGCTTACTGGACGAATACTCCTGTAACGGCTACAGGCCGGTATGTTAGGCTAAATATAACTTCGCACACAGGGGGCAGTTGGATTGCGCTTCATGAGTTTAATGTTCAATAGACGGGGACGAAAAATCACAAATATTTGTTGGATCGATTTCGGTCAGGGAAGATTGCTTTGACGAAATGTGTGTTGAGATTGCTGGTAGCCGTCGTTGTCTGCGTGGGAGTTATTAAAAGCGCACAGGCGTCTACATTGGTTTCGGGCGCTGTTACCACCAACAGCTCATGGACGTTGGCGCAGAGCCCGTATCAAGTGACAGCAGATGTCGTGATTCAGAATGGCGCATTGCTGACCATCGAACCCGGCGTCACGGTTGGGTTCGATAGTGGCACGAACCTCACGATAGGCATCGGCTCGCTCAATGCACGCGGCACAGCCGGTCAGCCCATTACCTTCACATCCAGTCTGGAAGTGGCAGGTAACACTCCAGCCGCAGGCGACTGGGGCCAGATACGCTTTCTGGACCTCACCAACGACACTGCCAGCATCATCGAGCACGCCAGTATCCGCTACGGACACGGCATCAGCATCCAATCTGCATCGCCTACCTTCAACTATTTGCAGATCGACAGCAACCTGGGTGCCGCCATCAGCGTTGACCTGAACTCCTCGCCCAAAGGTATCGGCAACAAGGCCAGCGGCAACACCCTGAACGGCATCAGCGTACCGCCGGGCGATGTGCTGGGGACCGTCACTTGGGGCATCAAAGGGATTCCATATGTGGTTGAGGCGGGGGTGGTGTCGGTGGGGGCTTCGCCGAAAATCACGGGAGTGACTCCGTCCGAGTTACAGCAAAGTCAGACAATTGATGCTGTGATTACAGGTTCCAGATTGGCAGGAGCTGATGCCATCACGTTCGGCAACTCGGGAATCAATGCGGTATTGACTGGAACGGGTAGCGATACTGCGGTTCCGGTGAAAATCACGGTGGGGGCATTGCAGCCCTTGGGCAATGTGTCGTTTGATTTGAAGACTGCGGCTGGTTGGGTTAGCTATGCCGGTCTTAACGTTATTCCTCTCAAGCCTACGATCACAGTTAATAGTGTCACGCCAGACAGTATTAGACGGAGCGAAACAAAGAGTTTTGTGATCGGGGGCGCTAGCTTGCTTGGGGCACAGGTTTCAGTGCCTGTAAATTCCGGATTGTCTGTGAGCAATTTGCGGACAACAGGTACAAGCGTCAGCTTTGATTTATCCGCAACAGCGTCTGCAGCGCTTGGTTCGCAGGCGATTACAGTCAAGAATCCCGCTGTTGCAAATGGTAGTGCGGCCATGTTGGTGAACGTTTTTGACCTGTTGCCGAGGCTAAATACAGCCACCATTCCTGCGGCGGTCATTCCGGATGGCGTTGCGCGACCATTCCAGCTAAGTTTGAGTAACCCGGATACCGTCGACCATACGCTGAATTTCAGCACGCTGGACCCAACCATCGTAGGAGTGTCACCGGCATCAGTCGTTATCCCCGCAGGTTTTATCTCGGCGACCGTCAATATCACGGGTCTTAAGCCGGGATACACCATGCTTAACGTCTCATCGCCCACCCTGGCTGCCGCGAGTAAACAAGTTTATGCAACGACCTTGTTGAATGGTGGCGTCGTCGGGCCAGTATTGTCTGCTCCGACAGGGGTATCTGTGCCTTATACCACTGCGAGCATATTGCCGCCCGGTACTGCGGTACCCGTTGTTTCGCAGCCAGTGGGGGTGAATACGCCATTTACTGCAACAGTGTCTAGCGTGTTGCCGCCCGGGACGGCGGTGCCAGTTGTTTCACAGCCAGTGGGGGTGAATACACCATTTACTGCATCGGTGTCTAGCGTGCTACCGCCCGGGACTGTGGTGCCGGTGGTTTCGAATCCGGTCGGGGTGAATACGCCATTTACTGCATCGGTGTCTAGTGTGTTGCCGCCGGGGATGGTTGTGCCAGTTATCAGCAGCCCGGTTGGCGTGACAGCGCCATAACTCGGCAAAGGGAAATTGATTCAAAGTGCATTGCGGCACGGGAATTTGTTAGTTGCTGGTGTGCCGTTTCAATCAATATTGATAGTTCGGAAGGAGTGGAAAAATGAATAAGCGTTTGACGGTATTGGGGGCAGCCTTGGTAGGCGGCTTATGGGCTGTGAACTGTTTGGCTTTCAGTAGCGGAAGTACTGGTGCGGACGGCGTATTTAATCCGACGACTAGCCAAAGCCTTCAGTTGCCGCCAGACGGAGTTTTTCATTTCACTACTGTCGACATTCCTGCTGGTGTGACCATCTCTTTCCTCAAGAATGCAGGCAATACTCCGGTAACGATTCTGGCCTCGGGAGATGTGACGATTGCTGGAACAATTAGCGTCAGTGGTTCTGGGCCGGCCAATCCTGCCAATATCAGCGGGCCTGGCGAAGGAGGGCCGGGTGGTTTCAATGGCGGTCGCGGCGGGGCAGCTGCTGGGGTGGTAGCGAACTGGGTAGTCGGTAGTGCTGGGCCGAACGTTGGACAGGCCGGTATCGGCCCGGGAGGTGGTGCGCCGGGTGTGGTGCGATCAAACACCTACTGGTTTGGTAATGGATATTGGGAACTGGCGGTAGGCGGTGGTGGTGCCTATGGTGTCGCGCCACCAGCTCCGGGAGGATATTGCCCAACTACGCCTGGCGTTGTTTATGGTACTGCTACGCTCATTCCGTTGGTTGGCGGATCAGGGGGCGGCGGTGGCGCGGGCGGTGCCATGTTTCCTGGCTCGGGTGGTGGCGGTGGCGGTGGGGCGATCCTGATAGCCGCATCCGGCGCGCTGAATGTGACCGGAGCCATCCTGGCTAATGGTGGGGTGCCAATATCTCCGGGGAGCGCGCAGGGGGTGGGATCTTGGGGTGGTGGGGGCAGTGGTGGCGCGATTCGTCTGATTGCGAGTGCGGTCAAGGGGAATGGAACAATCAACGCAGTGGGCGGAAATTCTTGGACTGGAAACTATACGAGTACGTCATATGGAGCATACGGTTCATGCCCTACCACAGCAAACGGCTCTCAGCATGGTGGTGCAGGCAGGATTCGTATCGAATACGAGACGCTACTTAGAACTACCCCAACCAGCCCAGCTTGGTTGGGTGGTGCACCTAGCCTGATTTCCGTCCCCAGCTTGCCCACTTTAGCTATCGCTAGTATCGGTGGACTCCCTGTTCCTGCGCAGCCAAGCGGAGATGGTGATGTGTCATTGCCAGCGAACTTCACCAATCCAGTGACGGTGACATTCGTGACAACAGGTGTGACGGTGGGGAGTTCAGTCAAACTGACAGTCATGCCGGTACGCGGTACTGCCTTTAGCGTAACCAGTGCGCCGACGACGGAAACGACCGCAAGCGCAAGCACCAGTGTGTCGGTCACTTTACCGCCGGGGCAGAATGTTTTGCAGGCTTCTGTTACTTATACCGTTGTGGCATCTGTTGGCGATGCGATGTCGGTCTATGCGCAAGGCGAGCGGGTGGAAAAGGTTCAATTAGCCTCGATCATGGGGGCAAAAGCGTCCACGGTTACGTTGATTACGATTTCGGGCAAGGAGTATGTGGTGCCCGCAAGCGTGTTGGCAGCAATACAGTTATAGTTTAATTTTGATACGTACAGGCATGTTTGAAGTGTGGGCTGCAGGGCTTGATAATTAGCGATGAACTATAACGCGTTGAGTTTCTCTTCTTGTTTGCGAGTGTCGGGTGCGGCATCATTTATCTATGCCGAACTTTAGATATATAGCATTAGCCGAAAACGGTTCCCGCTTGGAGGGGGAGGAGTCTGCACTGTCTGAACAGACGTTGCGTGAAGATCTTGCCAATCGGAATTTGTTGGTGCAGAAGGTTTATGCAATTCGCTCAAACAAGGGATTTTCAAGTCGGAAACGTATCAAGCCGGAAAATTTCCTGTTATTAAATCAGGAGTTTACTGCGCTGCTGAGGGCGGGATTGACTATTCCCGAGGCATTGCGGTTGGCGGCAGAACGTCCAGACAGTCCACAGTTGTCTCGGGTATTGCGACAAGTTGAGGAGTCGGTACGGGAGGGGATGTCTCTATCAGAGGCTTGCGCCCAGCATGAGGATGTCTTTGATGGCTTGTACCTTGCGGCGCTCCGTACTGGTGAAAAGACTGGTACTCTGCCCCAGGTGTTGGCGAAGTATCAGGTCAATTTGAAGCATCGTGTGGAGTTGATGCGAAAGGTGGGGCATGCGTTGGCATACCCCGCTTTTTTGTTGATTACGCTGTTGGTGATTCTTGGCGTGTTGTTTGCTTTTGTATTGCCGAGGTTTGTGAGCTTATATGCCGATTTTGGCGCGCAGTTGCCGGGGCCAACCCGTGTGTTGATTGCTTTGGTTGAGGCGATGCCTTATGTCGCGCCTGTGCTATTGGTGCTGGCGGTGGGAGCTTGGAGTATTTGGCAGCGCTTTCAGCGGGATGAGGTGATGCGCGTTCGTTTGGATGCTTTCAAAGAGCGCATTCCACTTATGGGCGGGGTATATCGTGATACGGCCAGCGCGCAATTGGCTCGGACACTTGGAACTTTGTTGTCGGGTGGTACGACACTGGTCGAGGCAATGCAAATTACGGCGGAATCCATCCCGAACCGGCATCGAGCCAAGTTGTTGAATGAGGTCAGACGGCAGGTAATGGAGGGAGGCAGTCTGGCTGCTGCTATGGCTTCAACCAGGATTTTGTCTGCTACAGCTATCAAAATGGTAGAGGTGGGGGAGGCCGGCGGCGGACTGGAGGACATGTTGTATGAGGTGGCTGTCTTTCATGAAGAGGCGCTGGCTAACAGCTTGACGAGAATGATGTCGCTGATTGAGCCAATTTTGATGCTTTTGATGGGTGTGTTCGTCGGCGGAATTATCATCGTTATGTATCTTCCAATTTTCTATATTGTCGACGTTATTAAATGACTCATCCATTCATTCAACAATCTTTGGCGGAAATATTGGTGGAGCGCGGTCATCTTCGCAATGAAGATGTCGCAGGGAGAAATTCTGGCCATGGCGGTTTCGTTGAAGGATTGCTAAACGATGGGCTGGTGACTCCCGAGCAAATCGCTGAAGGACTTGCTGCGCAGTTTCGTTTGCCATATGTGGATCTTGAAGGCTTCACTTCTTCTCCTGATTTGTTTGCATATATTCCTGCCGAGCGTGCATATGAGTATGGGGTTTTGCCATACCGTTGCAACGGCAAGGTGTTGCATGTAGTCGTTTCCGATCCGACCGATATTGCGCTTGCGGAGCGCCTTGAGCGCTTATCCGGTCTGCGGATTGAGTTGATGGTTGGCAGTACAAGCGGGATCGCAACGGCTCTGAAACGAAGTGAGGGGACGGATCAGGTTCTTAAGGGGGTGTCGCAGGACTTCCGCTTGGCGATAGTCAAGGAGAGCGAAGAAGGGAAGGAGCAGGTCGTTACGCTGGATGAATTGGGTGACGGTGCAGACAGCCCGGTAGTGAAACTGATCAATACGGTTTTGCTTGCCGCAATTCAGAAGAATGCAAGCGATGTTCACATAGAGATATTTGAAAAGGGGCTAGTCCTTAAGTATCGCATTGATGGTGTTTTGTATCCGGCGACTGAGGTTCTGGATCGAAAGCACCATAGTTCACTGATATCACGTCTTAAGGTTATGGCCGAGTTGGATATCGCCGAAAAGCGTGTTCCTCAGGATGGTCGCTTCAGGTTGCGTTTCGGTGGGCGGGATATCGATTTCCGCATTTCAGTTATGCCTGCCGTATTCGGCGAAGATGTCGTCATTCGAATTCTGGATAAATCTTCAGTTGCGGACGATATGCGAAGTCTTCGTCTGGAAAGTCTGGGTATTGGTGGAGATGTCCTGAAGAGATTTAGAAAGTGTGTGCATGAGCCATATGGCATGGTGTTGATTACCGGACCTACGGGAAGCGGCAAAACTACTACGCTTTACGCAGCACTTACTGAGTTGAATCTCGGTGAGGAAAAGATCATTACCATTGAGGATCCGGTGGAGTACCAGCTTGATGGTGTCGTGCAAATTGCTGTGAATGAGAAAAAGGGACTTACTTTTGCTCGCGGCTTGCGCTCTGTCTTGCGTCACGATCCTGACAAGATCATGGTGGGGGAGATTCGCGACCCTGAAACTGCGCAAATTGCTGTTCAGTCTGCGCTGACCGGTCATCTCGTATTCACGACGGTACATGCAAACAATTCAATCGACGTAATTGGGCGTTTTACCCATATGGGGCTGGATCTCTACAATTTCGTTTCTGCTTTGAATTGTGTGATGGCACAACGACTGGTCAGGATGATTTGCCCTGAGTGTAAGCAAGAAGTTTCAGTTGATGATGATTTGATTGAGCTATCTGGAATTGACCTGCTGAATGATTCTGGGCAGAAATGGTACGAAGGAGCGGGGTGTGCCCACTGCAACGGAACTGGATTTCGTGGACGCAAGGCAATTACCGAACTACTGGTGTTGACCCCTCGTATTCGGCAGCTGATCGTTGATCGTCGTCCGGCTGATGAGTTGCTAGCTGCTGCAATCGAGGAAGGAATGATAACGCTCCGTCAATCGGCTATTGCCAAGGTGTTGGCTGGCGAAACCACATTGAAAGAAATTAATCGTGTCACTTTTGTGGAATAGGCTCGTTGCCAAGATCATTCCTCCTAGGCCAGGTTTAATAGGCTTGGTTTTAGGGAGAAACAGTTTGCTTGCGACTCAATTTGAGTTCGAGGGGGGAAGCCATCGCATTATCAATATTGCCGAGGAATTGTTTCAATTCCCGCTGTTTTCTGCGGCGGCCCCTAGCGCTGAAAATCGCGAGACGTTGTGCCTGGCAATGCAGCGACTTGCGTCTAAAATCCCACAACTCTATTGGCCATTGCAAATTGCGCTGCCAGATCCAGCTGTAATCCTTCAGATCATGGAGTTCGATTCAGTTCCAAAGTCAGTTAAGGACCGCGAGGCAATTGCCTTATTCAGATTGGGAAAGGAGTTGCCCGGGTTGCCATCTATGCGCTGCTCAACACAGTTGCTTGGTGAGGAGCATAGTAAAGAATTGTTGATGTCGAACTTCGTTCAAGAATCCTGGTTGGATTGCATCGAGGAAGCATGCCAAAAAGCCGGATATGTCCCCAGTGTGATTGATACTGGAATTAGCTTCATTTTCAACCACTGTTACGAGGTCATTCAATCTGCAGAGGGGGGCGGAGCATTAATTTCAATTGAGCCTGATGCATGGTCCTTACTCTTCTGGGATGTGCATAAACGTCCACGCTTTATAAGGAGCAGGTGGCGTGAGACATCATCCTCTTGTGAGGAAGAATTAGAGTTGATTGCGATTGATATTGAGCGACTGACTATGTCTTATGCACTGCGAGTGCCTGAATGCAAGATTGGAAAGATTCTGATATGTGCTTCAGAAAGTGAATTCGAGTTGCTGGCATCCGGGCTGAATGAGCGTATGCACATCTCATGCGAACTTCTCGACTTGAAACCTGATGGGGCTTTCGTTCAGGGGTTGCATGTTCCTGATAAGCGTCAAAGCATTTTGGCATTGCTAGATGATAGAACATGAAGTTTGAGACGAACTACGTCTTTCCGGCCGGGAAGATATTTCCACTTCTGATATGGGCATCTCTGAGCGTATGTGCGATTTCATTGGGTATTACTCTTGCCATGTTGATTTCTACCAGCCGATTATCTGCAGAAGTCGATGTGCTTGAAGATCGTCTATCCAGATATCGCTCGCATGAAATCCATAAGCCTGAGAGTTTGTTGTCCCAGAGTCGGCTCGTTGAGTTGCGTACGAAAGTACGTGCTCTTAATGAATTAACTGGTGCAACCAGACAATCCCTTCCGCAACTCTTGTCTCATATAGAAAAACTACTGCCTGATAAGGTCTGGCTATCTGAATTGCAGTATCGAGCTCGGGAGAATGACTCGAGACTCGTTGCGGAGTCCAAGAGTGCAGAGCAATTGACGGTGTTTATGGAAAATCTCGAGCAGTTCGGCTCGTTTTCCCAAGTGCTTCTGATGAGGCAGTCTCTGCGTTCTGACAAATCTCAGCTTGTACAGTTTGAGATTCGGCTGCGAGGAATGCCGTGATGAACGGAACAATCAAAATATCATTATTATTTTCACTCAGGCACCCTAGAGTTCGCTTTTGCCTGTTGGGGGCGGCCATTTCTGTGTTGTTTTGCTTGTTGGTAGGGGCAGGCTACTGGCTGCCAACATTGCACGCATACAGCCAGATTCAAAGTGAAATTTCGGTATATCGAAGGAATATTTCTGACATTGAATACCAATCAAGACTGGCCGATATTTCAGGAAAAGCTGCCATAGAAGTCGAGCGTATCGAGAGGAAGGTGGATGTCGCTGTTACACAGGCTGCTTTAGTACAGAATATGGCCCTGCTGGCGCGCAAGAGCAATGTAAAAATCGTATCAGAGTCATACGAGGAGGGGCGCCCCTTGGGAGAGTACGCCCCTTTAATACAGTTGTTGATAGTGCAGGCAGGTTATGGAGAGCTGCGCGAGTTTATTGCGGGTGTCCATCGTCTCCCATCATTTACATTGGTGCAGGAGGCAGTATTTTCAAAGTCTTCAAATTCGACTGTATTGAAAGCGCAATTGCGCATCATTACGTATCGCCGAGATAAGGATCATCGGAAGATATGACCAGGAATAGAAAGCTCATTGTTGCAATATCAATTGGCGTTCTTGTTGCGCTAAATGTGATTCGTTGGTGGCCTGCTACTTTTGATTCGACAGTAGTAAGTCAGGGGGAGGGCGAGGTATTTTCAATGGATGAATTCAGAGTGAATGTCCCTCCGGAAGTCGAAATTGGCACTCCTTCACGAGATATCTTTCATCCAATAATTGCAATTGTAAAAAAAGCGAAGGTTATGGTGGTGGCTCCTCCTCCCGCACCCGCAAAATCGCCAGAGGAAATTGCGCTTGAACTGGCGCAAGCAGAATTAGCAAAAATCCGCTGCGTAGGAGTGTCGATGAGAAATGAGCGTTTCCAAGCCTACTTAATATATTCGGGCGAATCATTTCTGATCTCACGAGGTGACAGGGTGGGCGATCGTTTTGTTGTGGAAAAGATCGTTCAGGATGGCGTTTTTCTGCACGATCCTGATACTGATGTTGGTGGGATGATTTTTGTGTCAGGGAAATAGATTGCGAATTTCAGGCGAATATTGTTTTCCTGCAAAGAACATTGCGGAATTAATTGTAGTAATGAGACGGAGAATGTTGATGGCGCTGCGTACTGAACGAGATATTACTAGTGTAGTGTTGCATTCTGTTTAGCACTTAAGCGGCTGTTGGCGCGAATGACCTTTGCCAAGATATCGCGAGCGCTCTTGGTCCAGATGAAGGGCTTGGGTTTGGTGTTGTGGTGAGCGACGTAC
>Ga0210049_1003137_pt1 | contig 15025 bp, 12 predicted proteins | sample CryGeyCG2014_300_2_FD_183964 | JGI IMG/M metagenome (GOLD analysis project Ga0210049, IMG submission 183964) | Groundwater microbial communities from aquifer - Crystal Geyser CG06_land_8/20/14_3.00 (SPAdes) (version 2) | ecosystem: Environmental > Aquatic > Deep subsurface > Groundwater | place...
GGAAGATCCTGGACCGCCTGCGCCAACAGGCCTATCTGACCAAAGGCGTGAAGATCATCGCCTCTGACCGCCGGTCCGGACACACAAAAAAGGATTTTGCCTTCTATTTTGAGGGCGGCATCAAATCCTATGTCAAAGCCCTTAATCGCCTGAAAACCCCGAAAAACGAAACGATCTTTTATGTAGACAAGGAAAACAACGATGGTAAAGTGGAAATCGCCTTGCAATATAACGACGAATACAATGAAATCCTCCTGCCTTTTGCCAACAACATCCACAACCCCGAAGGCGGCACGCACGTCGCCGGCTTCCGGGCGGCTTTGACCCGGACCATCAATAACTACGCCCGGGCCAAGAATATCCTGAAAGAAAAGGACGAGAACCTGACCGGCGATGATGTCCGCGAGGGCCTGGTGGCGGTGGTCAGCGTCAAAATGCGCGAACCGCAATTTGAGGGGCAGACCAAAGGCAAACTCGGCAACGCGGAAATCAAAGCCGCCGTAGAGCAGATTTTCGGCGAGAGTTTCGCGACTTTCTTGGAAGAACACCCCAAAGAAGGAGAAGCGATCGTGGGCAAATGCGTCTTGTCGGCGCAAGCCCGGATCGCCGCCCGCTCCGCCCGGGCCGCCATCCTGCGCAAAGGCGCCCTGGAAGGCATGACTCTGCCCGGCAAGCTGGCTGATTGTTCCAGCCGCCATCCGGAAGAATGCGAATTATACATCGTGGAGGGCGATTCGGCCGGCGGTTCGGCCAAGCAGGGCCGCGACCGGCACTTCCAGGCGATTCTGCCCCTGCGCGGCAAGATCCTCAATGTGGAACGGGCCAGGATGGACAAAATGATCGCCAACAACGAAATCAAGAACCTGATCATCGCGATGGGCACGAACATCAGCGAGCAATTTGATCTGAGCAAACTCCGCTACCACCGCATCGTCATTATGACGGACGCGGATGTGGACGGCTCGCATATCCGCACCCTGCTTCTGACCTTCTTTTACCGTCATTTTCCGGACTTGATCAAGAACGGCCATATTTACATCGCCCAGCCGCCTCTTTACCAGCTGAAAAAAGGCGCGGAAGCGCATTATGTCTTCAGCGATGAAGAAAAAGAACAGATTCTGGAAAAAATGGGCGGAGCGGGCCTGGCCGATTTGGCCGAGGAAGAAACGGAGGAAACGGACGGCGCCGAAGCGGAAACCGGCAATGCGGCGGAAAAAAAATCTTTGGCCAAAAACAAGACCGGCCGAATCTTCATCCAGCGCTATAAGGGTTTGGGTGAAATGAACCCGGAACAGCTTTGGCAGACAACCATGAATCCGGCCAGCCGGATCATGAAGCAGGTCAATGTGGAAGACGCGGCCAAAGCGGATGAGGTTTTTGACATGCTGATGGGCGGCGATGTCTTGCCGCGCAAAAATTTCATCCAGACGCATGCCCGCAAAGTCAAAAATCTGGATATCTAAAATTTCCTCGCCCGCGCGTTAAATTCTTATTCATAAAAAAACAACGGTCCGACCGTTGTTTTTGCGTAAAAAAATCCCTGACAATTATGTCAGGGAACTGAAAAAAAATCAACAATGGGCGGCCGCCGCCATGTCGATTAAATTCTTCAAATCACCACCACTGAAGGGCTTGGCCAGAAAAAAATCGGTTTTCACGGCTTGCGCTTCGCCCCAGCCGGAAACCGCGGCAATCTTGAGTTTATTGAATTTCTGGCGGATCATTTCAATCAGCTCATAACCGCTTAAGCCGGGCATTTCCAGATCCGTGATCAAGAGGTTGTATTTCTTCCGGCCGATCATTTGCCAGGCTTCCTCGGCGCTGTTGGCAACGTCAACTTCGTCAATGTTGAGTCTTTCTAAAAGCGCCTTACCCAATTCAGTCAACATTTTATTGTCGTCTACCCAGAGTATTTTCATTTTTACCCTCCTTTATTTTAAAAGATCATTTTTCTATATATCAAAGTTTGCCTATTCTGTCAAATAATATTTATGGTAATTTATTGCGGTCTGGAATAATAGGATATTTTTTGTAAATCAGGCCCGAAAATTATGATAAAATAATTATTGACTTTTGGAGTATTCTGTGCTATATTAATGGCCATAGTTTTATTATGCTGATTTTTAAACTAAAATAACACAAAAATATTAAGAAAATATTAGAAAAATTTCTTCTCCGGCTGAATTTTTTTATTTATTTATAAATATAAATTTTTCCATCGCCCATGCATTGGCAAAAAGCTTGCGACTATGAATAATGATGAAAATTTTGGAACGAATTCCATTCTGGAAAAAATTATTATGAGCAAAAAGGCCGAGGAAGTGGCTCGTTTGGACGTGGTGGAAATCGTCAATAACCTTTTCGCCAAATTATCCGCCCGGGAACAGGATGTTTTGGTCCGGCGCTACGGCCTCCACGGCCAAGGCCGGGAAACTTTGGAAAATATCGGCCGTTTGCACCAGCTGACGCGCGAACGGATCCGCCAGATTGAAACCACCAGCATCAAAAAAATCCGCGAGCTCAAAGAGATGGCCGAACATCTGTCGGCTTTCAAGAAAGTCATCCTGAATCTTCTGGAAGAACACGGCGGCATCATGGAAAGAGATTTTTTACTCCGCGTCCTTTTGTATTTTTCCGCCATTGAATCAAAATCCGAAGATGATACGCGCCGCATACACAAATTATATCTGGACTTTCTGGTTTCCAAACTCCTGCACAATGATTTTGAATTGGTCGGCGATTCCGAACATTTCAAACCGTCTTACAAATTGAGATTTTTTGAATTATCCCACTATGAAGAAATTATCATAGAGCTGATTGAAAAAATCCGCGCTTGCGGAAAAGTCCTGACCACGGAGGCCTTGCTGCAATTTATAAAAGGCTTGTCCAGCTACGACAAATATCGGGGAAAGATCCAACTCACCAACACCATCGATCTTTCCGGCATATTAAAAAATAATTATTTTGAAGAAAATTATTCCCTGGTCAACAACCATAAAACTTTCTATTCTCTTCTCAAGGCCGCGAAAAAAATCGCCCAGAACCAATATGGCCATTGGGGACTCCGGCACTGGCGGGAAATTACGCCCAAAACAATCAATGATAAGATTTATCTGATTTTAAAAAACCATCGCGAGCCGATACACTTCGCCACTTTGGCGGAAAAAATCAATGGCGCCAACTTTGACGGCAAAAAAGCCAATCCGGCCACTGTGCACAACGAATTGATCCTGGATGAAAAATATGTTTTGATCGGCCGCGGCATCTACGGCCTGAAAGAATGGGGATACCAAAATGGCACGGTCAGCGATGTCATCGCGGAAATTCTGCAGGAAACCAAGGAACCGCTGGCCCGGGACATCATTATTGAAAAAGTCCTGGCCAAAAGAATGGTCAAAAAAGCGACAATTATCCTGGCTTTGATGAACAAAGAAAAATTTGAAAAAAACGAAGCCGGTTATATGCTGAAAAATTAAGCGGAATTTTTTCCATAAACTAAGAAAAACAACGGATTTCCGTTGTTTTTTGTTTTATACCCAAACTTTTGAACCAGATTTGCCTTCCTCCCGGGAAAATGTTAAAATATTGTCATGAATTTTGATTTTATCCCCTCTTCCACCCAGACCATGCTGTCGCAAATATTCTGGACCGTCGGCTGGATCCCCTTAGCCGCTATTTTATTGTGGGGAGCCAAAGAAATCTGGCTGGTTTATATCCGGACGCAATGGGCGAAAACTGTAAATTTTATCGTACTCGCCATTGATATCCCCCGCAACAACGCCCAATCACCGAAAGCCGTAGAAAATCTTTTAAGTTATCTAGCTGGCGCCCATTTCGTCCCCAGCGTGATTGAAAAATACTGGGTCGGAGTTTTTCAACTTTCCATCAGCCTGGAAATTGTCAGTATTGACGGTTATATCCAGTTTTTAGTTTACACGCCGGAAAAATTTCGCGATTTAGTGGAATCTTCTTTCTATTCCCAATATCCGGACGCGGAAATTACGGAAGTAAATGATTATACGGGCGGCATACCCCAAAGATATCCGGATAATGAGTATAATCTTTATGGCTGCGAATTCACCTATAAAACCAATTCCGCTTATCCGATCAAAACTTACAAGGAATTTGAGCACATATTCGGCGAGCCGGAAACCCAGTTCAAGGATCCGATGGCCACGCTGATCGATCTCTATTCCAGCCTCCGGCCGGGCGAACAAGTCTGGCTGCAGATCATTTTGATCCCGATTGATTTTTCCTGGGTAAGCATTGGGGATCGGGAAATCAAAAAAATCCTGAAAGAAAAAGATGATTCCAGCAGCAATTTCGTGGATACAATTTTTGACACGATCATGTCCTGGCTGTCGCTTTTCGGCGATACCCTGTTCGGCGGCGATGAAGACAAGAAGAAAACCAAGGAAGAACCCTTGAAGATGCTGATGCTCAAGCCGAAAGAAAAAAAACAAGCGGAATATATCCAGCTAAAAACTTCCAAGCTCGGCTACGAGGTCAAGATCCGCTTTATCTATTCCGCCAAAAAGGAGCTTTTCAACCGCGCCAAAGTCGTCAGTGGCATGGTCGGTTTCATGAAGCAGTTTGCGGATATGGATTTGAACAACCTGAAGCCGGATATGGTTAAAACCGCGACTAACGCCAGCTTTTTCTTCAAAAAGGCGATCATTGCCGGCCGCCAAAACCGCATCCTGCAATATTATCAGCAACGGAACGACACGAGCGGGCTGTCTCCGATTATTATGAATATTGAAGAGCTGGCCACGCTTTGGCATTTCCCGATTGAAGCGGTGGTGAAAGCGCCGATGGTGCAAAAAGCGCCGGGCCGGAAAGCGGAAGCGCCGGTCAGCCTGCCCGTTTCTGAAGCCAGCGGGGCGGTTGATCTGGAATCTATTTTCGGAGCCGGCGGCGCGAAAAAAAACCGCCTGTCCGGCCAAACGGCCGGCTTGTCCGCGTCCGCGGACAACGGCGCGGCCGGGTTGGAAATTTTCGCGGACACCGCGCCCCCAGACGAAAAACCCGCGATTGTCCAAACCAAAAAGCCAGACGCGAAGACCGCGGACAACAGCGGGGACGGGTTGGAAATTTTCGCGGACACCGCGCCCCCAGACGAAAAACCCGCGATTGTCCAAACCAAAAAGCCAGACGCGAAGACCGCGGACATAAAAGCCGCGCCCCCGGAAAATCTGCCGATCGGCTAACAAGGCGGAAAATTAATGTTTATCTAATAAAATTTATATTATAAATGGTTAACCGCATATGGATAATCCGGAAATAACTTTTTTTGGCGTTACTAATTTTCGCAATTCTTTGAAAAAATTCGGTATCAAGACTGATGACCGGCGTCGCCACATGTACCTGGTCGGAAAAACCGGCATGGGTAAATCCACGATTCTGGAAAATATGATCGTGGAAGACATCCGGGCCGGGCGCGGTGTGGCCGTGGTGGACCCGCACGGCGATCTGGCGGAAAAAGTCATTGATTTCATCCCGGCCAGCCGCATTAACGACGTGGTCTATTTCAATCCGGCGGACATTGATTATCCGATCGCTTTCAATGTGGTGGAACAAGTGGAACCGCACTTGCGGCATTTGGTCGCCTCCGGCCTGATCGGCGTCTTTCAGAAACTTTGGGCCGATTCCTGGGGGCCGCGCCTGGAATATATCTTGCGGAACACGATCCTGGCCATTTTGGAATACCCCGGCTCCACCTTGCTGGCCGTTACGCGCATGCTGTCCGACAAGGTTTTTCGGAAAAAAGTGGTCAGTAAAATCCAGGATCCGGTGGTTAAATCTTTCTGGGTCAACGAATTTGCCGGCTATGCCGATAAGTTTGCGTCTGAAGCCGTGTCACCGATCCAGAACAAAGTCGGCCAATTCCTGTCCAGTTCCCTGATCCGCAACATTGTCGGACAAGTCAAATCCACGATTGACATGCGTGAAATCATGGACAACCAGAAAATCCTGATCATGAACCTGAGCAAAGGCCGGATCGGCGAGGATAACTCCTCCCTTCTGGGCGCGATGATGATCACCAAAATCCAGCTGGCGGCCATGAGCCGCGTCAACGTGCCGGAAAACAAGCGCCAGGATTTTTATCTCTATATCGACGAATTCCAAAATTTCACCACGGAAAGCTTCGCGAACATCCTGTCGGAAGCGCGCAAGTACCGGCTCAACCTGATTATGGCGCACCAATACATTGAACAGCTCGGACTGGTTGTGAAACCGGCTGTTTTCGGCAATGTCGGCACCATGGTGGTTTTCCGGGTCGGTGCCTACGACGCGGAAGAACTGGAGCCGGAATTCGCGCCGGTTTTCACCCAAGAAGATATTGTTAATCTGTCGAGATACGAATATTATATCAAGCTGATGATTGACGGAATCGCCTCCAATCCTTTTTCCGGACGCGGCCTGCCACCCTTAGCCAATGAAGAAAAAACCGGCAACACGGAAAAAATGATCAAAATTTCCCGCGAAAGATACGCCAAACAGCGCCAGGAAGTGGAATTGAAGATCATGCGCTGGCACGAAAATAATGAAGATAAGGAGGAAAACAAAAATTCCGGCCAGCCGTATCCCCGGTTAAAAACGGAAGAACCGCCCAAAAAAAATATTTTGCCCGCGGCCGCGCCGGCGCCTTTGTCCGCTCACGCCCGCGGTCCGGTAAAACCCGCTCCGGTGGCCGCACCCAATCGGCTTTATCCTTTTGAAGCGGTCTGCGATCAATGCGGCGCGCAAACCCGGATTTCTTTCCAGCCGGACGGCATCCGTAAAGTCTATTGCCGCGATTGCTTATCAGCGATCAAAGAAAGAAAAAAAGAGGAGTTGGAAAATCGCCGGCAGACCAAAGACAGCGCCGACAGGGGCCTGAAACCGAATTTACGGGCGGTCATTATGAATAACCCGGCCCTGCGCAAAAAATTTCTCGGCTTGGATCAGAAAATCGTCCCATTGCCGCCAAAACCGGAAAATCCGGCCGCCCAACAGCCAAATCCTGCTTTGCCCGCCGCTCCCAAACAGAACGGACGGGAAATTAACAGCGGCGAAGAGGTAGTCTTTTAATCCCTGATTATGCTCCTGAAAGCCAATCTCCATCTGCATACCCGGGAAGACAAGATTGAAGGATTCGCAATCCAATATTCAATCTACGAAGCCATTGACCGCGCCGCCGCTTACGGCTTTTCCGTCTTAGCTTTGACCGGCCACCAAAAATGCCTTTTTCGCGAAGAATACGGCGTCTACGCGGCCAACCGAAAAATCAAGCTCATACCCGGAGTGGAGCTTTTTCTCCGTTCCAGCTGGCGGCGCAATGACGTGCTGGTTCTGAATTGCCAGCCGGATATTGAAAAAATAAAGAACCTGCCGGATCTGCGAGCGTATAAAAATGAACACCCGGAAATATTCGTGATCGCCCCGCATCCTTTTTATGGCTTATTTTCTTCTTTAGGCGGCCATAATTTACAAGCGAATTTGGATATTTTTGACGCCATTGAGCATAGCTGGTATTACAGCGCTTGGTTTAACCCCAACCGCCCGGCCAGCACCGCCGCCCGCGCGGCCGGCAAACCGCTGATTGCCACTTCCGACAGCCATACTTTGCGATTTTTAAATGACGATTACATCACCATTGACGCCGCGTCTTGGGATTGTCCGGATCTTTTCGCGGCTTTGCGAGCCAACCGCTTTTCTCTCTCCACCCGGGAAAAAAACGGCTTTGAGTTGTTGTGGTTGGCCCGCCATGAATGGGCGCTGATCAAAGGCTATGTCCGCCAGACGGCCGCTCGCTGGCCGAATTTTTTCCAACATGAATAATACCAATTACCAAAAAATCAGCCGTGCTTCGGAACTATCCGGGTCCGATCGCCTGCTTTATCGCGCGCTGGAAATTTTTCCCGGATTTTTATCTTGGCTGACTCTGATCGGTTTATTTTTCTTGTCCATAATTTCCCCATTTTTCGCGGCTATTTTTATTATTATTTTTGATATCTATTGGCTTTTGCTCGTTGTCTATCTGATCATCCACCTGCTGGCGGCCTATAAAAAAATGCGCGCGCACCTGGAACAAGACTGGGAAAAAAAGCTCCAAGATTTGCCGGCGGCGGCGCGCGTCCTGCCCTTTTCTTGGACGGAAATCATCCAAGTGATTATTTTTCCCACTTACCAAGAAGGGCTTGAGATCATCCGGGCAAGCTTCCGGGCTTTGCTCCAATCCGGCTGGCCGGCGGAAAAATTGATCGTGGTCCTGGCGACGGAAAAAAGAGCCGGACCGGAAGCCCAAGTCCGAGCGGAAACGATCCGGCAGGAATTCGGCCACTGCTTCCGGGCTTTTCTGGTTACCATCCATCCGGATAATATTCCGGGCGAAATCAAAGGCAAAGGCTCCAATCAAGCCTGGGCGGCCCGAAAATTACGGGACAAAATCATTGAACCGGCGCATTTTGATCCGAAAAAAATCTTGGTGAACATCTTTGACATAGATTCCATAATTTTTCCCGGTTATTTCCATTGCTTGGCCTACCATTTCCTGACGGCTGAAAAACCTTACCGCTCCAGTTACCAGCCCATCCCGATTTATCATAATAATATTTGGCAAGCGCCTTTTTTTTCCCGCGTCTCCGCTTATTCAAATTCTTTTTGGCAGATGATGCAGCAAATCCGCTGTGAAAAATTAGCCACTTATTCATCGCATGCTCTCACCTGGACAGCCCTTTTGGAAATTGACTTTTGGGCGCCGAACATGGTCAGTGAAGATTCACGTATTTTTTGGCATCTTTTCCTCCATTACCGCGGCGATTACCGCGTCATTCCCTTGCACTTTCCCATTTCCATGGATGCCACCATGGACAAAAGCTTCTGGCAATCGGCCAAAAATCTTTACCGCCAGCAACGACGTTGGGGCTGGGGTGTGGAAAATATCCCCTATCTGATGTTTAACATGATTAAAAACTGGCAATTTTTACCGAAAAAATTATTTATCAACCGACTCTTGGTCCAACTCCACGGTTTCCATTCTTGGGCGACCAACGCCCTGATCATCGGCTTGTTCGGCTGGCTGCCCATATTTTTCGGGGGCGATGAATTCCGCGCGAGCATATTATCCGCTAATTTGCCGGTGACAACGCGATTACTGATGAGTCTGGCCATGGTCGGCCTGATTATTTCCGCGATCATTTCCGCTTTACTTCTGCCCCGCCCGCCGAAAAAATTTTTTTTCCAAAAAATCACGATTTTTTTCCAATGGTTGATACTGCCTTTTAATATAATTATTTTCGGCTCCATTCCCGGATTGGAAGCGCAAACCCGCCTGATGTTCGGAAAATATCTCGGTTTCTGGGTCACGCCGAAAAATCGCTAATTTTCCAATATGGCTTGGGTAAAACATAAGGCCGGCAAAAAAATCTGGAAAAAATCCGCCCTTATCACCGGCCTATTGATTATAATTGTCTTTATTTCACCGACTTTTTGGAAAAATTTCCGCAAAACAAAAACAATTAACGCGGAAATAAAAAATTTGAATGAAGAAATAAAAAATTTAGAAAACAAAAACAGCTCACTGAAAGAATTGCTGGATTTCTTGAATTCCCCGGCTTACATAGAAGAACAATCACGGTTGAAATTAGGCATGAAAAAAGACCGCGAAGAAATCTATATTATCGCCCATGGCGAGAACAAAGCGGCCGCGGCCGCGCTAGATCACGCTCCGCTTGGACCGTTAAGCGCGAAAAACAGTTTTCAACTTTGGTATGAATATTTTTTTTCCCGCACCCCGGGTCGGACAGTCCAGCCATAATTTTTATCTTGGCTATTATCTTAAGCAATCAGACCGCCGAAAAGAATAAACAAAAATTTTTATTGGCCGGCGAAAAAAGCTAAAAAAATTCGCTGGAAAATATAAAAAAATATGGGACAAAATATTTGGCTGGATGGAATTAAAAAAATGACTCCCGAAGAAAGAAAAAAATCTCGGGAAGCGGTTTTAGAGGCGATCAAAAAAGCCGAAGCCGAAGCCAAAAACCGTAAAATCGCCCAAGCGCCAAAACCGCTCAACAGACAAAGGAATTTTGACGCGATTACGATGCCAGCCAAAAATGAAAAAATAAATGAAAAAATAGCGGATAAACAAAAAAACGGCCTGAAACCGGATTTGGACAAAAATCAAAAAGGAGTTACCGCCCAAACAAGCATTCCCTCTCCGGCCAATTTGAATATTCCCGGTGTCAAACTTAATCAAAACGAAAAAATGGCTGTTAAAAATATTTTGGCTAATTTTGGAAAAAATTACCTTAATAATGCCAACAATAAAACTGCGGCGCCAACTTTCAGCGAACCAAAAAAAATCATCGCGCCGACCGTTTCTTTAATAAAGAATAAAAATGATTTTGTCTTAAGGCAAATGCAAGAAAGAGAAAAACAAGAAAGAGAAAAACAAGAAAGAGAAAAACAAGAAAGAGAAAAACAAGAAAGAGAAAAACAAGAAAGAGACGAACGAAAAAAGAAAGAAAAAAATATCAGGCGAAAAATCCGCCGCAAAAAAATCATCGTCTTTTTCCAGAATGCCCGCTGGTCCGCAAAAAAATCATTGAACGGCTTGCTTGCCTGGGGAAAAAAAACTTTTTATTTTGCCAGCTATACGATTCTTGGCTTGGCCATTCTGAGTTTGACCGCCTATATCATTTTTGGCTTTCTCTTACTATATTTTTCTCTTGATAAGCCGCTGGCCAGAAAACTGGAAAATAAATTTCCGGTTCCCGCCGTCATCAGCCGCGCCGGGTTCATTTCTTTCTACGCTTATGTTGATTTGAAAAAAAACTTCTTAGCCAAAAATCCCGAATTGCCGGAACTTCAAGCAGAATGGCCAAAAGCCTTAGCGCGCAGCTTATTCCTTAACCGCCTGATCAAGAAAAAATTTCTGACTGATCGCCCAAGGGATCAGGTTTGGCCGCCATTGAACGAAATGATCTTGCGGGATCGGGAAATCAACCAGGTCGCCTGGCAAAGGACGGGCAAAATCCTGGACATGATAAAAAACAGCGGCGAATTCAATTCCGTCGCCGCCAAATACGCGGACCGGCTGGGCAAAATTGAATTTTCCAGCCGCGAAGAAGCAGTGGCGGCTTTTGGCTCGGAAATTAACGAAATTGTGGCTGGCGAGGTGAGCGAAGTGGTGCCGGCCAAGGGCAATCTCTATGTTTTTCTCCGTTTGAACAGCCCTGCGCCAACCCTGTCTTTCAATTATATTATGGTGGAAGCGATCAACCTGGAAGAATATTTAATGGCCGAAAGCGCGAATTTTCCGGTTTGGATCTTGGCTAAATTTTAAAAATTTCTTGAGCCCACGGTCGGATTTGAACCGACGACCTTCACTTTACGAAAGTGCTGCTCTACCAGCTGAGCTACGCGGGCAAATTAATATCATTTTGATTTGATAAATTAGTTTACAGGCCGGCAAAAATCTTATCCAAGAGCGGGTAACGGGAGTCGGACCCGTATCCATAGCTTGGGAAGCTATTATAATAACCGTTATACGATACCCGCCAAAGCCGGAATTGCCAATTTGTAATTGATTGTATATTAAATGAAATAAAAAAGCAAAAAATTCCTTGCTCTGGTCGTTGCGGCTATGCTATAATAAAAACAATTCATAAAATCTGTCAAATCAATGATAATAAAAAAATTTCCTGTCTTTTTTTATTTTATTTTTTGCCTGTTGGCCGTTGTCTTTGCCGCCCGCGCGGACGAAACATCAGAGCAATCGGCTTGGTCGGATGAGACGGCAGTCGCGGAAAATATCACCCGCACCATCCGTTTAGACGAAGAAACGATCATCCGCGGCTATACGGTTGCCCTGGATACGTCCTTCAAAATCTCGCTGACCCCCGGTATTTTAAGCAAAAGCACGGCTGTGGAAATAATCAAACTTAATGAAGAATTGGCCCAGCCCTGGAAATATGATCTTTTAAGCCCGGTCTATCAATTTGACTTTAAAAATAAAGAAGCCTACAGCCATGAGCGGCCCTTTTATCTGCAGATTTCCTATCCGAAACAGAACCACCAGCTGAAAAAAGTCATGTTTTTTGACAAGAACTACAATGGCTGGCGACCCTTGCCCACCGTTGATTTCCCCGCGCAAAATTTCGTCCGTGCCCTTATCCACCTGCCCTTTGCCCGTTTGGCGATCTTCGCGGATCCGGAAAGATTGGATGCCGGTTTGGCCAGCTGGTACAAATACAAGCCGGGCAATTTCGCGGCCTCGCCGGATTGGCCAATCGGCTCCCGCTTGCGCGTTCACAGCCTGTTGAACAATAAATTCGTTGATGTTACAATTAATGATTATGGACCGGACCGGCGCCGGCATCCGAACCGTGTGATTGATTTGGAGAAAGAAGCGTTTTTAAAAATCAGCTCTCTGTCCGAAGGCGTTATTGGCGTCCGCATTGAGCCGCTTTTCGTCTCCCCTTCTTTCTCGGATTTTTACGCCGCGGTCGGCAGCCAGCCCCAAACAACGGCCGAGTCCGCGCTCATTTTTTCTGAAGATAATAATACGGTCTTGCTGGAAAAAAACGGCACCACTTCCCGGCCTTTAGCCAGTCTGACCAAAATTATGGCCGCGAAAGTCTTCTTAGACACCAAACCGGATCTGACCAAAATTATTGCTTATAAAATTGACGATGAGAAATATAATTACGAATATTGCCAGGAATGGGAATCGGCGCGCGTCAAATTGAACGCGGGCGACGAATTGACTTTGGCCGACGCGCTCTATGCTTCTTTGGTCGGATCCGCGAACAATACCGTGGAAACACTGGTCCGAGCCAGCGGACTTTCGCGGCCGGATTTCATTGCCAAAATGAATGAAATGGCCGCGGCTTGGGGCGCCTCTGGCACGGTTTTCGTGGAGCCGACCGGTTTGTCGCCGGATAACCTGAGTACAGTCCGGGATTTGGCTTTGCTGGCGCAAAATGTTTTCCGCGAGCCGGCCATCCGACAAGCCGCCGGCTTGGCAGAATACAGCTTTACCACCATCAATACCAAAAAAGCCCATCGGATCAAAAACACCAACAAATTGCTGGCCAGCGGCCGTTTTAATTTTACCGGCGCCAAAACCGGATATCTTGAGGAAGCCGGCTACTGCCTTGTCCTGCGCGCTCCGGACAAGCAAGGGCGCAATGTCATCGCCATTACCATGAACATCGCCAATCGTGAGCAAAGTTTCCGCGAAACCGCGGATCTGCTCGCCTACGGCCTGCGCTCAGTCCGTTAATTTTCGCGTGATTATCTATGATCAGATTCGTCAATGTCAAAAAACTATATTCCCACGACGTGGTCGCGTTGAACAATGTCAACCTGCACATCAAGCCGGGTGAATTCGTGTCCATTGTCGGGCAATCCGGCACGGGCAAGACGACTTTGGTCAAAACTTTGATCAGCGAGGAAAAAATTGATGGCGGCCGGATCGTGGTCGGCGGCTGGGACATCACCCGGATCAAACGTAGCGAGGTCCCGGTCCTGCGCCGCCAGATCGGCGTCATTTTTCAGGATTTCAAGCTCCTGCCGAAAAAGACGCTTTTGGAAAACGTCGCTTTCGCCCTGCAAGTCTGCGGCTCCGGCCGGAAAAAAATCAACACCATCGCCCCGCACGTGATGCGCATCGTCAACCTGGAAGATAAGCTGGCGCGCTATCCGTTTGAAGTTTCCGGCGGCGAACAGCAGAGAGTGGCCATCGCCCGCGCCCTGGTCCACCGCCCGAAAATCCTTCTGGCCGACGAGCCGACCGGCAATCTGGACAGCATCAACGCGAACGAAATAATCGACCTGCTTTTGCGCATCAACAAATTCGGCACCACGGTCATCCTGGTCACTCACAACCGCGAAATCGTCAATCGTTTACGCCGGCGGGTGATCACGATTGAAAACGGCCAGATTGTCAGCGACCAGGCGGTCGGTAAATATCTATTATAAATCTATGCTTTTTATCTCGCTTTTAAGAGCAGTCAAATTCAGCTTGCAGGATATCATCCGAAATATCTGGCTGTCTTTAGTTATTATTATTATTTTAATATTAGCCTTATTTTCAATAAATTTACTATACACAGTCAAGGTCATCGGACAAGCGACCGTAAGCGCCGTGAAGGAAAAAATTGACGTGAGCCTGTTTTTGAAAAATGACGCGACTGAAGAAGAAATCCTGGCCTTGAGCCAGCGCCTTAAAAGCCTGCCGGACGTTAAAAATGTGGATTATATTTCCAAGGACAAGGCCCTGGCCGCTTTCACAGACAAGCACCAGGATAACCAGGAGATCATTGACGCTTTAAAACAGCTGAAAAGGAATCCGCTCTCCCCCACCCTGATCATCAAACCGAACAGTTTTGAGAGCATTGATGACTTATCCAAGCGGCTGGACGCTTTGGACAGCCCCTTGATCGAATCGCGCAATTTCGCGAACTACAAGCTGATGCTGCAAAAAATAGACAGTATCACGGCCAAGGTGGCGGAAGCCGGCCTGCTCATCAGCCTAATTTTCGCGGTCATCACCATCCTGGTGGTCTATAATTCCGTGCGTGTGGCCACCTATACCCACCGCCGCGAAATCGCGATCATGCGCCTGGTCGGCGCGTCCAGCTGGTTCATCAAGCTGCCTTTTGTTTTTTCCGGGCTGATCTATGCCCTGGTCAGCCTGGGCGCGATTGTGGCCGTGTATTTCCTTTTCCTGACCGTGCTCCAACCCTACCTGGAAGCTTTTTTTGTCAGCTATAACATCAATTTGCTTGAACATTACCGGGAAAATTTTTTCACTATCTTCGCTACCCAATTCGTTGCCGCGGCGTTGGTGAATATTATCGCTTCCTTGAGCGCTCTGCGGGTCTATTCCAAGATCTGAGCACAAGAAGTCTTTTCTCATTGAAAGATGAGCCTGAACTGGCGAGGCCAGATCAGTTATCTACTCCATAAGTTTTTAAATAATATTTGTTTTGCTTTTTGCATTTTTTTGGCATAATCGGTGTGGCTCATCGTA
>Ga0210049_1003138_pt1 | contig 15023 bp, 24 predicted proteins | sample CryGeyCG2014_300_2_FD_183964 | JGI IMG/M metagenome (GOLD analysis project Ga0210049, IMG submission 183964) | Groundwater microbial communities from aquifer - Crystal Geyser CG06_land_8/20/14_3.00 (SPAdes) (version 2) | ecosystem: Environmental > Aquatic > Deep subsurface > Groundwater | place...
TCATGTTAGAAGATGTTAGCAAAATTGTTTTATTAAAGCAATTTTGCGTTACAGATTCTTACACCCCGCACCTATTTTGCCATCCAATTCGGTGGCGGCGCACGGTGGGCGAATAGCCCAGTCCCGCATAGCGGGACATCACTATTCGTGATAAGTGCGCCGCGAAAGTTAAACTATCTTTCTTCAATATTCCCTTATAAACTTGTAAATTGGGACGCAAAATAGGTGCGGGGTTAAGACTTTTCACAAAATTTTTTGCGCACGGCTTGAAAATTTTGGAAAACTCTAAACTGATTCTTCAGCTAAAGTTGCAATTTTTTCAAATCCTTTTTCTTTTAATTCCCTGGGTATTGGGCCTAAAATCCTATTTCCTTTAGGCTCTTTCCCCATACCTAAAATAACACAGGCATTATCATCAAATCGAATATAGGAACCGTCAGTTCGCCGATAGGCTTTTTTTTGTCTTACAATTACTGCTCGAACTATCTCATGAGTTTTAACTAAATGTCTTGGTTCAGCTTTTTTTACTGTACCAACAATAATATCTCCAATTTGGGCATAATGTTTTCTGGTCCCACCGGGAATATTAAAACATTGGATAATTTTTGCTCCAGTATTATCAGCTACTTTTAACATTGTTCTTGGTTGAATCATGCTTTTAATTTTTATTATTTATTTTACGCTTTTCGCTTTTCGCTTTACACTTTTTTAATAACTTTCCATCTCTTCTCTTTGCTAATTGGCCGACACTCCTCAATTACAACCCTGTCCCCAATTTTATAGGTTGGTCCTCCTTCAGTGTGGGCTTTATATTTTTTATAAACTTTGTATCTTCTTTTATATTTTGGATGTTCTTTAATTCTTTCTACTTTAACTATCGCAGTTTTCTGCATTTTATTAGAAATAATTATTCCTGATAATTGTTTTTTAGGCATAGTTTAGTTTATAGTTTATAGTTGTTAGTTTTTAGCTTTTTATATTTTTAAGAAGGGTTTTTATTCTGGCAATATCTTTTCGTAGTTCTCTTATTTCTTTTACATTTTTAATCTTTCCTGAAATTAAATCAAATTTAAGCTGTCTTAATTTATCTTGGTAACCTGCTAATAATTTTTGAAGTTCTAATTTAGTTTTACTGCTAAAATCTTTTATTTTTTCTTTTCTTTTCATAAAATTACATTTTATTTCTTTAAAAACTTCGTTTTTAACGCTCCGTTTCACTTCGCCACTGGGAAATTCAGTTCACTCCGTTCACGAATTTCCCGCCGCCTGCGGCGGCCTCCGTTTCACTTCGCTATAAACTTCGTTTTAATTGGCAATTTATCAGCTGCCTCCTTAAATGCCTGTTTAGCCATCTCTTCATTTATTCCATCTATTTCAAAAATAATTCTACCTGGTTTGATTGGAAATACATAGTGAGAAACATCTCCTTTCCCACCTCCCATTGGAACTTCATTCCCTTTAAAAGTTCTAGGTTTGTCAGGGAAAATTCTTAACCAAAGTTTCCCTCCTTTTTTAAGATATCTAATAATTATTCTCCTCGCGGCTTCAATTTGTTTACTGTCCAACCAATGAGTTGATAAAGACATAATACCGAAACTGCCAAAACAAAGTTCGGTTGCTCGTCTTTCTATGCCTTTTGATTTTCCTTTTTGTTGTTTTCGATGTTTAAGTTTTTTTGGCTCTAACATGTTAGAAGATGTTAGCAAAATTGTTTTATTAAAACAATTTTGCGTTAATTTTCTTCGCTTTTAGCTCGAAAATTCAGACAAACCCTAAAACTTTTCTCCTTTGTATATCCAAACCTTAATTCCAATTACTCCATAAGTGCAATGAGCTTCACTTGTACCATAATCAATATCGGCTCTTAGGTTATGACGGGGAAGTTTGCCCTCTTTTAACCATTCAGTTCGGGCAATTTCCACTCCATTTAATCTTCCTGCTACTTCCACCCGCGCCCCTTCCACTCCTTTCTGGCTCATTATTTTAGTTAGTGCCATTTTTATTACTCGCCTGAAAGGAACTCTTCTTTCTATTTGAACAACCATCCAAGAGGCAGTTAGCTTGGCTGATAACCAAGGATTCTTCACTTCTTGAATTTCAATTTTTATTTCTCTTTTAACTTTAGCATTTTTAATTTCTTTTTCAATTATTTTTTTTAATTTCTCCACCCCCTCTCCTCCCCTGCCAATAATCAAAGCAGGCCGGGAAGTTTTAATAATAATTTTAAGAAAGGAAGCAAATCTTTCCATTTCAATGCTTGCTATTATTTCCTCTCCTATTTTATTTTTTAAAAGTTCCCTAATTTTAAAGTCCTCCTCTAAATATCGAGGGAAATTTTTCCCATAAAAACCACGGGATAACCAATCTCCCATTTCTTTTATTCTATAAATTTTTTGGTGAACTTTATGAACCATAATCTAGAATGCTTTTCGTCTAAAAATTCGTTTTGGTATTTTTTCAATTGTGGGGTGCTCTCCTTTGAAGATAACTTTAGGTTTTCTCTTTAATTTTGGTCCCTCAGCTGGCGACTTAATCATTTCTTTCTTAATTCTCATCTTTTCTCCTACTTCCTCTTTTTTGATCCGTTGTCCGCCAGCTGCTATTTTCCCTTTAATTTCATCTAAAACTAAATTAATATGGGAAGTCTTTTTTTGAATTTCGGCTGCTTGACCCCGAGCTCGAGCTCGCCATCTTTTAAGCTTTGGACCTTCATCAATAGTAATTTTTGAAATATAAAGTTGCGCTTCCTCTAATTGAAAATTGTTTTTGGCATTGACTATTGCAGAATTTAAAAGTTTAAGCAAAGGTTTAGCCGCTTTTTTAGTTTGGAAATTTAAAATTGTCTTAGCTTGAAAAACCATTTTATTTCGAATTAAATCAGCAACTAATCTAACTTTTCTTGGCGCAATCCTTAAATATTTTAATTTAGCTGTTATAATCATTTTTTATTTTTTTAAAGGAGTTTCCGCCTTCGTGGCAACTCCTGCTTCTATTTCTCTTTGTATTCTTCCGCCATGTCTTGTGAATTTTGTTGTTGGAGCAAATTCGCCAAGCCGGTGTCCTACCATTTCTTCAATAATATAAATTGGAACATGCTCTTTTCCATTGTGAACTCCAATCGTAAATCCCACCATCTCTGGCGTAATGGTTGCTTGTCTTTCCCATGTTTTAATAACTGTTTTGTCTCCTTTTTTTAATTTGGAGATTTTTTTTAATAATTTTTCACTTAGATAGGGACCCTTTTTTAGTGATCTAGCCATATTTATTTTCTTCTTTTAATAATTAGTTTGTCTGTCCATTTCTTTTTTCTGGTTTTTACTCCTAAAGCTGGTTTTTCCCATGGAGTTTTTGGATGCTTCAAACCAATACCAGTTCTTCCCTCGCCTCCTCCATGAGGATGGTCAACCGGATTCATAGCCGAACCTCGAACTGTTGGTCTAATACCTTTTAATCTAGCCGTTCCTGCTTTTCTTAATTTAATAAAACGATGTTCCGAATTAGAAACTTGACCAATCGAAGCAAAACACTCAGCTAAAATCTTACGAATTTCACCAGAAGGCATTTTTAAATGAATATATTTTTGTTCCTGAGCTAAAACTTGAGCTGAATTACCCGCTGATCTTGTAATTTTACCTCCTCTTCCTGGTTCTAATTCAATATTATAAACAAAAGTTCCAATCGGAATATTTTTAAGTTTCATTCGATTACCTAAAACGAGCGGTGCTTTTTCTGAAAATATTATTTCATCTCCTATTTTTAAACCTTCAGGAGCAATAATATATTTCCTTTCTTTATCTTCATACTCAATCAAAGCCAAATAAGCGCAACGATTGGGGTCGTATTCTAAAGCAATAACTTTTGCCAGTTTATCTAATTTTTCCTGTCCAAACTCAATAAGACGATACAATCGTTTTACTCCGCCGCCCTTATGCCAAACTGTAATTCTCCCAAAACTTCCTCTTCCCGCTTTCTTTTTTAACCCTGAAACTAACCTTTTTTCAGGTTCTTTTTTTGTTAATATTCCTTTTGAATTTTGAATTTTGGTCATTTGAATTCCTGCCTGCCGGCAGGCAGGTGTTTTGGATTTAGGATTTATCGAGGTAGCACCTCTATCTTTTGGCCTTCCTTTATTTTAACAATTGCTTTTTTATAACCTTTTTGTTCACCAATATTTTTGCCTAATCTTTTTTGTTTTGCCGGAACATTAATTGTCTTTATTGAAACTACCTTTACTCCATAAAGTTCTTCAATCGCTTTTCTTATTTCTATTTTATTAATTTTTGGATATACCTTAAAAACATATTGATTTTTATCTGCTAAATCGCTGCTTTTCTCAGTAATATGAGGTGACTTTAAAACTAAGGTTGCGATGAGCTTTTCTTTTTTTTCTTCCCAAATCGGAGTGGAAAGAACCGCTTCTTTTTTTTCTTTTAATTCCTCTTTTGCTTTTTCTCTTTTTTTCTTTTTTTTAAAAATATTGAATAAAGCCATATTTTTAGTTTTTAGTTTTTATAAATGTTTCTTTTATCACTTTTATTGATTCTTTTGGCATAATTAAATAACGAAAGGAAAGCAAAGTAAGAGGACTAATATTTCTTGCTTCGATTACCATAGTTTTAGGAAGATTTCTGGCGGATAAAAATATATTTTTATCATAATTAGGCGTAGTAATTAAATTTGATTGATTTTGGCAAGGAAGTTTTTTAATAATTTCAGAAATTATTTTGGTTTTTGGCGCATCAAGAGTAAGTTTATCTAAAACAATTAATAAATTCTTTTTAGCTTTTTCGGAAAGAACCATAAAAAGAACTTTTCTTCTCATTTTTCTGGGAATTTCTTTTTTAAAAACTCTTTGTTTAGTCGGACCAAAAGTTATTCCTCCGTGTCGCCATAAAGGAGACCTGATTGAACCATGTCTTGCTCGACCCGTTCCTTTCTGCCGCCAAGGTTTCCTCCCGCCCCCTCTCACTTCTCTTCTATCTTTAGTGTGAGCGAGTATTTGTCTTTTATTTGCCATCTGAGAAATCACAATTTGATGAACTAAATCGCGATTCAGCTTCAATCCGAAAATTTCTTTAGGCAATACCATTGTCCCTGTTTCTTCTCCTTTTTGATTATAAACAGGATATTTCATAAATGTTTAATTTCCAAAAGTGTCCCTTTTCTTCCCGGAATAGCGCCTTTTATCGCTATTAAATTATTTTCTGGGTCTATTTTTACAATTTCTAAATTTTTAATTGTTGTTCTTTCGCCACCCATCCGACCAGGCATTTTTTTCCCCTTAAAAACTCTTTCGGGATCAGTGGAACCTACCGAACCCAAAGTTCGTTCCTCATGTTTTGCGCCATGGCTTGCATTTCTGCCGGAAAATCCCCATTTTTTCACTGCTCCAGCGAATCCTTTTCCCTTGGAAATACCAGAAATTTTAACTTTTTCTCCTTCTTTAAAAATTGAGATATCAATTTTATCGCCCACCTTTCTCATCTCAGATGAAGAATCTAAAATCCGGAATTCTTTAAGATATTTATATTCTTTTTCTTTTTCTGTTTTTTTTATACCTTTTTTCTTTTTCTCAAATCCAATCTGAATTGTCTCATAACCATCTTTTTCTTTTGTTTTGATTTGAGTAATAAAACAAGGACCTGCTTCAATTAAAGTAACAGGTTTTACTTTTCCTTTTTCATTAAACAATTGCGTCATTTCTATTTTTTTTCCTAAAATAAATTTCATACAAACTAATTGAAAATCCCGCTGATAGCGGGATTTTCAATTCCCAAGCTATTCACTTAATCTGTTTTTTATTTAAAGAATTTTTAACAATTTTTTTGTTTTCATTGTTGAAAGTTAAAACGAAGTTTATAACGCAGCGTTCTTTTTTATACCGTTTTTATTTCAATCTCTATTCCAGCCGGAAGATTTATCTCCTTAAGAGCTTCAATAAATCTTTGATTAGGGTTTAAAATCTCTATCAATCTTTTATGAATTCTCATCTCAAACTGCTCTCTACTGTCTTTATGAACAAAACTTGAACGATTAACAGTATATTTATGAACCTCGGTAGGTAAAGGAATTGGTCCCTTTATTTCAACATTGTTCCGTAAACCAATTTCAACAATTTGACGACAACTGTTATCTATAAGTTTATGGTCGTAAGATTTTAATTTAATCTTAATTTTTGAAGAAACTTCAGTTTCTTTTATTGCTTTCTTAACCATCAATTTTAAATTTTATCCTTATTTTATTTAATGATTTTTATTACCACTCCTGCTCCCACTGTTTTTCCTCCTTCTCTAATAGCAAATCTCTGTTTTTCTTCAAGGGCAACCGGAGTTATTAATTTAACTTTAAGATTGACAGTATCTCCAGGCATAACCATCTCTGTTCCTTCTGGTAAAATTACATCTCCTGTTACATCAGCTGTTCTAACATAGAATTGAGGTTTATAACCAGAAAAGAAAGGTGTGTGTCTACCGCCTTCTTCTTTACTCAAAATATAGGTTTCTGCTTCAAATTCATCATGAGGGGTAACGCTATTTGGCTTAGCCAAAACCTGTCCCCTTTCAACATCTTCTTTTTTAAAGCCGCGAAGTAAAATCCCTACATTGTCGCCGGCCCTACCTTCATCTAAACTTTTATTAAACATCTCAACGCTAACTGCTACTGTTTTCTGGGTCGGTCTAATCCCAATAACCTCTACTTCCTCTCCTGGTTTTAAAACTCCTCGCTCTATTCTTCCCGTAGCCACTGTACCCCTGCCTTCAATAGAAAAGATATCCTCAATTGCCATTAAAAATGGTTGATTAAGTAATCTTTCTGGTTCAGGAATATATTCGTCTATCTTATCTAATAACTCAATAATGGATTTTGCTTTTTCATCCTCAACAGAATTGGCCTCTAACGCCTTTAAAGCCGATCCCTTTACTATCGGAATTTCATCGCCGGGAAATTTATATTTTTTAAGTAAATCTCTTATTTCAGATTCCACTAAGGTAATCATCTCTGAATCATCAACCTGGTCAACTTTATTTAAAAAGACAATTATATTATTAAGCCCTACTTGTCGAGCTAAAAGAATATGTTCTCTGGTTTGAGGCATTACTCCATCTGGCGCAGAAACAACTAAAATTGCTCCATCCATCTGAGCGGCACCAATAATCATATTTTTAATATAGTCAGCATGACCAGGGCAATCAATTAATGCATAATGGCGCTTTGAAGTCTCAAATTCCGTATGGCAAATATTAATTGTTAAACCACGAGCTCTTTCTTCCGGTGCGGAATCAATATCTTCTACTCCTTTCTTTGAGGCCTTAAAACCTCGCAATCCTGAGATTTTTAAAATGGCAGCTGTTAAAGTAGTTTTACCATGATCAACATGACCAATTGTTCCAATATTAAGATGGGGTTTTATTCTTTCGAATTTTTCAGCCATAATATTTAATTATATTTTAATTATATAATAATTTATATAATTATTATATAAATTTAAAAATAAAAGTCAACTATAAACGACCTTTTAGGAATTAAAATGGTAAATCTTCAATTGTTAAATCATTTTTATCTTCTGTTTGGGTTTGCTCATCAAAAATTTCTCCTGAATTATTCTCTTTAAAAAATTTATTCTTATAATCATTATATTTCATTACAACTAAAACTGGTTTTCCATTTTCTATTAAAATAATTTTTTCTCCTTCGGAATTTATAAATTTTTTAATTTCTTCTAAATCCATAAATATAATCCCTTATTTTCCGCAGAAATCAAGGTTCTGCCGAAGGCAGGTTCTTATTTTCTTTTTCCTTCAATAATTTCCTGAGTTATATTCTCCGGTACTTTATCATAGTGGTCAAATTCCATTGTAAATGTTCCGCGACCCTGAGTCAAGGACCTTAAAGTGGTGGCATAACCAAACATCTCGGCTAAAGGAACTTTAGCGTCAATCACTTTTAAATTGGTTCTATCTTTTGTCTCTTCAATTAACCCTCGACGTCTATTTAAATCTCCAATCACATCGCCAAAAAATTCCGAAGGAACAATAACTTCTAATTTCATAATTGGTTCAAGAAGAATTATTCCGGCATTTTTACAGGCAGTTTGTAAAGCTGAAGCGCCGGCAATTTTAAAAGCAATTTCTGAAGAATCAACTTCATGATAAGAACCGTCAAAAAGCGTAACTTCCATATCAATTATTGGATAACCAGCTAAAACCCCTTTGGTCAGCGCTTCTTTTACTCCTTTTTCTACTGCTGGAATAAACTCAGAAGGAATAGTTGCTCCTTTTATCTTATCAATAAACTCAAATCCCTCTCCTCTTTTTTTTGGTTTGACTTTCAAAAATACATGACCATATTGCCCCCGGCCACCAGATTGATGAATATATTTACCTTCAGCTTTCGCCTCTTTTAAAATTGTTTCTTTATAAGCAACCTGGGGCTTGCCTACTGAAACTCCCACCTTAAACTCTCTTTTCATTCGATCAACTAAAACTTCTAAATGTAATTCTCCCATACCAGAAATAATGGTTTCTCCTGTCTCTAAATCTTGTTTATATCTAAAAGTTGGGTCCTCTTCAGTTAATTTTTTTAAGGTTAAAAACAGTTTTTCCTGTTCCGCTTTCGCTTCTGGCTCAATTCTAATAGAAATTACTGGCTCGGGGAAAGTAATTTTCTCAAGTAAAATAGGATTATCTTCCAAGCAGAGAGTATGACCAGTAAAAGTTTTCTTTAAACCAACAGTAGCGCCAATATCACCAGCAAATAATTCATCTAATTCAAATCTCTGATCGGCATGCATTCGCAGAAGTCGGCTAATCCTTTCCTTTTCACCAGTAGTTGAATTTAAAATATAAGAACCTTTTTTCAATTGTCCTGAATAAACTCTAAAATAACTTAAAGTCCCGACAAAAGGATCAGCGGCAATTTTAAAAACTAAAGCTGAAAAAGGTTCGGAATCATTGTGTTTCCGCTCTATTAACTCACCAGTTTTTGGATCGTTTCCTTTAATGGGAGGGAGGTCGGAAGGAGAAGGAAAATAATAACAAACAGCATCTAAAATCGGTTGAATGCCTTTATTTTTTAGCGCTGAACCACAAAGTATCGGAACTAATTTATAATCGAGGACTGCTTTTCTTAAAACTTGTTGCAAACTCTCTAAATTAATCTCTTCATTAGCTAAAAACTTTTCTAAAAGGGAATGGTCTTCAGCCGCTATTCTCTCCACTAAATTTTGTCGAGCTTTTTCAGCTTCTTTTTTTAGGTTCGCCGGAATTTCTTTTTCTTTTATTTTTTCACCAAATTCTCCCTCAAAATATAACGCTTTCATTTTCAAAAGGTCAATTACTCCCAAAAAATCATCTTCTCTTCCAATTGGAATTTGAACTGGTATGGCATTTACAGTAAGCCGTTGCTGAATGCTTTCTAAGCTTTTTTCAAAATTAGCGCCCATCCTATCTAATTTATTAATAAAACAAATTCTTGGCACTTTAAATTTATCAGCTTGTCGCCAAACTGTTTCTGATTGTGGCTCAACCCCTGCGACCCCATCAAAAACAACTATTGCTCCATCCAATACCCGAAGCGAACGCTGAACTTCAACCGTGAAATCAATATGACCGGGAGTATCAATAATATTTATTTGATACTCGTTTTCTTTTTTTTGTTCCCAATCCAATGGCACCCAATGGCAAGTTATGGCAGCTGAAGTAATAGTAATTCCTCTTTCTCTCTCTTGAATCATCCAATCCATAATTGCTTCTCCATCATGAACTTCACCAATTTTATGGGAAACGCCAGTGTAAAATAAAATTCGCTCGGTAACAGTAGTTTTCCCGGCGTCAATATGAGCGATAATGCCTATATTTCTAGTTTTTTCTATCGGATAAGCTCTGGGCATAATATTTTAATTTTTAATTTTTAATTTTTAATTTTTAATTTCTAAACTAATAAGGAGCGAGGACATCCTTGCTCCCTTTATAGCCGACTGCGTGCTCCCTGAAGCAAGGTGTCCGAGCGGATATCAGCGGGCTAAGCTGGCAAAAGCTCGATTAGCTTCGGCCATTTTATGTAAATTTATTTTTTTTCTGATTACTTCTCCTTCATTATTAAAAGCTGCAATAATTTCAGAAGCCAACTTTTCTTCCATTGGTTTCCCTTTTTTTGATTTGGCTACTTTAACGAGCCATTTTAATGCCAAACTTAATCTTCTTTTTTCATTAACTTCTCTTGGAATTTGATAAGTTGCTCCCCCTATTCTTTGCGGCCGAACTTCAAGAAGCGGACCAGCATTTTCTAATGCCTTTTTAAAAATAACTAAAGGGTCTTCTTTTGTTTGTTCTTTAATTTTTTTAAAGGCATTATAAACAATCTTTTGAGCAATTGTTTTCTTTCCTTTTCTCATTATCTGATTAATAAATTTCGCCACTAAAATGTTATTATAAATAGAATCTGGCTGAATAATATGTTGTTTAAATTTTTTGGCCATAGATTTTATCTTTTACTTAATTCTCATTTAGTCGTTACTTTCTCTTTTTTCATTCCATATTTGGACCTTTTTTGTTTTCTTGCTTCAACGCCAGCTGTATCTAATATCCCTCTAACAATATGATATCTTACTCCCGACAAATCTTTTACTTTTCCTCCTCGAATTAAAACAATTGAGTGTTCTTGAAGATTATGACCCTCTCCAGGAATATAAGCAGTTACTTCCATCCCATTACTTAATTTAACTCTAGCCACTTTTCGCAGAGCTGAATTTGGCTTTTTGGGAGTAACAGTATAAACCTTAAGACAAATTCCACGTTTTAATGAAGAAAAATAATATCGCGGACGATTCTTAATGACATTGAACCCAAAAGTTAGGGCTTTTGTTTTTGCCTTTTTTTTGGATATTTTTCTCGGTTTTTTTATTAATTGATGAATGGTTGGCATGTTCTTTCGCGCAAAATGCTTAAGCGAATTTTAAAAAAATAATGACGCACTTGGCGTTAAAGTTTAAATTAGCAAATAAATTTGGGAATGTCAATAAATATTAAGAGAAAGGAATTCCTACAATCAAATGAAATGCCCATTTTACTAAGGGAATTATCAGTGAAAAGCCAAAGAAAATAAAAAAAAGTAAAATAAAAAGTTGGTATTGAATTAAAAATATTTTTAGCTTATCAAATTGTTTCGGCAAAAAAGTAAAAAGAATATGGGAACCATCCAAAGGAGGAATTGGCATGAGATTGAAAATAGCCAAAACAAGGTTTATCCAAACTATATAACTGAAGATAATTATTAACTTTGCTCCAATCTGAGTTGAAAATAAAAAAGGTAAAAATCTCAGGGCTATTCCAAAAATCAAAGCAACTAAGATATTGGCTAAGGGGCCAGCGAGGGCAACTTTGGCTTGACCATAAACCTTGTCCTTTAAATTAAAGGGATTTATTGGAACCGGTTTTGCCCAACCAAAAATTATACCTACTCTCGAAATAATCAACATTAATGGGACAAAAATAGAACCAATAGGGTCTAAATGCTTTATTGGATTCAGAGTTAAACGGCCGGCTAATTTAGCTGTTGGGTCCCCAAGATAATCAGCCATTGCCCCATGAGAAACCTCATGGATAATAATGGAAAAAAGAAAAATGAGAATTATAAAAATAAAAGATATTATTTCCATAATTGAAACGAAGTGAAAATTATGGAATCAAGGTTCTGCTGAGGCGCTCCGCAGAGCGCGGGAAATTCGTGAACGAAGTGAACTGAATTTCCCAGTGAGCAGGTTCTTATTTCCATTGTAATTTTCTAAAGAATTATGTTATTATAATAACACTATGTCTAAGGTTTGCCAAATCTGCGGGAAAAAATCAAGTTTAGTTTGGCGATTAGTAAAATTGCGAGGGAAATATAATCCCACAACTAAAAGAAGAGTAAAGCTCAATTTGCAATGGGTTCGAGTTCCTGTTACAAACAGGAACGAGAAGGGAGCGCCCTCAGGCGCTCCCAGGGGTTTATCTTCGAAAAAAAGAATTTTAGCTTGCGCCAAATGCATCAAAGCAATGGCAAAGAGAAAATAGTTATTTCCCTAATTCTTCTAGATTAACGATTTTGGATAAACGATTAGGAAATAAATCAGATGGATAAATCTCAATAAGTTTGAGGTTGTTTTTTTGGCAAAACTTTCTTTTTCTATTTATAATCTCATCATATAATTTGTTTTCTCCAGAAAGCCCAAAATATTCTATTCTAATATCGCCTACTGAAAAATCAGCCGTCATCTTTGTATTCTGGTAAGGAAAATTCTTTTTGTGACTTATTTGATGTTTTATTAGCCAGTCATCAATAATTTTCTCGGCATAAGAATCACAAAGATGGCCATCTTTAGCTATAAATTTCTTTGAGAATATAATCGGATTTGGTTCAAAACCTGCTAACTTTATAGAATTATTCCAACTGCCAAACCTTTTTCTATATTCTTTATAGGTATTATTAAATTCTCTTTTGAAAGGAATTCTTCCTTGCTTTTTGTAAAAATTAATTATTCTCTGAATTAACTCTTCATCGGTTGGTGTTGGCTTCCAAGAGGAAGAGAGGTTTCGACGAGCTAAAACCCGTCTTGCCTCTATATCAAAATTACAAGAGTATCTATTCCGCCTTTTTTCCATTGCCTTCTTTTGTTCAGGAGTCAAATTCATTCCCTTAGTCCAAAAAAATACCGTACTAAAAGCAACACCTAACTCTTTTCCAATTTCCCTGTGAGTCCATCCCTTCCTTCTTAAAACTTTTGCTTTATCTTTTACTTCTATAGAATACTGTCTTTTAATATTCATATTAATTTATTATACTAAATTTAACGGGGCGTAGTATAACAGTTATTATGCAGGGCTGGGGGTCCTGTGATCTGGGTGCGACTCCCAGCGCCCCGACCATTCAATACTTAGCTCGAACCTTTTTTGAACGAAACTCCGACTGATTGCTCCGCCTTTGGCGGAGCAGAAAACTGAACGCTCGGGCGGGCAAAAAGGAAGGGGGTTGGGGGGAAGGAATTTTTGCCCGCCCTCGCTTTCCGATTCCGATTTTTCCGCCACCGCCGAATTTCGTATTTCGCTTTGCGAAATGCGCCGCCAAGAGAAAAAGTGTTGCCCTTGTCCCTCCCGCCCATACGCGGGCAACGATAAGGAACTCCCTTGATGATTTTGCTTTACAACTTTGAAATATTTTAGTATCATTGTAATAGTTAAACAATCTAAATAGGTTAAGTAACTATACCTATTTTAATAGTATTAAAATATTAGTCAAATGTCAACAGAAAAATTATCCACAATAGCAAAAAAAATTAAACAGCGAAGAAAAGAGGTTGGGCTTTCTCAAGATAAGCTCTCTAAACTCGCCGGAGTGGCTTATAATACTATTGTCAAGATTGAATCTGGTGAAAATCCGAATCCCACAATTGAAACTTTGAAAAAGATCGCCAAGGCGTTAAATACTCCTATTGAGGATTTAATAAAATAATATGAACCCAAAACAGATTGTCGAACAAATTAGGAAAGAGTTAAAAAACAAAGCCAGCGTAAAGACTGAAAAAGAAAGAGAAAAAGCAAGAGCAGTATTTGGCAACGAAGCGAAGCTTTTAGCTCTCAGGGTTCCAGAGACAAGAAAGATAGCAGAATCTTTTGCTAAAAAACTTAAAAAAGAAAAAAATTTTGATACTGCCTTAAAAGTAGCGGACGAACTTTACAAAAGCGGAGTATTTGAAGAAGCAACCGTAGCCGAGTCTATTCTAAAAGAATTTAAAAATTGTTTTGATGATTCAACCTTTAACAAGTTTGACGAGTGGGTAGATTACCTGAAAAATTGGGCAAATATTGATATGTTTTGCGGCTGGTTCCTTGCGCCAATAATTTTGAAAGATGAAACTAAAATCAAAATAATTTTTCAATGGACAAAATCAAAAAACCGCTGGCGCAGACGGGCAGCAGCTGTGACTTTAGTAAAGCCAATAAGAAAAGGAATGTATTTGAAACAAGCTTTGCAGGTTGCTGAAAATCTTATACAAGATAAAGATGAAATGGTTCAAAAAGGAGTTGGCTGGCTTTTAAAAGAGGCGGGCGGGAAATTTCCAAACGAAATGATCAAATTTCTTATGAAATGGCGGCCAAAAATTTCTCGGCTCGTTCTTCGTCTCGCCTGCGAAAAATTACCTTCCAAGAAATGTGATATAATGATAAGGTCGAATTAATTTTAATTAAAAGAAAGCGAGGTGAAAAAATATGAACACAACACAACCACAAGGATCATTTTGTCAAAGTTGCGCTATGCCGATGGCAAAGCCGGAAGATTTTGGCACCAACGCCGATGGCAGCCAAAATCAGGAATACTGCCATTATTGTTTTCAAAATGGCAAATTTATCGAGCCAAATATCACTATGGAACAAATGATTGAAAAATGCGCCGGCATTATGAGACAGATGAAAATGCCTGAAGCGCAAATTGAGCAAACGAAAACTTTTATCCCAATGCTCAAAAGGTGGAAAAAATAATATGAGTAAAATAATTTTAGGGACAATTTGCGGTTTGGCATTTGGAGTTATTGATGTATTGATTATGATTCCACTTAAATACGAAAATAGTCGCAAAAGAAACGAGGCAATGTCTGCGGCTTTTATTGAACGGTTTATGATTGGTTTTCTAATTCCAAATGTGGATTTGGGAATACATCCAGTATTAACTGGATTGTTGTTAGGCGCTGGTTTGAGTTTACCCTCAGCAATTATTACAAGAGCTTATGCTCCGATAATTGGAATAGGAATTGTTGGAAGTGTAATTATTGGGTTTATTGTCAAAGCGGTATTATAAAAAAGAACCTGCCGCCAAGGAACAAAATCTGTACACCTTAATCAGAGCGGCACGCCAACTTCGTTGGCACGAAATTCGGCGGCGGCGGAAAAATCGGAATCGGAAAGCGAGGGCGGGCAAAAATTCCTTCCCCCCAACCCCCTTCCTTTTTGCCCGCCCGAGCGTTCAGTTTCTGCCGCGCGAAGCGCGGC
>Ga0210049_1003143_pt1 | contig 15014 bp, 15 predicted proteins | sample CryGeyCG2014_300_2_FD_183964 | JGI IMG/M metagenome (GOLD analysis project Ga0210049, IMG submission 183964) | Groundwater microbial communities from aquifer - Crystal Geyser CG06_land_8/20/14_3.00 (SPAdes) (version 2) | ecosystem: Environmental > Aquatic > Deep subsurface > Groundwater | place...
TTCGCTCGCCGAAGCTTTAGCGAAGGCAAGCCTACGCCCAATAAGCTACGGCTACGCAAGGCGAGTTTTGCTACTTAATCACAATCCCAAAACTTTTACTATTTGTTTTATCAAAGCAACGACAACCGGCGGAGCTAATAAACTATAAGACAAAATCCCATTATTATCTTTAATGCTCCACGGCTCTTTAATAATTCGTACCTGATTAGCTTGATTATCAAACTCATAATTATAAGCTAAAGTAATTTCATAATCATCAGTATATTTTTTAGCGGTTTCAATTGGTAGAGAATTACGGAGAAAAATCTTAGCCACGCCCTGCATTTTCATTAAATTTTCAGCCACTTTCTCGTCTGCCTCAATCCTATCTCTGATTGCTTCAATGCCCAGTTCGTCGCCCTCTTTTGTCATCATTCGGCTTTGATCTTCATCGCAGATTAAATAAAACTTTTTGTTTTTTTTATCAAAACCTATTTCTTTTGTGGCTAAAAGTTTGATATTACGGGAAGTTTGGCATTTGGGACAAATAACTCGGTATTTCATCCGTTCATCAATAACAGATTCGGGCACATCAATAAAAACAAAAAAATCAGGGTCATCGCGATAGCCGATTAAAGCTCTGAAATACAAAGAATAAGAAATTTGGTCCAGATTGCGGGGAAAACCATCAATGAAAACCGCTTTGCGGCCAAGTTTTGAAATCTCGGCTTGAACCAAAGTCAAAATCAACTCGGTTGGCAAAAGAATTTTTGTTGATCTGTTGGTCAAAGACTTAATTATATCGCTTAAAGAAACAGGCCCGCGATAATTTGCTTTTAAAAAATCCAAAAATTCTTTTTTCTTAAATTCAACGTCAATACGTCGGATAATATCGCCAATTGAAATATGCTCAATATATTCAGGCCCGACTGCTTCGGCAAACATTTTAGCATAAGTGCCTTTGCCAGAGCCCTTTTGGCCGATTAGAAAACCGACAAAAGTATTTTTTCTCAAATAATCGCGCAGCTTTTCTATTTCTGCGTCAGCTTTATGCTCAAAATATTTGCGCCGATCAACCGGGTCGTCTAAATCAAAAACTTTTTTATCACCGGGAATTTTTGTTTTGAAAATTGGAAAATTTTTATCCATCATATTATTTAAGCATAATACAGGTTTTGTTTTATTTCAATATCGCCAATTATTAAAGCTCTGCCATAAAGACAGAGCTTTTTAATCTTTGTGATTATTTTTTTATTACTCCTTTTTTGATTTTCACTCCAGTGCACATCTGCATGACCAGCCCAGCATCATAAGCGCTAACTTGGCCGTTGCCTGAAACATCAGCCAATTCTAATTGTTCTGGGGTTAATTTGTTTTGGCCGACAACATGTTTCATAATCAACTGGGCATCATGTGCGGTTATCTGCCCGTCTTGCGAGACATCGCCTTTTTTAAATTCGGGAGGAGCTTCAGAAAAACTGGCAATAACAATGCTCTCTGCTGTTTGGGCATGAATTGGTTTCGCAGGCCTTAAACTCATTTTTTTTGGCATGGCAGCTGCTTCTGATTTGAATTCAATCATTGAAACATAGACTTCATTACTTACCGGTACCACCGCTGAAAAGGGATGAGCTAGTGTATCTCGCTGCCATAAAATCTCAAATGGGTCAAAGATGACACCAAAGACTTTTTTAAAGTTCCAACAGGCAAGATACATCACTCCCCCGCCAATTGAGAGTTCAACATCATCATTAACGCTAATCGCCTTTGGTGTTAATAAATCACCTGTTTTTGGGTCAAGGCAATAAATAATGCCGTCAATCGCTCCTGGCACACCGGGACGAGCAAATAAACCAAATGGGTACAAACCATTATCTTTAAAAACAGGCGAGGCTGAACCAAGGCCGATTTCTTGATTCCAGAGTATTTTATCGTGCGTCTTGATATTTATGGCGTAGATAAAACCAGTTTCTCCTTCTTGAGCATAGGGATTATTGAAATCATAACGCCAATTATTCTTTAAAACAAGAACATCGCCAGCCAAAACAATACATTTTGGGTTGCCCAGATACTTTAAATTACCAATTTCTTTTGGAACTGGAATCTCTCCAAAATCCCATAAAATTTGCCAGTTTTCAATATTTACTGCCAAAACTTGGCAGGCGCAATTCATGCAGTAAAAAACACCGTCTTTGATTGCGCCAGTGGCTAGAAAATCATAGCCCTCTTCGCTTTTCGCTTTAACAAAGCGCCTTGAGTCAACTGCTTGAATTTGCGGTTCTGGAATATCATCTCTAACTCTGACAATATAAGGGCCAACAGTGAAGAGAATATAGTTTTTCCAGACCTGCGGTGCCGTTTGCCAGTAATAATCCAAGCCAATTGGCGCATTGCCCAAAGCTTGACCTGTTTTCTTGTTTAGGACCCAAAGCACATTATTAGAGTCTAAAACATAGAGCTTGTTGCCAGCTAGAGCTGGAGTAACTTTAATCTCTTGAGCGCCAGTATAAAATGGCGGTGGATATTGCAAGCTTTTCATATCCACCCGATAAACATATCCTTCTCCGCTAGCCACATAGACCATATTGCCTTCAGCAATCGGCTGGGCATAGCCCCATGTGCCTTCAATAGTTAAACTGTCTTTAATCTTTGGATTTCTAAGATTTAAGGCATCAGGGTTGTTGCCAGTATTCTGCAAGTCGCGTTGGATAAAGGGCCAGTCGGTGAGAGAGGGAGATGTGGATTCCGGTATATAAATAAATCGGTATTTTGCGGCACCACCTAATTTCCAATCGTCATTCCAATGAGATTCTGAGTGCGCTGCTATCTTGTGATCGCCTAAGTAAAGTGCTACATGGTCCCAACTTCCATTACCATCCCAATCATAATTAATAAAGCTTCCCTTTTTTAACTCTTCAACCGAAAACACTTCTGTACCAATACCACTATCAAGAAGCCAATCACCTAGAAGATTTGCACTAGGCTCTCCATAAGCTTCAGTTCGGCTCGGAACATTTAAGCCGCCACCTTTTTCATGGGGCTCACTGCCGATACAGCAAGATACAAAATGAGCACAATCATATCCGCCACTTGGGACCGGAACGCCTACTCCTAAATATGATGGAGGGTAAGATTCTTCGAAAAAATATCCATCACTACAAACCTTAAAAGCGTATTTTTCAGCATAATTATAGGCGACTCCGGATTCATATGGCACGGCATGAACTTGCTGTGTTGCCCAATATCCGAACAATATAATCTGCGCAACAATAAAGCACCAGCGCCAACTACCTCTGCGTTTCATTTTTGATTCCCCCTCGTTATTTATTTTTTCGGAATTTCTATCAGCCTAAAGCTAGAAAGAAGCTTATTGTATTCTTCCTTGGAACCTTTGGTAAATTTAATATGATAAATTAAATTATTTTTTATCATAGAAGTCCAAGGAAGATATTTGCTCAGACATTTGTCGGTGCTAGAAAACGCCTGTAAAGCATCAATATCGCTGATTTTCGTTGGATTCCAAACAATTGTTTCTAGGTCTGCTTTTTTGCATCTTTGTTTTAGATTTAAAGTAATCTGTGCTTTTAGATCTAAACTAGCTACGGGACGCGGTTTGCCATCTACCAAAACTAAACCAGACGATAAATCTGATATTACAATGGAATAGTAAATTTCTGTTTTAGCTTTAATAAATTGGACAATTTCTTCGCCGTAAGGTTGTTCTGGCTTTAATTCTTTCGGATATTTCAACTCATACTTCTCGTTCCGATATGTCTTCCAGCCTTCATATTTTTTACTCTCTGACTCACTTTTTTTCGCCGCGCCATAAACAGCAATGGCAATAAAAACAATGCCAATAATGCTGAATATGATTGTTGTCACGTCTTTTACTTTCATGATACTAATTTCCTCCTTTAAATTAGCACATTAGTATTTAATTTTCAATGTGCTTTTTATGTGATTACTCAAACAATATCACTATTGATTTTAAAGTCAAGAGTTTTAAGGTTTTTTCACCTCCTCCCACATTGAATCATCGCCTTTAATATTTTTTAGCCAAAACCACCACTCCCCTCCCCAAAGATAAACCTCTGAAATGCCGGTTTGTTTTTCAAATTCAATTATTTCTCTGAATTTTTCCAAACTCATTGATTTAGATTGCTCTTCTAAAGACATTTCAGTTATTGCTTTTGGCCCCCAGGGCTCGGCTTGCAGTTCAGAAATAATTATTGGTTTTCTGATGATTTTAGCCCGTAGAGAATAAAACCAGGCTGGAATTGGATAATTAATGTATTTCAGATATTTATTCCAAACAATTTTATATAATGTTGTGCCGAAGATATCAGATTTGCGGCTGGCCCTAAACCAAGCGCTTAATTCGCCACTGTCAGTTAAAATTATTGGCCGGTCGTCAAAAGCTTTGACTAAATAAATTTCTTTGTCTAAAAGTTTTACGCTTAGTTTTGGGCAAATTCCAAAAGGCATAAACGGCTCGTTTTCAACTTGCCAAGCAATAATTGTTGGCATATCGCGATAATGTTTGACAGCTTGTTCAAGAAATTCCAAAACATCTTCTTTGCTAGCCCATTCCGGAATATGGCATTCCGGCCACCTGGGAATCTTATAGCCGATTACCAAGATAACTTGAGCGCCTCTTTTAGAAGCCTCTATTATCTGCCAGTCTAAATCTTGAAAATTATAAATCCCCTGTTCCTGCTCGATTAAATCCCAATAAGCGATCAATCTTAATTTTTTAAAACCCAAGTCGTCTAAAAGCGCTAAATATGTTTCCTGCCAATTCAGGCCTAATTCTTGGGCATATTTTTGCGAGAAAGAAACGCCGTAATCAACTTTTTCCGGCTCTTGACCGCGGCCAAAAAAATAAATAACCGCAATAATAATTATCACTATTACAACAGCCAACTTGAAGATAAATTTGAACATTGAGGCAGGTCTGGAGGGAATCGAACCCCCAACAATGGTTTTGGAGACCATCGTTATACCATTTAACTACAGACCCAAAAATCATTTACTCTCTTTATGAAGAGTATGCGCTCGGCACCATTTGCAGAATTTTTTATATTCTTTAATGCCTCGCTCGCGCCAAGCGTAATAATTAATTCTTTTGCACTTAGTGCACTTGATTCTTAATAGTTTTTGTTTCTTTTTTTTGGCCATGAGCTGGGAGTGAGACTCGAACTCACGACTTCTTCCTTACCATGGAAGCGTTCTACCGCTGAACTATCCCAGCCACGCCCGCCATCGCTACGCTCAGGCATTGCGGGCGAGCATTAATTTATTTTAGCAATAATTGACAAAAAGACAAGAGCATCATATAATCATCATGCTCAAGTAAATCGGATAGCCGCCCGCCCAATTTGCTTTGCAAAATGTGGCGAGAGGAAAGTCCGGACACCATAAAAAAGAGCAGTCAGCGCAAGCTGACCCGGAGTAATCCGAGGGAAAGTGCCACAGAAAATACACGGCCAAAATTCGCCTAAAGCGAAAAAGGCAAAGCTGAAAATGTGCGGTAAGAGCGCACACACGACAGGCTCGCGAGAGCCGGTGCGGTAAACCCTGCTCGGTGCAAGTCCAAATTTTGGCCCCGAAACGGGGCACGGTAGGACGCATAGACAGATGGCTATCTTTAATGACAGAATCCGGCTTACAGGTTTGCTTGGGCAAAATTTATCCCCAGCTAGACAGCTGGGGATATCTGGTTTATGATGATAAGAACCTGCTCGCTGCGCTCGCAGAACCTTTTTACTCGCTTCGCTCGTAATAAATCATGGGTAAACTCAAACACATTCTTAATTCCAAATCAAAAACAATTACCGCGGCTGCGGTAATTTTCGCTGTCGCTACCTTAGCCAGCCGGCTTTTAGGCTTAATTAAAATTCACCTTTTTGCTTATTTCTTTGGAGCTGGCGATATTTATGATGTTTATGTAGCCGCTTTTCGTCTGCCAGATTTTTTATTTTTACTTTTAATCACTGGCACGCTTTCAGCCGGTCTAATCCCAGTATTTACTGATTATTTAAATAAAAACGAAAAGCAAATCTGGTGCTTGGCTAGCAATATTTTGAATATTATTATGTTAAGCATCCTTTTTTTAAGCGCTTTTTTTATTCTAATTGCTCCATGGCTTATACCTTTAATCGTGCCTGGTTTCGGCCCGGAAAAGACAGCTTTAACAATCAACCTGACACGACTTCTTTTGCTCCAGCCGATTTTTCTGGCTTTAAGCAGTATTTTTTCGGGCATTCTCCAGTCTTTCAAGCGTTTTTTGATTACTGCTATCGCTCCTTTGCTTTATAATATTGGCATTATTCTTGGCCTTGTTTTTTTTCAATCAATCTGGGGTATTTATGGCGTAGTCTATGGCGTTATTCTTGGCGCTTTTCTACAGATGCTTGTCCAGCTGCCGCCGATAATCTATTCCGGCTTTCGCTGGCAGCCGCTTTTTAATTGGCGTTATCCAGGACTGAAAAGAATAATTAAATTAGCTCCGCCGCGGGTTTTATCTCTACTCGTTTCTCAAATCAATATTTTTGTTATCACTATCATTGCTTCAACTCTGGGCAAGGGCAGATTGTCAGCTTTTGATTATGCTGATCTTTTGCAAAGCTTCCCGGTTGATATTTTTGGTCTTTCTTTGGCCATGGCCGCTTTCCCGACTTTGGCTGATTTTTTATCGCAAAATAAAACCAAACAATTTATCCACAGCTTAATTGATACTCTACGCCAAATTCTCTTTTTCATGGCGCCGGCTTCGGTTTTTATAATTATTTTAAGAGCTCAAATAGTGAGGGTAATTCTTGGCCAGGGCGCTTTTGATTGGACAGCCACCCGCCTGACTATCAACTGCCTGCAGTTTTTTGCCATTGGCATGTTTGCCCAGGCAACAATTCTTTTGTTCACTCGAGCTTTTTATGCTTTGGAAAATACTAAAACGCCGTTTATTATCGGTCTTGTCGGAGCCGGGATTAATGTTATTGCCGGCATGGTTTTAAGCCAAAAATTAGGCATTGCCGGCCTTGCTTTAGCTTTTTCCATAGCTAATATCGTTACTGTTTTTATATTTTTTATTGTCTTGCATTTTAAGGTTGGCTATCTGGACGACTGGATTTTGATAAAAGCAGTTTTAAAAATTATTTTGGCTTCGCTTATTGCCGGCTTCGTTGTCTACGGCACACTTAATTTAATGGCTTTAGTTGTTAATACGCGGACATATATCGGCATCGCGGTTCAAGGGCTGATCGCAGCTGTTTGCGGTATTGCGGCCTATGCTTCAATCTGTCTTTTTTTGCAAATTAAAGAAATGTTTGTTTTGGGCAATTTGATTAAATTAAAACTTAAAAAATTATAAGAACCCTTCGCTCCCGCCTGCCAAAGCTATGCTTTGCATTGCGGGCAGGTCACTTATGAACCTTTTAATTATTCACTTCGTTCATAAAATTATATGAAATTCGGTTTTTTTAAATCAAAAGTTTATTTGATTCTTGCCCTGGGCTTAATTATTTTATTAGTTTATATTAATTGGCAGATTTATAAAAAAAGCAATAAAAAAGATTTGGATTTACTCAAAAAAGAAGCGCTGGAAGAACAAATAGAAAATAAGAAATTAATTAATTTAAAAGATTATTTAGCAACTGATGTTTATTTAGAGCGTCAGGCAAGAGAAAAATTTAAAATGCAAAAGCAAGGGGAAACAGTTATTTTGATTGAAGAAAATGAATCAACAATAAAAGAACAGAATTCTTCAAAAGGAAATCTTCCCAATATTTTGAAATGGTGGTACTATTTAATTAGTTATCAGTAATTAGTTTTCAGTTTTCAGAAAATTAAACTGATAACTGACAACTGCAAACTGATAACTCAATAAGCGGTGATAGTTCAATTGGCAGAATACTTGCTTCCCAAGCAAGAGATTGGGGGTTCGAGTCCCCTTCACCGCTCTGGCAGATAAAAATGCGTAGTGCGGATAGTGGGACTCGAACCCACACGCCCAGAGGGCATAGCTCCTCAAGCTATCGCGTATGCCAATTCCGCCATATCCGCTTATTTTTTCTTTTTTCTCACGTAATATAACTTAGCTCTTCTAGCTTTAGTCTGCTTAATGATTTCAATTTTATCAATTAGCGGCGAATGGATTGAAAAAATTCTTTCAACACCAAAACCACCTTTGTCTCGCCGGACAGTTATTGTTGCGCCTGGTTCTGAACCATGCTTCCTGGCAATCACTAAACCTTCAAATATCTGAATGCGCTCTTTTTGACCTGCTTTGCCGGCCCGCAGATCTTCTTTGATTTTCCAATAAACTCGGACAATCTGGCCTGGTTTAATTTCTTCAAATTTTTTCATATCATTAAAATCTTATCACTTCTTAATGATTTTGTAAACATCCCTAAACTTCAGATTAGTTTTTTTCTTAATTTCAGCTTTTTTTTCAAGCTCTTCTTTAGGGTTTTAAGTTCGTGCTTATATTTAGTTTCTTGAGTCATAAAAACTTTTTTATCCGGATCAACTAAAAAACGCTTTAAGTCGCGGCGACCAATAATCATATCGTATTTCAGCTCTTCTCTATCAGCCACAAAAGCCTGTGTGTTTACCGGATACTGGTCTAAAATAAAAGAAAACTCAATAATCTCTCTTTTTTCGGTACCCAGAGCGCTTCTTACTTTTTTATAACCAACATTTTTCCCAACGCCGAATTGTTCGGCCATGCTTTGACAAATTGTTGTTCTGAAAGCGCCAGTGTCAATTTTGGCCATAACCTTATGGCGCAGACCCTGTTTATCAATTATTTCAACTTCTTCATTAATGCCAATAATTTTTTTACCAGTTGTTTCTTCCACTTCTTCCTCAATTTCACCGCCAAATAAATCTTGAGCAATGCGCACACCTCTTTTAATTGTTTTGATTTTCAGCCCCTCAATTCTTTCCAGCCTGTCTTTTAAAGGAGCCATATTAGCAATTTGAATAGAAAGTCCTGGTCGAGCGTTTAATTCAAAGAAAATCGGACCTTTTTCGCGATCAATAGCAATATCAGCCCCGAGATAACCCAAATTGCTGACTATTTGCGCTTTAACAGCTAATTTAAGAATATCAGTCCAATAAGGAATTTGAATCCCAGAAATAAGCAAGCGGGTTCCGGGCACATATTCAATAATTTTCTTTTTGCCTAAAATTGCTGTTGTCGTAATTCCAGACGACATATCAATGCCAGCGCCAATGCCGCCCTGATGAAGATTGGCCTTGCCAGCTGACCCTTTGGTGGGGATTCTCAACATAGCCATTATTGGCACTTTATTATAAACAATAATGCGGATATCAGGAATGCCCCGATAAGAATATGGTTTAAATAGCTTGAAAATTCTTACTCTTTCTTCAAAAAAAGCAATATCCGGAATATTAAAAAGAGAAAAATTGCCGTCAATAATATTATTAACATAATTTTCCAGATCTTTAATAGAAACCTCGCTCTTGTCCGCCTTTACCCAATTATTGTTTTTTTTACGGCCGTAAACCACTAAGATGCCTTCGCCACCAACGCCGCGATTAGGCTTAAGAGCAAAACTATCCGGTAATTTGCTCCAATCAAAATTTTCTAAATCTTTATGATGACGGATAATGCCAAAAGTAGAGGCGACTGGTATGCCCGATTGCTTTAGGATTTTTTTAGTTTTTAATTTATTGTCAGCTAATTGAACAGCTTTCTGAGAATTAGAAGGTCTAATATAAGAAAGATTGCGGGCGTTTATTCCTAAAATATTTCTACTTTTTTTTAGAAAGTTCAACATGTTTGATAACCTGGCTGAATCTAAAATATTCGCTTAAGCGCAAACCAATCCATTTTCCCAGGGCAATATTAAAAACTACAGTTAAAAGCATAAGCCAAGGGTAATTTAATAAAATATCTTGCAGCCAAGGCCAAATAATTAAATAATAACAAATAATAGAAAGAAAAACTGTTTCCAAGGACACGATAACAGCTGATTTAAATCCTTTTTTCGTCTGCACGCCGATAAATTCTTCTAAAAGACTAATAATAATAAGAATTGGAAAAATAGAAGTTTTAAGCAGGTTATTTTCCCCAATAGCGGCAACAATAAACAGGAGTATGAGAATTGACAAGGCTACTCCGGTTAAAACAATGGCAATGCGCGGTAAATAAAGAAGGCGCAAATGTTTTATTAAGAAACGCAGCAAGATGCCAACCAAAAGAACAATAGTAAAGATAATCAGGCCATACTTCAAGCCAATTGCCCAAAAAGCAAAAGCAGAAATGAGAGGCGTGTAAATACCAAAAGCTTTCCAACCGATAATTTGACGGACAAAAGCAATAACCGTAGCAATTATTGGCAGCATCAAGATTAAAACTATGGTTTCTTGAGGCACGCCTTTTTGAATAATATATTCAATCAAACTGAACATTGATGGCAAATAGCAATTGCCAAAGCATCAGACGCGTGTTTGGGTTTTGGCAATTCTTTTAATTTTAAGTATTTTTTAACTAATTTTTGAATTTTGGTCTTATCTGTCCGGCCGTAGCCGGATAAGTTTTGCTTAACCTGCAGCGGCGTATATTCTTTAACCGAAATTTTTGCTTTATTGAGAGTATAAAATATTATACCAAGGGCTTGACTGACTTTCAAGACGCTTTTTGGATTTTTAAAAAAATAGATAGTTTCAACAGCCGCATAATCCGGCTGGTATTTTTTTAAAATATCAAACAGTTCTTGATGAATAATAGTTAATCTGTGGCCGGTTTCTTGACTTGGCTTGGTTTTAATCAAGCCGCAGCCTATTAATTTCTTTTTTTTGATTATTCCCCAGCCAGTGCAGGCTGTGCCGGGGTCAATGCCAATAATTGTCATATTTTATATTTTAACAAAAAAAGCCGAGGAAAGCAATATTCCCTCAAATTTTCAAATCATCGTTTTTGCGATGTTGGTTATATTAAAGCAGATTTTAGGTCGATTGTCAAGATTTAAAATTTCGGTTTATCTAATTCCTCAATACTAAATCCTAAATCAGGAAAGATAAGATTTCTCAAATAAATAGCACCTACCAAAAGAACATCAATCATACCTGCTCCTGAATTAAATGCTCCTGTTTTTAATTTTTCAACAACATCGGGACAATGATTGGGCAAATCCGCCATAACAGATAAAATAATTACCTCTGCGTCATAAGGATTGATGGCACCTTTTTCTCTTACGATTTTTAAAAGAGTTTCTTTTTTATTATCAACAATTTCCTTTATTCCACTTTTTTCAAGTATTAATTTTCCACGCTCATTAAGTTGACGAGGAGAACGAGCAGGTGCAACCTTATCTTTCCAAAGAATATCAACTTTGGGAAACATGTCATCTACTTTGGGTTTAATATCTTTCAAGTCGTTGATCATTAAACTTGTTCGTTCATCAATTCTCGCAATTAATTCGCGAGTATTGCCCAACAAAACAGCGGAAACCCAATTTCCTACTTTTTTAATTTTATTGATTTTTTCTTTCATATTTACCCCCTTTCTTCCAAAGAATTATAACAATAAACCAACAAAAAGTATTGTGGATAACTTTTCAGGCAAAGTCAAGAATCAAGCTAAATTGCTATAAATCTCCTGGACATCTTCTTGTTCGTTAAGCTCGTTAAAAAGCTTTTCTATTTGTTGACATTGTTCAGAAGTTAAAGTAATCGTATATTTTGATTTGTTTTTATTTTCAAACATCCAGGCAACACTACCCAAAGTCGAATTATGTTTTTTTAAAATCTGTTTGATTTCACCCAAAGTTCTATTTTTATTATCAGTAATTGTCTCAATTAGCAAACCCAAACCAAAAGGCCCGATAACTTCATAGATTATCTCTTCTAAGGTAGTTGCTTTTTCTTCGCCAGCACCGGCTTTAATAGCCCGCTCAATGTTAATTTTCGGCATATTGGCTTGTTTGGCTTTTTCAATTGCCTCGTTTAATTTAGCTTCAGAGCCGGAACGGGCGGCCAAAGCAATCACTTTGGCTAGTTTTGAAAAAACTTTGCCTTTTTGCGAATCAGCTCGCTCTTTTTTATATTTCACATTATGCCATTTTGAATGTCCGGACATACTTGACAAAACTCAATTAATTTGTTATTATATGTATAATTAAGTCTAGTGCCCAATAATCTGCAGGCAACTTGAGAAATTGCTTCTTAGTTAATGGCCATTTTGGCTTTGGCTGGAATGTTCCTCAGGGCAATTTTTTCTTAGATTTCCCAAGGTCTAAGCTTTTAGACAAGCTGTCTGCAGATTATTGGGCAGTAATTTTTTCTAATTCTTCTTTTGTAATAATGCCTTTCCGAACTTTAAGCATGCCATCTTCATGCATTGTCCGCATGCCTTTTTTTATAGCTAAGTCTTTAATCTTATAAGCTGGTGGCGAAGATAAAATCAGCTTTTCCATTTCTTCGTCAATCTCGAACAATTCAAAAATACCGATCCGACCGCCGCCTTTTTTTCTGACTAATCTTTGGGCAACAACTAGATTGATTGCTGGCGCAATAACAAACGGCTTAATGCCCATATCAATTAATCTTGGAATAGCGCCAAAAGCATTATTAGTGTGCAGAGTAGATAAAACGATATGGCCGGTTAAAGAGGCGTTTAAAGCAGTGCCAGCGGTTTCTACGTCTCTAATCTCGCCAACCAAAATAACATCCGGATCTTGGCGTAAGCTGTTTTTCAAGCCGATTGCGAAAGTATAACCTTTTTTTTCATCAATTTGTGTCTGGGTTATGCCGGCAAGCCTATATTCAATTGGATCTTCAAGAGTAATAATCTTGATGCCTGGTTCGTGAATTTCCATTAAGCAGGCGTAAAGCGTTGTTGTTTTGCCGCAGCCAGTCGGCCCGGTATTTAAAATCATGCCATTGGGTTTTCTGACAGCTTTTTTAATTTTTTCAAGGTGGTCTTTTTCTAAACCCAACTGCTCTAAATCAAGCATAACAACCGCTGGGTTCAAAATTCTTAAAACAGTGCTTTCTCCAAAAGGACCCGGCAATGTTGAAACGCGAATATCAATTTCATTGCTATTTTCTTTGACAACAAAACTGCCATTTTGCGGAGTATTTATGATATTTAATTTTAGCTTGGCAAGCAGTTTAATTCTTGAAATAATCGGCTCATAAGTCTGCTTGTTTAAAAAAGCAATATCAGTTAAAAGACCGTCAATCCGATAACGTAAACGCAAAGCGTCTTGACTTGGTTCTATGTGAATATCGGTTGCTTTATTTTGCAAGGCTCCGGCCAAAATAATATTAATTATTTCGGTAGTCGGCACTTCTTTGATTCTCTCCTGAAGATCAATTATATTTTTAATCCGGCCTTGAAATTTTTCTAAATCTCGAATATTAATCTCAATTTCCGATTTTTGCTCTGTTTTGGGTAAACTCTGATAAATCACCAAAGCTTTTTCAAGCGAAGCTTGAGAAATAATAAAGAGTTTAATGTCAAAATACTTAAGCTTATCTAAAATTGGTTTTGCTTTTTCAGGATTGACAAGCCCAATTTTTAATTTTTTGCCGATGCGGGCAATAACTGCCAAGCCGTTTTCTCTGGCTTCTTTTTCCAACAGAGTGGCAATCGCTTCTTGCTCAATTGGCAAAGTTTTTAAATTCAGATAAGGCAGGTTTAATTTTTGAGCTAATCTTTGAGCTTGCTGCTCTTCTTCTTCTTTATGCAGAGATTGTAATTTTCTTTGAAGTTCGTCTAGCATTAAGTCAAGATTAGCTTTTTGTTTTATAGCAGTCAAGTGGATAAAGTTTAGCGTATAATATATAATATAGTATGATAAAAATTATCACTAAAAACGAAAATCAAACCCGCAAAGTCGGCGAATTGTTAGCCCAAGAGTTAAGGGGCAGCGAGGTAGTTTGTCTAGAAGGCGATTTGGCCGGCGGTAAAACGACTTTTGTTCAGGGCTTGGCCAAGGGTTTGGGGATAAGGCAATGGCCAACTAGCCCGACTTTTGTTATTATAAAAGAATATGATAAATTTTATCATCTTGATTGCTACCGGGTTGATAAAAAAGATTTATTAAAATTGGGCTTTAAAAAAATTTTAAAATCTGATAAAATCAAAGTGATAGAGTGGGCAGATAAGATTCGCGAGATACTGCCTAAAGGTTGTCTATGGGTAAGATTTGATTTTATTGATAAAAAAACTAGAAAAATAATAATAACATAAAAAACAAAAGTTTTACTCTTATAGAATTATTAGTTGTTATTGCCATTATTGGTCTTTTAGCCACTATTGTTATGGTTTCTGTTGGTAGTGTGCGAGCAAAAGCCAGAGATGCGAGACGAATAACTGATATTCAAGCAATACAAAAAGCATTAGATATGTATTATCTTGAATATAATAAATTTCCTCTTTCAGGACAATGCGGCGCTACTATTTCCAATGCTGGTTGGACTAATAGTGTGCAATGCTTATCTTCAGGTCGTTGGTTAAGAGATTCTTCTAGTGATCTTTCAAATTTTATAAGTACAGATCCTATAGATCCAAGCCAGAAAGCAACTGCTTCGTGGCTGCCTGCAGATTGTGGAACTTATTATTATTCTCTGAATTACGGTGGCCAGGGGCAATGGTATATGATTGTTTTCTGTCTGGAAGATCATTCGAATGCTTTGCAACAACAAGATGGCGTAACAGCACCTAATGGCACTTATTTTCACTACGGAAATGGCAGTAATGGCATTATAACAGTAGGTCAAAATTATAAATAGATTAGCAATCTATAACCAATCCCTAACTTCTGCGCAAATAGAGAAAATTTATGCACAGGGGTTGGAGAGACATAGGGATTTGGCGGTTAAATAATTATGAAAACATTATTAATTATTGACGGCAATGCCATACTGCATCGGGCTTATCATGCCTTGCCAGCCTTAACCAATAAAAAAGGCCAATTAGTTAATGCTGTTTATGGTTTTGCCTCTATTTTATTAAAAGCACTAAGAGAAATAAAGCCAGAATATATTTGCGCGACTTTTGA